>Ga0255090_1000584_pt1 | contig 11136 bp, 8 predicted proteins | sample Colum_Yuk_RepA_8_2_FD_188444 | JGI IMG/M metagenome (GOLD analysis project Ga0255090, IMG submission 188444) | Freshwater microbial communities from Columbia River, Oregon, United States - Colum_Yuk_RepA_8d | ecosystem: Environmental > Aquatic > Freshwater > River | place: USA: Oregon | collected...
TTTAATAATCCTTGTTTTATAGGATAGCCAACTAATTTTTCTAATTTAGCGAATGACTCAAAATTATAAGTACCAACATTATTTTGTCTTCTATTCAAAATAGGTGTATAAAATTTAGTTAGTTCTTGTGAACCTGAAATTCCTTCGTGATCATAATTGCCATTAAAAAATTCTTTTTCTAGTTCAGTAGTTGAACTAAAAATATCTGAAACTCTTTTAAGTTCATTTAAGATTTTATTTAATTCTGTAAGTTGAAATTCATACATGTCACCAAATAAAATATTTTCTGAATATACTAAACCATCATTTATAACATTTTTTCTGAAGAACGCGGTTCCACCTGATAAATAAGAATTAGTTTCAAAACTATAAATTGATCCACCGGATGTTCCTGAATCATTTTTGTAGTCATTAATAATAAAATTATAATAGTATCCGCTTGATCCTACATCATCCGTAAAATTAATAGATTTACTTGTAAATTTATCACATGTAAATTCTAATGAAAATGAACTTAGAGCTGTAGATCCCGTAATATTTCTAAAAGTTGTACCTACATAACTACGAATACCACTAGAACCTTGTATAGTTCCTGTTAAACCTGGTAAAGATTGTCCAGTTACACTTTTTACTGCTGAAAGAGTTTGATAAGTTCCAGAAATATCATATGATTGATAAGTTATACCATCAAGAGGTTTAGAATTTATTGAACAATAACTATTTACGTTTAATCCTGTTAAACCTTCTAAGGGAATTACACCATATGAATAAGATGCTAATTCTCCGGTAGTTCCAGTAACACTTAATTCAATAATATTTAGTTGATTATTAGAATCATTACCAAAAAATTGCCATCCTTGATATGTTGAATCGCTATCCGTTCCAGTAAAAACATTAGTTAAATTTACCAAAGTTGCTGCTAAATTTGATGAATCAAGTGTCCATGATAATCCATTATTAGTAGATGTATATAATTCAGGATTACCAGTACCAACTGTATTTAATAACCATGTCCCTGTAGCACCAATTTGTTGATATTCTGAACCAACAGCAGCATTAGTTATAGAAATTACTTGATTAACATTAGAACTCCAATTACTAATACCATTATAAGTATTTTCTGTCCATTGATAAGTTGTAGGATCTCTTTTAAATATTCTTGATGGAGATGTATTTGTTCCTGCCAAAACTGTTCCGTTAAATTGATTTATATCTGCTGTAATAATTGAACCAGTAACACCGGTTACACCTGTCCATATTAATCCATCCTGAGATTCAACTATTGAATAAAGACCAGAAGCTCCATGATCACCATAAACAATCCATGATGAACCTCTAATAATACCTTTAGGATTAGAAATTAGCCCCCTAGATCCTTCGATAGGTAACCATATTTCTCCATTTGCAGTCGAGCCAGCTAATATACTTATGGAGTAAGTCAACCCTTCACCTACTGCAACACCTAAATCTGACGTTTTATCAACACTATATCCTTTAATCTTATCTAAATAAGGATTGTTATATTTTAAGTTTGACCACGATAATCCATTTGTAGAAGTAATGAAATTTGAATATTGTTGGCCAGAAGCACCAATGCCACCTTCACCAAAAACAATAAATTGATTATTCTTTTTATCTCTATAAGATCCATAAGCTTTATAAATCGAATAAGGATTTAGAGTAGAAGGTGGAACTGCCCATCTTAAATAATCATCTGTAATTAGAATAGGATATTGAGTATTATCAGTAGTAAGTAAATATTGAGTTAATGTTATACCATCGTAATTAGCATATTCTACTGTATTTGCTGTATCTGGAACTAACGCAAAAAATGTTATACCTTGATCTAAATTTTTAGGAGGATATTGTTCAAAATCATATTCTAATGCTACATTTAAGGTTGATCCTGCCACCGGTGCTACCACTGCCGCACTAATATTATCATAAGGATAATCTGAATTAAAAACTAATTCGCCGCTTGTATCGCTCAAAGGTGTATTCTGAACAACTTTAAAATCGGCATTAATAAATTCATTGCTGCTCATTTCTTATTTTTATAAACAGGTATTAAAAGTTATCTCATATTGATTGTTTAAATAATACCAATACAAATTCCTTATTTCTAGATTTAGATCATAAGTAGTATTATAATACACAATTCCTTCATTCAATTCAGAATTAAAATAACATTTTAGTTTTGTTATATGAGCACCTTGATAATCAAATTCTTCTTCACAATGTTTTAGAATACCTTCGATAAATTCTTTTGTGTTCCAAAGATGAAACATATCTTTGTTTGAAACATTGATAAAGAAAATGGGCATTTTAATAGATAATAATTTTAAAGATTTCTGTAAAAAAGTCCGTTTTTAAATATACTAAATTGAAAATGAATTTAAATAACTACTATTAATTTCATTTATAAAATAATAATGGATCCATTATTTGAAAGAAGAGAATTATCAAAAAAAATACATATCAATTCTAAATTCTTACAAGCAAATATACAAGGTTCTATATTACAACAATTAAAAACTAATTATGAAGGTATTTGTTCATCTGAAGGATTTATACAACCCCAGAGCATAACTATATTGGAATGGTCTATGGGAAGATGCAATTATAAAATTGGTGGTGTTGATTATGTAGTGAAATTCCAAGCTGATATTTGTTTACCTCATCAAGGACAGAGGTTTAAATCTCAAATGACATTCAGGTCGAAAATGGGAATACATGCTGAATCGTTGCCTTTAAAAATACTAGTTCCTCGCGATTTGCATATGGGTAATGAAGATTTTGAAAATTTAAAAGATAAAGATGAATTTGAATTTGAAGTTATTGGATCTGAATTTAAGCAACAAGATAAAACTATTTATGTTTTGGGAAGATTGTTAAGTGCTTTGAAACCTAATCCAATTATGCCTTTAGTATCAGCTAATACGGATAACCCCGAAGAAGCATTAGAATTACCTAACTTTTCTTCTGAAAGTGATCAGAAACTAGTAACAATTGTTCCTACTCAACAAGAACCTGATAAAAAGAAAAGGAAGTTAAAGAAACCAAGCATAGATAATGTAAAATTAGATGAACCGTCAAAAGAAGGAGTGGCTTAAAGAACAAATTGATAAATTAGATTCAAATGAACATATGCAAATTTATAACATAACTAAAAAATTTACAAAAGAAATTACTAAAACACCCGATGGAGTATTTATTTCAGCAGATGATTTGTCAAATGATTGTTTAGAAGAAATTGAAAAATATGTAGTTTTTTGTTTGGATCAACGTAAAAGAATTGAAGAAGATTCTAAACAACGTAAACAATATGAAAGATTAATGGATTAAAAAGGCCAAAAATTTTCATGTAAAGAACCAGGTAAACTATTTTTTTGTATAGATGGTGTAGGAACTCCGGGTAAGATTGTAGGTTTAGAAGATGTCGGTATTATAGATCCAGATCCTGAACTAGATGTAGATTTAGGCATCGATTTATTATCTATTGTAAATGTAAGTTGTCCTTTTGTTCCAATAGCAACAGGAGTTCTTGAAACATTATGAACTTCCCCTTCAACTACATAATTACTTCCTTGTACAGAAGAATTACTTAAGAACATATCTACATTTGTATCTTTTATTGATCCGTTCATTTCATTAACAGAAATAGGTATTTGCGCAATATCATCTGATATTGCGGTGCCATTAACTAATATTCTAAACCATATAGAATATATACCACTAGATTTTGAAATAGAATTTGATACTGAATATTTAACACTTACTTGTTGTTGTTGTGCGTTATAAGAAGCAGAGTAAATTTTTACAATTGGATTAATTTCTGAATTATGATTATTATTTGATGGAGGAATATAAGAACCTGATCCTGAATTATTTGATGGTGGAAACGGCATTAAATTTCCTATTCCAGAACTAGATTTAGCATCTTTTGTTACAGGTATACTTTTTATAGGTGTTACAGGTCTATCTTCATAATCAATATAACCTTCAACAGATAACAATTCTAAATTAAGATTTCTGGGTTGTAATCTAACAGTTTTAGTTCCTATAGAAAAATCTTGCCATGGATTATTTGTTTTACCATCAACTAATCTTAATTTAACTTTCAAACCTTCATAAGGTTTATTAGTTACATATGTTATTACTGCTTGGCCATTTTCCATAAAAGCATTTGTAATATCAAATTCAGGTTGATGCCATGTTTCGCCTGGTATTATAGGTTTTGGTGGTGAAGGAGGAGATTTAGTATTAAATATTCCTCCAGCTGCAAGACCAATAATAATTAAAATAATTAGAAATAAGATCCAAAATGGAAATTCAAACCATGAATCTGTAAACGGATACCCACCTTTTTGTTTAGGCATTTATATTATTATGTGTAAACAAAAAACGAATTAGGTATTTTATGTAAAGAAATATAAGTAATAATATGGATAAACTCTATGAATTTATCGATATATCAAAAAAAGATTCGAGAGCTGAATTAGAATGTAAATTATTATCGAATGAAATTAAAACGAAAGATACAGCTGATAAATTAATGAAATCAATTCAAGAATTATCTTTAACGAAACCTATTGAAGAAACAATATTCAGAGTTTCTTATCCTGATTCTATTCGTGTAGAAGTTAATGGACCTATACAAATTCAAAAGGTATGCGCAACAAATTCTTTTAAGGGTATTGAATTAAACGTCCAAAAAAAAATATTTTACCATAATGAAAATTCCCAAAAAGATTCGTTAGATGTTCCCGATACATATTCGAGATTTACTTTGAGATCTGAACAACAAATACGTAACGATTGGGATGCTTCACCTACAGATCCTAAAACCACAAGTATTCGTTTAATTAGTAGAAGATCGTTTATAACATTGGATGAATTATTTCGCATAGATTTCTCTATGGTCAAATCAAGAACTTTAAAATCTGAAACTTTGCGAGATCTCTTAAAAAAGGATCATACATATGAATTAGAAATTGAATTTATTAAAAAGGATACTAAACTAGATTCAAAAATAATTTCGGAAGGATTCGTTAAAATAATTAATAAAATTTTACAATCTTATCAAGAATGTGAATTTATATTAAGTCCTACACAACAACAAATTTATGAACGTGAATTTAAATTAAGTAATTTGAGATTTATTAATCCTGTAACTTTCAAAAGAAAACATCTTTATGAATCTAACCCTCATTCTATTTGGAATGATTATACTGTAACTATTAAAGCTGATGGTGAAAGATCTGGTCTTTATGTCGCAAGAGATCGTAATCTTTTAAAAATTACGTCAAGACCTTTAAAAATTGTATGGACTGGTCTAAAAGCGTTAAATGATGATTATCATGGAACATTTGTAGATGGTGAATTTATACCTCAAAAAAATCTATTTTGTATATTTGATATTTATTATTTCAAAAATAAATCTACTACTTCTCTACCCTTATTTAATAATGATAAAGAATCAAGATTAAATTATTGTTCTGAATTTATACAATCTATTCAGAAAGATTTTATTATTGAACCTACTTCAAATCCTTTAAAGATTGAAACGAAATTGTTTAAAGTTGGGGATGGGCAAACTATGGAAAAAGCTATTCGAGAACTACTTGAACTAAAGTACGAATATGAAACGGATGGATTAATTTTCACTCCTGCTAAAAGTCCGGTTGCTCCAAAAGATGATATGGAAGGCAATACATGGAATAAAGTTTATAAATGGAAACCTCCTCATCAAAATAGTATTGATTTCTTATTAAAATTATCGAATGAATTTACATTTGATCCTATTTTAGATACAAAGGTATGTAAAGGTGAGTTATACGTTACTCAAAGAACAAATGATATTATTTTATATCCATGTGAAACTATGACTGGCGAATTCGTTCAAAAAGATCTTCCTACAGATTTAAAATTGGCAAGCGAACAATCCTTTGGAATACCTTCATTATTCTATCCTTCATCACCACCAAATCCTAATGCTTATCAAATATTAGTTCCAGTAGACGATAAAAATATTGGTTATTCTGAAGATACAAAGAAAGTTGAAACGAATACAATAATTGAATGTTCTTATAACATTGAAACAAAACGATGGTTAATAATGAGAACAAGATATGATAAAACTGCAGAATTTAAACAAGAAATTAAAAAGAAGAAGTATGGACAAGATATTGTTGTAGCAGATGATATATGGAATTCTATACATGTTCCTGTAACCGAAGATATGATAAAAGAATTTGTCTCTACTCCAGTTGAAGAAATGGATGATACGTATTATATTGACATTGAACGTAAATCAAGAATTTTACAACCTTCATATGAATTTCATAATAAAGTTATTAAGATGGGGTTGTATACTAAACTAACAAAAGAAAATTCTACGTTATTAGAATTAGCGTCGGGACAAGGCGGTGATTATCATAAATGGAAAAAACAAAAATTAGCCAAAGTTGTTGGTATTGAATATTCAGAATCTAATATTAAATTAGCATGTAAAAGATATGTCGAAGATAAAAAATTAAATCCCTTACATTATCGTCCCAGCGTTCTCTATATTAAAGGAACATTTAATGAACCTCTTTATCAACAAGAATCACCTAAATTCAAAATTTTGAATGGAGAAGAAAAAGCTTCAACTAAATATTTGGAACAATTTGAAAATTTAAAGAAATTCGATAATGTTTCATGTCAATTTGCTATTCATTATGCATGTGAATCTGAAGAAACATTTAGAGTATTTGCTAAAAATATTAGTATGCATTGTAAAGATTATTTCTTTGGGACTTGTCCTGATGGTAAAACTGTTTACTCATTATTAGCTGGTAAACAAAAACATATATTTACTGATGGTAAAAATGTTGGTGGTGAGTATCAAAAATTATATGAAGATACTGAACAATGGACTGAATCGTTTGGTCTTGGAATAAATGTTACTATGGAATCATTTGAAACTTCAAAAGAATATCTCGTTCCATTCCAAAAAATTACAGAAATATTTAAAGAGGAAGGATTTGATCTAGAAGAATCGCATATGTTTGAAGAATTATATGATACTAAAACTCTTTCAAAATTCCAAAAAGAATTCTCATTTATTAATCGTACATTCATATTCAAAAAATCTTCTACAAAGAAAGAAGAACCCGTAGAAGTTTCAAAGGAAGAAACACCAAAAGAACAATCTGAAAAACCTAAACGTAAACTAAAAAAGAAAACGGGCGGAGAAATAGATGAAAAAGATCTTCCTATTTTATTTCATGGAGCTGGTGAAGATAAAGGTCCTTATAAATTCTTAGATAATCAAGCTGAATATCCTATTCAAATTAATGATGTTAAATATCCTACTATAGAACATTATTTTCAAGCTCAAAAAGCTCTTGAGTTTGGCGATGATGAAATACATAAACAAATTATGAAAACTCCTTCAGCTAAAGCAGTTAAAGCTTTAGGTAAAAAAGTCAAAAATTTCATTAAAGAATTATGGGATTCTAAAAGAATAGAAATTATGGCTCGTGGAATAAGAGCTAAATTTGTACAACATCCTGAATTACAAAAACAATTAATTGATACTGGATCTAAACAAATCGGTGAAGCTGATGCTCGTGATTCTTTCTGGGGTATTGGTACATCATCATCAACTGAATTATCAAAAGATCCCCTAAAATGGAAAGGACAAAATCAATTAGGAAAAATTCTTATGAGTTTAAGAGAAGAATTTAAGTCCAATAAATAATTTCACTTGTTGTAGGATTATATGCCATTTGAAAAAATCCAGAAGGTAGTACTCCTCCATTATCTTGTCTTATTGGTTTTACAAAAAATGCATTAGCAGTTGATCCATTTAATTCAGATCCAGAAGCATTCAATACTATAGAATTTGCAGGTTGATTAGTGTATCCTGCATTAAACCCTATAGCAATTGAATTTTCTCCTTGATCACCTCTACCAGCATTTCTTCCAATAGCAACTGCGTTTGAACCTTGATATAAGTATGCAGACGCATCCCCAATTGCAATTGAATTTTCTCCTTGAACTTTGTTTCCGGCATTACTACCAATAGCAATTGAATTAGCATTAGTATTACCGAACTCACCATGTGCTAAATATCCGATTGCAATTCCATTAGGGCCTTGCGTGTTACCACTACCAGCCCCAATAGCAATTGCATTAGCACTACTAATACCTGATTGTCCAAGTCCAGCACCTAAACCAATTTTTATTTCAGTTAGGTTCATATTATAAGATGCTCCTGTAGGACCAGTAGGACCAATAGGTCCACCTGAAGGACCAGTAGGACCAGCAGGACCAGCAGGACCAGTACCAACAACAATTTCACCACTTGTAGAATTATAACATAAAGGAGTAGTTTGAGTTAAATCTGTTCTAATAGGTTTAACATAAAATGCTCTGGATTCTGATCCACTCAAAGCAAGATCAGTAGCGTTTAATATAATAGATTTTTCGGGTTGATTATCATATCCTGCAAAACTACCTATAGCAATACAAGTTTCATTTTGACCAGTATATCCTGCTTGATAACCTATAGCAATAGAACTTACCTTTTGATTATTTTGACCAGCTTGATAACCTATAGCAATACAAGTTCCATTTTGACCACTAGTTCCTGCTTGATAACCTATAGCAACAGAACTTCCCTTTTGATTATCTTGACCAGCTTGATATCCAATTGCAATCGAACCTTCTTGTTGATCAATTTCTCCCGCTCGACGACCTATTGCAATTGAATCTTTATTTTGACCAGTATTTCCTGCTCCATATCCAATAGCAATAGCATTGTTTCCTTGACCAGTATTTCCAGCACCTAAACCAATTTTTATTTCAGTTAAATTCATATTATAAGATGTTCCCGTAGGTCCTGTAGAACCTGTAGGACCTAAATTACCTGTAATACCTTGTTGTCCTGTAGGACCTGTAGGACCTAAATTACCTGTAATACCTTGTTGTCCTGTAGGACCTGTAGGACCTAAATTACCTGTAATACCTTGTTGTCCTGTAGATCCTGTAGGACCTAAATTACCTGTAATACCTTGTTGTCCTGTAGATCCTTGCAATATTATTTGTCCACCAACAACAATTTCGCCAGTTGTTGAATTATAACATAATTGACTAGTTTGAGATAAATCTGTTCTAATAGGTTTTACATAAAATGCATTTGGAGTTATAGGATTCAATGCAGAACCGGCCGAATTTAATACGATTGAATTATCAGGTTGACTATTATTTCCAGCCAGATATCCAATAGCAATTGAGTTTGAACCTTGATTTATTTGTCCTGCTCGAACACCTAGCGCTATTGATAATAAACCTTGTGAATTGTTTCCTGCATATTGTCCTATCGCAACACTACTATTGCCTTGTCCAGTTTCGCCAGCTTTATAACCAATTGCAACTTCAGTTGAATCTAATTGGTCTATTCCTTGAACTATTTCTCCGCTTGTAGAATTATAACATAATGGAGTAGTTTGTGTGTAATCAACACGTATAGGTTTTACAACAAAAGAATTACTAGCAGAACTGTTTATTTCTGTTCCTGAAGCATTCAATACTATAGAATTATTTGGCTGGTTTGTTCTTCCAGCCATTCTTCCAATGGCAATAGAATCATAACCTTGACTTACTTGTCCAGCTAATCTTCCAATCGCGATAGAATCTTGTCCTTGTCCAGTTTGTCCAGATGCAGGTCCAATAGAAACAGCATAATCGCCTTGCGAATATATTCCAACGTTTCCACCAATAGCAACAGCATAATTGCCTTGATTAGATAATCCAGAACTTTGACCTATTGAAATTGATCCATTCGTATTCAACATATCAGTAAAATATCCCAACAATGTCCATCTAGAACTACCATTTCCAACTTTTAATAGACCTGTATCGGTTTCATATCCAGGTTCACCTTGAGCTAAAATAGGATTCTGTAACAACCATTCTTGTGAAGTACCTCTTCTAAATTTAAATGTAACCTGTTCTAAATTCGAAGCCATGATTACTTATTAGGAAGTAATTATTTTTCAAATTTTTTATAATATTCTTCATATGTTAAAGTTGGTTCTTTAGGTGTATTATTAATTACAGGATCAACATATTTATTGAATAATTTTTGACCAACTAATACGGATGCTTGATCTTCCGTCATTTCACCTTTTTCAATTTTATGCCTTAGTTGAAGCATATAAAAAAAAGTTTCATCTAATTTGCCTTCCATATGCATTTTGAATATAGTAGGATATTCCATAAATAATTTTTTATTTTCTTCTTCCAGTTTTTTTAACCATAATGCATTATTAGTTTGTTTTAATTTTTTATATTTACGTAATGATTCATCCATATTACGTACTAATGATTGAATTTGTATGGCATTTAAAGTTGACATTTTATTATTATTTCTATGCAATACATTAAGATGCTAGCTCCAGCGCACATAAATTCATCAGGACAAGTTATTGCATCAGGATTACCTCCACAACATCCAGGATTTAAATCTAATATTCAAGGTGGATTATTAGAACATGGTGCTGCAAAAACTGCTTCATCTATAAAAGCTCAAGCTGGTCATGCCCAAAAAGCAGGTGTAACTATGCGCGGTGGTTCTCAAGTGGAAATTCCCCATAATCCTACTATTCAAGGAAATTCAATTTCAGGTGTATCTGCAGAAGGAAATACAGCTAAATTATTAGGTGGATTAAATCAATTAAGAACTTCACAAATATATGATACATTAGGTTCTGGTCAACCTTATAAAGTTAAATTAGGTGGTAAAAGAAGAAAAAGACATTCTCGTACTAAAAGAAATAAGAAGAATGTCAGACATAACACTCATAAGCGTTCTAAGCGGAATAGGCGCAAGCATACTTCTCGCATTCGTCATAGTTCTAACTCTAGACGAAAATAAAGTTAGTTATTATACAACTGGAAAACCGTTATTTTATTTGTTGTTATTGTTAACATGTCTGCAAATTGGGCAAATAGTATTTTCATGGATAATTATATCTTATTGGGACCAAGCACCTAAACAAACTGATTCTGTTCCACTTGTAAATTAAGAACAATATTTGGAAATATCAAAATAAAATTCATCATTTTCAGAACATACAATTTTCT
>Ga0255090_1000585_pt1 | contig 11123 bp, 8 predicted proteins | sample Colum_Yuk_RepA_8_2_FD_188444 | JGI IMG/M metagenome (GOLD analysis project Ga0255090, IMG submission 188444) | Freshwater microbial communities from Columbia River, Oregon, United States - Colum_Yuk_RepA_8d | ecosystem: Environmental > Aquatic > Freshwater > River | place: USA: Oregon | collected...
CGCACCCGACCGGTCGTTGAGGTTTTTCTCGGGCTGCTGCGCATGACCCGCGGTGACTTCAAGCGCGGCTGGCCGCTGTACGAGTCGCGTCGGCGCTATCCAAAGGAAATCGAGCGCATGCGCTCGCGCGGGCTGGGTGAGGCCGGTAGGTGGTGTGGCGAATCCTCTCTCGCCGGGCGAACCCTGCTGGTGCTGGACGAGCAGGGCTATGGCGACAGCCTGCAGTTCTGGCGCCTGCTGCCCTTGCTCACCGCCGCCGGCGCGCGGGTGCTGGTCGAGACCAAACCCGGCCTGCTGCCCCTGTTCGCGCCGGCGCCTCCGGGTATCGAACTCATCAGCGAAGGCGGCCCTTACCCGCCGTTCGACTGTTGGTGTCCGTTGCTAAGCCTGCCGCTGGCGCTCGACTTGAGCGTCGAGACCATCCCGGCGCAGGTGCCCTATGTGCAAGTCCCGGCCGCGCGCCAGCAACGGATGCAAGCCTTGCTCGGACCGAGGACAGGGCGACCGCGCGTCGGGCTTGCATGGTCGGGAAACCCGGCGCATGACCTTGACCATCGTCGCAGTCTGCCGCTTGCGGCACTCGCGCCCTTGCTGCGACTCGATTGTGAGTTTCACATCGTGCAGAAAGACCTGCGGGTGAACGATCTGCCAACTTTGACGGCCTTTCCGGGCTTGCGTCAGCACGGCGATGCGCTGGGAGATTTTGCCGATACCGCGGCGCTACTTGAGTCACTCGACCTGACGATTAGCGTCGATACCTCGCTTGCGCATCTGGCCGGCGCGCTGGGGCGGCCGGTCTGGGTACTGGTGACCGCTACCCCGGATTTCCGGTGGCTGCTGGGGCGGGACGACAGTCCGTGGTACCCCTCGGCGCGAATTTTTCGTCAGCCGGCGCCGCGCGACTGGGCGAGCGTGGTGACCGAAGTCTGTCGGGCGCTGGAGGACTGGCGAGTGAGCCACCGGCCAGCCTGAACCCGGGGTTTTGGTTTTTTGCTTGTTGCAAACAAATAAATCCGCTCGCCATAATCGGGCCATGAATCTGGCCCTTAAAACCCTGCCCGCGCGGCGCAGTCACGCCGAACGCACGGCGCTGTCCGACGCCCGCATGCTGGACGCCGCGGTGCAGCTCATCGTGACCCGGGGCGCGGCCGGGACCACGCTGAAAGAGGTCGGCGAACTGGCCGGCTACAGCCGCGGGCTCGCCAGCGCGCGGTTCGGTCACAAGGCGGCCCTGTTCGCGTTCATCGTGCGGTCGGTGGGCGAGGAGTGGCTGGCCGCCTTGAACGAAGCCGTGCGCGAGCGGGTCGGCCTGACCGCAATCCTCGCCGCCACCGATGCGCACTACTGTTTTGTGCGCGACGGCGCGGACCGCATCCGCGCCTTCTACAGCCTCTGGTTCGACTCAATCGGGCCGGATGCGGATCTGAAACAAACCATTGCCAACGTCCACGAGCGTCGCCAGCGCGACATCGAGGACTGGCTACGCCGCGGCATCGCTGAAGGCAGCGTGCCGGGTGAGATTCCGGTGACCGCTATCGCCCAGCAATTTTGCGCGGCGATTATCGGCATCGTTTACCAGTGGCTGGTGCGGCCCGAGGCCACCGCGCACCTCCACGACTTGCATGAAGGACTGAAACAACAAATGACCCGCGCGATCGACGCCCGGGCCTTGAGGAGAGATACGCCATGAGCACGCGAGCCGAAGACATTCTGAGCGCCCCCGAAAGCAGCCCGCAAACCGCACCCCTGCGCTTCGTGACGGCGGCCTCCCTGTTCGATGGCCACGACGCGGCGATTAACGTGATGCGCCGGCTTATTCAGGGCGCGGGCACCGAAGTCATCCACCTCGGGCACAACCGCAGCGTCTCCGACGTGGTGCGCGCGGCGCTGCAGGAAGACGCCGATGCCATTGCGATCAGCTCCTATCAGGGCGGTCACAACGAATACTTCAAGTACATGGTCGACCTGCTGCGCGAAGCCGGCGCCGGGCATGTGCGCGTGTTTGGCGGCGGTGGCGGCACGATCACACCGGAAGAAATTGCCGACCTGCAGGCCTATGGCGTGGAGCGGATCTATCACCCGACCGACGGCATGAAAATGGGGCTACAGGGGATGATCGACGACCTCGTCGAGCGCGCCGTGCGGCACCGTAAGTTCTCCGCCGTGCCCGCCACGCTGGAGGCCAGCAACCCGCTGTCGGTGGCGCAGATGCTGTCGGCGATCGAGGACGGCGTGCTGAGCGAAACTCAGCTGGAAAAGCTGCGCCGCGAGTGGAAGCTCGCCGGCGGCAAGGTGCCGGTCATCGGCATCACCGGCACCGGCGGCGCCGGCAAGAGCTCGGTGACGGATGAGCTCCTGTCCCGCTTCATGCAGTACTTCCCGACCATGCGGGTGGCGGTGCTGGCGGTCGATCCGACGCGCCGGCGCACCGGCGGCGCGCTGCTCGGCGACCGCATCCGCATGAACAGCCTGCGGCATGAGCGGCTGTACATGCGCTCGATGGCCACCCGCCGACAGCATCTTTCCACCAGCGCGATGCTGGGCGATGCCGTGGCTTTCCTGAAGTCGCTGGCCTTCGATCTGGTGATCGTGGAAACCGCCGGTATTGGTCAGAGCGACTCGGAAATCGTCGACTTGGTCGACCTGCCGATGTACATCATGACCAGCGAATACGGCGCGGCCAGCCAGCTCGAGAAAATCGACATGCTGGATTTCGCCTCGCTCATCGTGCTCAACAAGTTCGACAAGCGCGGCGCTGAAGACGCGCTGCGCGATATTCGCAAGCAGTGGAAGCGCAACCATCAGTCGTTCATGACGCCGGACGAGGAAATCCCGGTCTTCCCGACCATCGCCAGCCAGTTCAACGATCCCGGGCTGACCTGGATGTTCCTCAACCTGTGCAAGACGCTGGCGAAGAAAATCGGCGCCGACGAAGCCAAGTGGACGCCGCAACTCAATGTGAGCATCAAGGAGCCGCGCGCCACCGTGCTCATTCCGGGCGCGCGCACCCGCTATCTCGCGGAAATCGTCGAGCAAGGCCGTGGCATCAACGGGTTTGTGGAACGCGCGGCGGCGGCGGCCAATCTGGCGCATCACTGCTGGGCGGCACTGGAAGCGCTGGGCGATGCGGCGCTGCCGGCGGCCTGTGAGCCCTATCCCGAAGCGCAACTTGGCGACGAACTCGTCGGCCAACTGCGTCGTCGCTACAACGAGGCGCTGGCCGTGATCGGCGCGGAAGGTCTGCATCTGCTGCGTGAATGGCCGGCGCGACTGGCCGGTATCACCAGCGAGAAATATACCTATCAGGTGCGCGACAAGCTGGTGGAAGGCGATAACTACCGCGAGACCCTAAGCCACAATCGCGTGCCGAAAATCGCGCCGCCGCGCTTCGACGGCTGGGGCGATCGCCTGCGTTTCCTGATGAAAGAAAACCTCCCGGGCAGCTATCCCTACACCGGTGGCGTCTATCCCTACCGCCGAACCGGCGAAGACCCGACCCGCATGTTTGCCGGCGAAGGCACGCCGGAGCGCACTAATCGGCGTTTTCACTACGTGTCTGCCGGCCAGCCGGCGGCGCGCCTGTCGACCGCCTTTGACTCGGTCACGCTCTACGGCGAAGACCCGCACGAGCGCCCGGATATCTACGGCAAGATTGGCAACTCGGGCGTCTCGATTGCGACGCTCGACGACGCGAAGAAGCTGTACTCCGGCTTTGATCTCTGCGCGCCGAGCACCTCGGTCTCCATGACCATCAACGGCCCGGCGCCGATGGTGCTGGCCTTCTTCATGAACGCCGCCATCGACCAGCAGGTGGAGAAGCATCTGCGCGAGACCGGTCAGTGGGAGGCGGTGCAGCCCAAAATTGACGCGTGGTTCAAGGCCCGAGGCAAGGCGCGCCCGACTTACAAAGGCGAGCTGCCGTCGTCCAATTCGGGCCTGGGCCTTGGCCTGCTGGGCATCACCGGCGATCAGGTGGTAGACGCAGAGACCTACGCCCGCATCAAGACCCGGACCCTCGCCACCGTGCGCGGCACCGTGCAGGCCGACATCCTGAAAGAAGATCAGGCGCAAAACACCTGCATTTTCTCGACCGAGTTCGCGCTCAAGATGATGGGCGACGTGCAGGAATATTTTGTCCAGCACGACGTGCGTAACTTCTACAGCATTTCGATCAGCGGCTACCACATCGCCGAGGCCGGCGCGAACCCCATCTCCCAGCTGGCTTTCACGCTGTCGAACGGCTTCACGATTGTCGAGTACTACCTCGCGCGCGGCATGAAGATCGACGACTTCGCGCCCAACCTGAGCTTCTTCTTCAGCAACGGCATGGATCCGGAGTACTCGGTCATTGGCCGTGTGGCGCGGCGGATCTGGGCGCGTGCGATGCGCGAGCGCTACGGCGCCAGCGCGCGCAGCCAGATGATGAAGTACCACATTCAGACGTCCGGCCGCAGCCTGCACGCGCAGGAGATCAGCTTCAACGACATCCGCACCACGCTGCAGGCGCTGTATGCGATTTTCGACAACACCAACAGCCTGCATACCAATGCGTATGACGAAGCCATCACCACGCCGACCGAAGAGTCGGTGCGGCGGGCGGTGGCGATCCAGCTCATCATCAACCGCGAGCTGGGGCTCAACTTCTGCGAGAACCCGCTGCAGGGCTCGTTCATCATCAACGAGATGACGGATCTGGTCGAGGAAGCGGTGTACGCGGAATTTGAGCGAATTTCCGAGCGCGGAGGCGTGCTCGGCGCGATGGACACCATGTACCAGCGCGGCAAGATTCAGGATGAAAGCATGTACTACGAGCACCTGAAGCACGATGGACGCCTGCCGCTGATCGGCGTTAACACCTTCCTGCCGAAGGAGGGCAAAGAGGATCAGGTCACGACCATCGAACTGATGCGCTCGACGGAAGAAGAGAAGCAGGACCAGATCACCAGCGTGCGCGCGTATCAGGCGATTCGCGCCGACGAGCGTCCGGCGGAACTGACCCGCCTGCAGCAGGTCGCGCGTGAGCGCGGCAACGTGTTCGCGCAGTTGATGGAGTCGGTGAAGGTGGCGTCTTTGGGCCAGATTTCGGGCGCGCTGTATGACGTGGGCGGGGAATACCGCCGGAACATGTAGGCGCCTGACGGTGACGGCTTGGGTCGACGCTATCGGCACTGCGCATGCGACCGCGCGGGGCGAGCTGCGAATTGTCTCGCTGGTGCCCAGCGTGACGGAACTGCTGTGTGCGCTCGACCTGCGGGAGCAGTTGGTCGGCCGCACCGGGTTCTGCATTCATCCGCGCGAAGCCCTGCGCGAGGTCCGTAAAGTGGGTGGCACCAAGGACGTGGACCTCGCCGCGGTGCGTGAACTCGCGCCCACCCATGTGCTGGTGAACATAGACGAGAACCGCCGGGAAGACGCCGAGGCCTTGCGCGAGTTTGTGCCGCACGTGGTGGTCACCCATCCGCAAGGTCCGCGCGATAACCTGGCGCTGTATCGCCTGCTGGGCGGCATTTTTGACCGGGAGTCCGCGGCAGACGCGCTGTGCGCCGCGTTTGAGGCACGCCTGCAGGCGCTGCCGTCGCCGCAACAGCGGGTGCTCTATTTGATTTGGCGCGAGCCCTGGATGAGCGTCGCGCCACAGACCTACATTGCGCAGATGCTGGCGTTGTTCAACTGGCAGACCGTGCCAGTCACGCCAGATGTGCGGTATCCGACGATCGCGCTGGCTGATTACGCGGGCCAGATCGACCGGGTGCTGCTGAGCAGCGAGCCCTATCCGTTTCGCGAACGCCATATCGCAGAAATCCGCGCGGCAATTCCCGGCGTGCCGGTGCAGTTGATCGACGGTGAGATGACCTCTTGGTACGGCAGTCGCGCGATTGCCGCGCTTGACTACTTGCGCGCATTTACCGCTGGTGAAGGCGCCCTGCAGCAGGCCTGTGCATGACGATAGAAAGCCCCTGCGTACAGCGCTGCGAAATTGATGCGGTCAGCAATCGCTGCCTTGGCTGCGCGCGCAGCCTGCAAGAAATCGCGTCCTGGAGCCGTTTTTCGCCGGCCGAACGGCGCCGGATCATGAACGAACTACCTGCTCGAATGATCACAACAAACAGTAACCCCGGGGGAGTGCCATGAACCTGACCACCATGACTTTCGACCTAAGCGATGGCATTGCCACCATCACGCTCAATCGCCCGGACGCCGCGAACGCGCTGGATCTCAAAATGTCGCAGGACCTGCTGGCGGTTGCGTCGCGTTGCGATAGCGCCGATGTGCGCGCGGTCATCCTGACCGGCAACGGCAAAATGTTTTGCGCCGGCGGTGATGTGTTGTCCTTCGCGGCGGCCGGTGATGGCGTCACTGAACTGATGCGCAATATGACCTGCTTCCTGCACGGCGCCATTGCGCGCTTCGCGCGTATGAACGCGCCGCTGATTACCGCTATTAACGGTACCGCGGCGGGCGCGGGCTTAAGCATGGCCATCACCGGCGATATCGTGCTGGCGGCGGCGTCTGCCAAGTTCACCATGGCCTACACCAAGATTGGCGTGTCGCCCGACGGCAGCAGCACCTTCTACCTGCCGCGTCTGGTCGGCATGGCCAAGGCCAAGGAAATGATTTTATTGAACCCGGTGTACACCGCCGAAGAGGCGCGTGGTCATGGCCTGGTGACGGAGGTGGTGGCAGATGATGGCCTTATGGAACGCGCCCGCGCGCTTGCCGCGCAGCTCGCAAGCGGGCCGACCGCCGCCTACGGCGAATGCAAGCGTCTGCTCGTCGATTCGCTCTCCAATTCACTGGAAACCCAGATGGAACTTGAGACCCGCGCAATATCCGGGCTGGCCTGCTATTCGAAGGACGCGAAGGAAGGCTTCCGTGCCTTTAGCGAAAAGCGGAAGCCCGCCTTCGAGGGCAAGTGAGATGAAGGCCGTTGTCCTGCACGAATTGGGTGGGCCAGACAAACTCTGTGTTGAAGACGTTGCCGACCCGCATCCGGCGGCCGGCGAAGTGCGCGTGGCGCTGAAGGCCAGCGCGCTAAACCGGCGCGACTACTGGATCACCGTCGGCGCCTATCCGCGCATTCGCTTCCCGGTGATTAGCGGGTCCGATGGGGCAGGGGTGGTGGATGCCGTGGGCGAGGGCGTCGACAGCGCGCTTATCGGGCGCGAGGTCGTGCTTTATCCGGCGCGTAACTGGGGCAGCGATCCGCGTTGCGGCGGCCCGGATTTCCGCGTGCTGGGCATGCCCGATCAGGGCACGCTGGCGGAATACATATGCGTGCCGGCTGGCGATATCGTCGACAAGCCGCCGCACCTGTCGTGGATGCAGGCGGCGGCCTTTCCGCTGGCTGGACTTACGGCCTGGCGCGCGGTGGTCACGCACGGCGAAGTCCAGCGCGGACAAAAAGTGCTGGTCACCGGCATTGGCGGCGGCGTGGCGACTTTTGCGTTGCTGTGGGCCAAATATCTCGGCGCCGAGGTGTATGTCACCAGCGGCAGCGACGAAAAACTGGCGCAGGCCGCCGGCCTCGGCGCGCGCGGCGGCGTCAACTATCGCCAGACCGGCTGGGGCAAGGCCCTGCGTGAACTGTGCGGCGGCTTTGATCTGGTCATCGACAGCGCTGGCGGCGAAGTGGTTAACACCACCTTGAACGCACTGAACAACGGCGGACGCTACGTGTTTTTTGGCGCCACGCTGGGCAACCCGCCGGAAGGTTTGGAAATGGCCAAGCTGTTTTTCCGGCAGATCCGCATTCAGGGCTCCACCATGGGCACGCCGGAGGAATTTGCGGCGATGGTCGCGTTCATCAACAAACACGGCATCGAGCCGGTGGTCGACCAGATCTGCAAGTTGGAAGACGCCCCCGAGGCCTACCGGCGCATGGCGGTGGGCGATCAGATGGGCAAACTGGTGGTGCTGAACCGCTAGCAGGATCACGGCGCGCCGCCGGCCTGTAGGCGGCGCGCCGGTCGTGGACTGTGCTCAGCCCTTGGCGGCAATTTCCTCGAGGATCGGCAGCAGGTATTCGCGGAACACCTGCGGATTTTCACTCATCGGAAAGTGGCCGTTGTCACGCATCTCGGTGAACTTTGCACCCTTGATGCGGGCCGCCAGCGCGCGCGTATCGTCCGGTCCGGTCGCGAAGTCGTATTCCCCGGTCAGTAGGTACAGCGGGCACTTGCTGGTGTCGATTTGGTCGACGTAGGGCGCCGCGTTGTACTCCACCGAGTAGTAGTAAAGGTCGCCCTTGAACACCATCGGCGCCCCCTGGCTGTAGCCGAAGATGGTCTCGCGGATGTTGGGCTCCGGGCTCGACGGCGCGCAGAGGCCATACATGGTGGCCGGCTTGGCCTCGTTGCTGATGCGGGGGTGATAGAACTGGTCGAGGTAATAGCCCGGGCTGTTCAGCGATGCCTCCACGCCAATCGAGGCGCGGAACGATTCCGGGTGATGCGCCACCAGATCAACCGCCACCTGACCGCCCATCGAGCACCCGATGAACACCGGCCGCTCGAGCTTAAGCGCCGCCGAAAAACCGAGGATGAACTTCAGGAAAAAGTCGCGGGTAAGGTTGTAGGGCTTCTCCCAGTGGCGGTCGCCGATCGGCGGCAGCGACTTGCCGTGAAAGGGCAGGTCCCAGGCAATGACCTGATACTTGCTGGTGATGTCCTTGTCTTCCATCAGATGCCGCCACTGGAAGCCGTGGGCGCCCGCCGTGTGCTGGCAGATCAGCGGAATGCCGCTGCCGCTGGATTCGTAATAAACGCGATATTCGATGTCGTTGATGGTGAGGTAAACGTAGCGACCCACCGTTTCGTCGTGTCTGGCCATGGGGGTCTCCTCTCAGTGGATCGCGTGGTCGCGCATGATCTGGAACATGCGACGGAAAGCGCCGTAGTAGGCGAAGAAGGTTTCCGAGTTGCCGCTCCATTCGAACTGCTGACGCACGATGGCGGCAAACATGTCGTGAAAGAAGGGACGGGGAACGGGCTTCAGGAACTCCTGCCAGGAACTCAGCGGGCCTTTGATGACCACGTCGGCGGTGTCGAACAGCGACGGCGTGCTCATCGACACCAGCTGGCCGTCGCGGAACTTCAGCAGCAGAGCCTCATCGGCAAAGTGGAGCTTCAGCGCGCCGTCGAGGAAACGCCCGGCAATTTTGAATTCGCCGTCCTCGTTGAGCGCGCTCTGGAATGCTTGCGCGTTAAATAAAGTCATGGGGTGTCTTCCGGCTTAACTCGTGGAAATCCGCTGCAACGCGCCTGCGCGTGGCGGTGCCGGGAAGGTAACGCATGACGGGGCTGCGTGCGAGCAGACGGAGCAGGGGGGCTGGAAAGGCTTAGTGCGCGGAGGCGGGCGGACGCCCGGATAGGGAGCCCGCTGCCGCCGAAGCGACAGCGGGTGTCAAGCAGGGAGACTGCTTAGAACGTGCGGGAAATGGTGAACACCACTTCGCCTTCAACCAGCTTGCGGAAGTTGTCCGGCGAGGTGTTCGGGTAGAACTCTTTCAGCGACTCGCTGAGGTCCGTACCGACATAGCTCACGTCCAGCTTGAAGCCTTTGACCATGTAGTTGCCGCCAGCCTGAAAGTACTGGTAGCTGTAACCACCCAGCGCACCGGAGGACTTGTCGCCTTCAATGGTGGTGTAGCCAAAGATGCCGTAAAGGCCAACGCCCATCGGCAGGGTGACGCCGCCGTTGAACTGGAAGGTGTGCGACACGCCGTCTTCGCCGAAGGTATCCGGCGAATAGTAGTAGTTGAAGCCGACGGTCGGGGTCAGCTGGCTAGCGAAGGTGTGCGCCACGCCCACGTTGAACTCGCCGTAGTCAGCTTCCACGCCAATCGGGTCGAAGCCTTCGGTGCCGGCTTCATCTTCACCCGGGTACATGTAGTACAGACCCTGCAGGGTGAAGTCGAGGCCGGTGTAGCTGAAGCGATACCCGCCGTAGAAGTCGATTTCGAAGTTGGCATCGGAGAATTCGGTGTTGGAACCCCACGCGCCGGCGAAAAAGCCGTTGTAGGTGTAGTCCATGCTGCCCTGAACCGCAGGGCCATCGGCATTGGAGATGCCGCGGAACATATAGTTGGTGGTAAAGGCCAGGGTGCTGCTGAAGTTCGCGGTGGCCAGCGGGCCGGCGTCGGCGGCGGCGTCCTGAGCAAGGACGGGGGCGCTGCTGCAAGCCATCAGAATGGCGGAGGCGATGAGTGAACGCTTCATGGGTAATCTCCAAATACAAGTTGCGTTAAGGGTCGGGTTCGACGTGGACATCGAATTCAACTCTGCGAAAAGTCTAGCAGTGTATTTTCCGTTTGTCGCACAAAATAATGTTTCTGTTCATGCATATACGACTTAAACCTCAGAAGCGGAAGAAACATTTTGGTGCGTCGCGGCACACCAAAGCCCCGCCGGTCCGGTAGTTGCCGCCCGTCGCCCTCCGGATTGGGAGCGGACGAGCGATTCCTGCGCGAAGCACAGCATTAACCATGCCGGTATCTAAAATTCATCCGTTTCAGTGGCTTATATTTGCTTTCCGGTGGGATTGGCGCGATTTTGCACCATGAGTAGCAGGAGCGCGCGGGGGCTTGCACCTTTTTGCAACATGCTGGCGCCGTGGGACCAAAAGTCGTCGCGTATGAACCACTAGATTTGTCTTGAGGGCGCTTGCCTGTATCCAGCGCACCACGCACTGGCGGCGGCCAAAGGGGGCAGCGTCATGTGGCGACGGCCCGCAGCCTGCGGCCGGGACGGCGCGGCGGGGCTAGATCAGCGCCAGTTCACGCACCAGCACCCGCAGCGAACGGGCGTCGAAAGCAGGCAGGAAATGGTCGATGTAGGGCAGCGCCGCTTTCATGCCGGCAGCGCGGACCTTGAAGGTGCTGGCGCCGTACATGGGGTTGATCCAGACCACTTTCGACACCTGTCGTTGCAGGGCCTGCATCTCGCTCGCGATGCGATCCAGCACCCCGTTGTCATAGCCATCGCTGATGATGATGGCAACCGTGGCGCTAGCCGCGCCTTCACGGATGACACCCCGGTTAAGGCGGCCGATGGCGGCGCCAATATCCGTCCCCCCCGACCAATGACGCACCGTCTCGGCTACTTCGCGCAGCGTATCGTTCACCG
>Ga0255090_1000587_pt1 | contig 11120 bp, 10 predicted proteins | sample Colum_Yuk_RepA_8_2_FD_188444 | JGI IMG/M metagenome (GOLD analysis project Ga0255090, IMG submission 188444) | Freshwater microbial communities from Columbia River, Oregon, United States - Colum_Yuk_RepA_8d | ecosystem: Environmental > Aquatic > Freshwater > River | place: USA: Oregon...
TCCCCCTGAAGGTAATGACAGGCCCAAATTATCAGATATAGAAATTGTTTCTAACGAAGTGGTTTTTGATTTGGCTGGAATACCTTCTGCAAAAATAGTTTTTAAAGTAAAAAATAGCAGTGGTAAAATGTTAAAAGCAATTGATATGAGAGTAGAGAAAAAATGATAACTAAATTTGGTAAAAGATTTTTAGCAGGTCAACTGGCAGGGGTTAATTCTTCTTCTGGCAGAGAGCTAGCATTAGGAATAGGCTCTACTCCTGTCGATGCTAATGGGAATGATACTAAACTAGAGTTTGAATTTTATAGATTGCCCGTCCTCTTATCAAGTTTTGACGTAATTCAAACTGGGGTAGATGGAAGCAACAATCCAGTATTTCAATATAATGTTGTTTATTCCTCAACAATTCCACAAGATGTGTCTGGTGTAGTGTCAGAAATAGGTCTTTATCCTGGAGGTAGATCTTCTTTCAACAACTATGATAGTCAGTTTATTTCTTCTTTTACAAATAATTTTAATTGGTTTGACGGAATACTCAATCCAACTATTCAGAGTAATACCCAGGATGCTTCTGGGAACTACACATTTTTATCAAAAATTGATGATAGCATGATTAGAGTAGATGCAACTTCTGGTACAACAAAAGAATACACTAACTCTTTAGATTCTTATGATATCTCAGGCTATAGCATTAATGATACTATATCTATCGCTTACAAAAAATCAGACAATAACTTATCTAACATTAGAGTAAAGTTTTATAGTTCTCCAACAGCATACTACTATGTTGATTTTACTCCCGCAACTGGCTCAGGAGATAGAATACAAAGTCTGTCAATGAACAGCCTTTTTTCAAATTATACTGCTTCTCCAAACTTGCCAGATCCTGCATCTATTACAAAAATAGGAGTTGCCGTAACAGCAGCTGGCGGGAACACAACAGTCTACTTTGATGGCATTAGAGTTAATGATGAAGATACCTTTGATCCAGGATATGGAATAATTAGTAGATCCGTATTGTCTACCCCGTTAATAAAGAAGCCAGGAAGACCCGTAGACATTGAATACAAGTTATTGCTGGAGTTTTAAATGGCTGGCGCATACGAAGAAAGATTAAGCTATTTCCCTAAAGACTTAGATAAAAATAATTCAAAGACCACAGAACAAGATTATTTTATTATACCAATTTTAAATTTAACACCAGGCACTCCACATGCATTTAATTTTCAATGGGTTTTCCCAGACGGAACTAGAAGTAAGTGGTCAGATGGCTATACAGTAACTACAGCTTCCTATACAACAAAATTAACAAAGCCAACGATTACAGTAACCCCATCATCTTTAGGGTATATAGTTTCTTTTACTAAACAAACTGACAAAAATTTTGAGCATGCAATTATTGAAGAATCTGTTTCTAATTCTAATACTGCTCCAACTACTGGATGGACAGAGGTTAAAGTAACTTCTACTAACCCAACAACAGTAACAGTTGGTGATGTTTTAAAGAGATGGGTTCGAATAAAGCTAATAGATAAGATTTCAGGAAATACTGCATACTCTGATCCAGTTTCAGTAACACCAGTAGATCCAGTAGCAGCAGCATTAGATGTTACTCCTCCTACTCCAGCATCTGGAATCACCGCATCTTGGTCTGGAAATAATATATTAATAACAGCAACAGTATCTGCGGACGCTAAAAAGTTTGTTATAAGATTAACAAACGGATCTAACAATGGATTCTTTACAAAATTTCCAAGCACATCTGGAACATCACAATCAATTTTAATTACTCAGCAAGAACTATATAACACATTTGGACAGTACTTTACATCGTTTACTGGCTTATTTGTTTCAGCAGATTCATTAGATAATCGTGACTCTGGCGTATCGTTTACTGTATCTGAAAAAACAAATGTTTTGCTTGGAGTAGTTCCTACATTTACATTAACTGCAATTACAAATGGATACACTGCAACCTGGACGTTGCCACCTGGAGCTTCCTTTGCTAAGGTTTACGAAAGTGGAAGTTCTTGGGGGGCTGGCAATCCAACAGAATTAGATTTAGTTTTTAGCGGAGCAAGCCCAGCAATTATAAAGAAGACCGTATACACTCTTAGATATGTTAAAATTAGATATATAACAGATGATGGATTTACATCTTCGTGGTCAGCAGAGCAATCTGTTACTCCAATTGATGCAATCGCTGCAGACGTAAATGCACCTGCTGCTCCTTCAACAATATCTGCAACAGCAGGAACAGATAGCACTGGAACAATTGGATTCAATGGAGTTGTAAATATTTCTTGGACTGGAGTATCCGATTCAACTCTTCGTGGATATAGAATTAGATTTAGGCCATACAAAGCATCAGCGCCATTTGAAAATTATTCTTATGTAGACTCGCCAGGTAATGCAACAACATATAGGCTTGCAGGATTAGCTTTAGGAACTACTTACGAAGTTGGCATTGCTTCTTATGATGAATTTAATAATACTTCTTCTGCATATACCGCTCTTTCTCCAAACATTGCGGTAAGCGGATCCCCATTTGTTGGCACAAATGTTTCAACCACTGGATACTTTGAAGCTGGAGTAAGCGGAACTGATACTGGAACATTTAAGTTTGGATACGGAGTAGACACAGGCAAACGTGGTCTTGTTTTAAATCCAAATAACTATTGGTACATTGATTCTGCTCAATCTGCATTATTTAAAATAGGTGGAGCATCTAGCAACTTTGTTTCTTGGAATGGAACTAAGTTATCTATTGATGGAGATTTGGGAGTTGCAGGCGGAACAACCATTGGTGGCAATATTTCTATGGGAGCATCTGGGGCTTCTATTTTTCAAGGAACATTAAATGTGTCTGGAAATTTAACTAGCGACGGATTTTTGTTAAATAGTGGCGGGCTTGCAATTAAAAAAGGCGCAGTTCAATTAAGACTTGATACTTCAGATGGTGGAATTTATGCACAGTATGGACAAATTGCTGGGTGGACAATTGATTCATCTAAATTTGAAAGAGGAACTACTGGTACATACACTGGAATAAGTTCATCTGGCACGTATGCAATTTGGGCAGGGTCTCCAGTATCTGCTGGAAACTCATCAGCCAAATTTTCTGTTACTCCAGCTGGAGCAGTTACAGCTTCAGATATAACAATTACAGGAGGCTCTTTGACAGTAGGAGCATCTTCAATTGCAGCATCTACTGGAAAACTTATATCTACAGATGCAGAAATTACTGGAAAGATTACAGCAAATTCTGGAACCATTACTGGCAACTTAGATATTACTGGAACATTTTTTATAGGAGCAAGCGCTAGTTCTGGAGATAGAATTTTAATTAACTCTGGTGGAATTGCAGCATATACAAGCGGAGTAGCTACGCCAAAATTTGAGTTGTCAAAAAGTGGAATTAGTAAAATTGCTGGATGGACAATTGATGACACATCTCTATCTTCTAGCGGACTTATACTTGACTCTTCAGATCAAACAATTACATTTAAGCAAGGGTATGAAATAGATCAAGACACAGTTTCAATACCTACAATTACAACTGAAAATAAAGCAGCAAGTACACTTGATGAAGATGACGATCCAAATTCTGTTTACGCCAGCTCATCAGCTGCTTCTGCATCAACAACATCATCAACTATTTCCATAAAAGCAACTGCTGGAGTTACATCTGGAGGGGCTTTAACCTTAAGCCAAAATCCAATATCAGCACTTTTAAGAGCTGGGTCTTCTTATATTTCAGCAACAAGCACTGGAATAGTTTTAAATTCCGCAACTGCTGGTGCGTATGTTTTTAAAAACTTGTCAGGCCGAGCACACAACAATTATTACGGAGATGAAAAAGCCGCAATGCTTATGATAAAAAGTGACGGCACAGTGTCCGTTGGTAGAACTATATTTAAATCTGGAAGCTCAGAAACTGCTATAACCAGTGGCGGCAACTTCTATAACGTGGGCTTAATTGGCGACATAATCTTAAGCACAAGGGATTAAAGATGGCTGGTAAAACTTATATTAAAACTGGGGAATATACTTGGTCAAGAGTCAAAAAAGTATATTTAAAAACTGGTGGTATTACTTGGCAGGCAATAAGAAAAGCTTATATAAAAACTGGCACTTATACCTGGCAAAAGATATATGATACCGCAAGCAATAGGCCATTTGTTGGTACCGATATACCAAAGATAAGACTTAATACATTTAGAACTAATAGCTCTGTTGCTGGAACAGTAAACCCAGTAGTTGAAGCTCCTCCAGTTCAGCAGATGGGCCCTCCCACAACAACTCCTACAACAGGTTGGCCAAGCACCAGCTTAGGTAATCATCTGTGGGGGTATGATGGAACATGGACTTCTGGTAACGGAAGCACCATAACATTTATTTATCAATGGCTATATAATACTACTGGTGATTCAAACGACAATATATTTGATCCACAATTCTATGTTTCAGGCACATCAAGTTCAAGAAATACTTCTTCAACTGGAAGAGCAGATATGTTGACAAACTCTGAAAGTTATTTAGGGTATGACGACGGAGACTACTTTGATAAAAACTTTCTTACATTCAGAGTTGGAGCATCAAATTCAGCAGGTGGACCAGTTTTTTCTGAAAGTGCTCCTGTATACATTATAAGACAAAGACCTAGCGGAACAATAGATTTAACAAATACTAACGTAGATGTTCCAGAAACTTTATATGCAAACTTTACCTATAAAGATGAGTGGTACAGAAAGCCAGACCTCTATGATTCTTATATAGAATGGTTTGCTATAGATTCTGCCTCCGAAGCGCTAACAGCAAGCAATCGGGTAGAGATTCAAGATCTATATACCCTGTCCGTAACTGGCACAACAACAAAATCTGGTACAGCAAGCTATTATGCTATACAGCCAAATAAATTTTATGCTGCCAGACTTACTTTAAATAATTCAAATACTCAATCTCCAGTAATTCCTGTATCTGGCTTTACCCCAAACAGCCCATTTACTGCAGAAGATTCTACAGCCCCAGGCTCGGCGCTTGAAGTTACCTCATTAGATATTTTAGATTACTATAGCAATGAGGGTACAGATAACAGGGGCTATATACCAGTAGGCGGTCTGATGAAAATTAGATCTAATGTTACAGGGGTTGATGGAAGTACAACATATAGAATTAGATATAGAATGTATAACTGGCAAACCAGTAGCTACTATTCAATGGCTGGAACAAATTATGGAGCATCTGCTTCTAGTGCATGGACTACTTACACTGGTTCAAGCACACAATTTGGCTACGGCGGAACATATATTAATGAAATTTCAATTTCTGGCAATACCGCTACATTAACCCACAATGAAGTAATAAGCTCATCTCTGTTTGGATCAACAACTTATACCCCAACAGGCAGTACTACAAGTACTGATAGATGGAGTATTGATATAGAGGTCAGTGTTTTAAAGAATTCAATAAGAAAATATTATGCAGATCTTGTGGGAGGAGCTCTTTGGTATATTTCTAGACCAGCAGCAAATTTATTACTTAGTGCATCTCCTACTACTGCTCAAGTAAATACAGATGTAACATTTTCTGGATCAATTGGTGCTCTAGGTGGAGGAAACTCATACCCAAGACAATATAAAATTATCTACGGGGATGGAAATAATAGCGGATGGCTGCCAGTAGGAGAATGGTCCTATGGCACAAATAAACCATCCTTTACAAATATAAAACAGTATTCTAATGCTGGTGAATATTATCCATACTTTCAAACAATACCAGACTATTCAAATGGCTCTACAAGCGTTGTAATTTCTCCAGCATTATCTGCACCAAATCCAACTGGAGTTGTGTGGAACGGTACATCTTTTGTTATATCCTATACAGGTGGATCAGGCCCATGGTTTCAGAGTTGGTATAGAGTTGACAACACTACATACCCATCAGATGGAACTGGATATGATTCAGGGTCTGCAACACAAAACACAAGTACAATAACTTACACTCCTGGATTTAATCCAACACCTGGAGGAACATATTATTTCTGGGTCAGATCTGCATTAGAGTCTACTTCAAATACATCTAATGTAAATGTAAGCTCTTACAGTACAACTAGAGTTCAAGTTACAATACCTCAAGTAGCAACTGCACCTACTTCAGTTACTGCATCAAATAATGGTAGCTCAAATACAATTACCGTATCTTGGTCTGGTGCAACATATGCAGCTTATTATAGAATTTATTGGAGTAGTAGCCCCACGGCACCAACAGATCCAGGAGTAAGTTATGATGAACAAAAAGTTGTAGATGGAAGTACTATTACTGCATCTGCTGGTTCTTGGGCATGGGGTCCTGGAGATCCAGATAGAAATAATAACAACCCATCATTGGGAAGTAGTTATTATTTTTATGTATCTGCATCTGCAAATGGAACAACATGGACTCCTTATGTTAGAACATCTGGACTAACTAATTTGCGTTTAACTCCTCCAACATCGGTTACGGTGACTCCAGGTCCACAAGGTGGCCCAGTTACTGCTACTTTTTCTGGAGGATCTGGACCAAGTTATCAAATGTATTGGTATGGATCAGCAACAGCCCCAACAGGCCAAGTGACTCCAGATCAAACTGGTTCTTTAAGCCCATTAACAGATAATACTGGACCATCATCTACGGCAACACAATACATGTATGTTAGATCGGTTACAAACGTAGGTGATACATCTGCAGGAGAATCAACTACAGCAAGTGCTTGGAGTGCTGGAGTATCATTTAATATGACCTCTACTGCAGTTTCACAAAACAGTGCGCCAACAACTAGAGCAACTAATACTTTTTCTACATCTACTGTCAAGTATTTGGATAGCATAACTTGGACAACTGGTAGCTATACTAATGCCGCATCTATAACATCAGTTCTTTTATATGCACTTAGCACAAATACAGCAAACCTTGTTTCCCCAGGCGGAAATACAAACACCTCAACTCGAACATCAAATCCATATGTAATTCAAACTAACGATCCCGCAGGAACCCCCTATGTATTTGCAGTAAGAGACACAGTTGTTGGTATAAATGGAACAACGTATTATTTCTACAGTAATCAGATTACTTCAGCTAACGCAGATGCCGTTGCATTTTCATATAACCCAGGAGTTGGTGCATCTGGTGGCTGGTCAGCCACTGTAGTTACTGCCCAGTCGGGAGCAACGTACTCTATATCTTCGGGAACTGGAACAATAAATTCTTCAACTGGAACAGTAACGACAACAGGATTAGCTTCTAATACTACCACTTCAGTTATAGTTACTAAATCTGTTTCTGGATACAACAACGCTTTCGCCACAGCATCTGGAACATCTAATATAGTTCCAACATATAGCCTTACATATTCTGCTAATGGTGGATCATCTACACCATCTACACAAAATGGTATTCAGGGGGCTTCAATAACTTTAGCTTCAAGTGCTGGAACACTATCTGGGTATACATTTGGAGGATGGACTATTGGAGGCACTACATATTCTGCAGGTGGCTCTTACACATTCGGGTCTGCAAATGCAACAGCAACAGCAATATGGAATGTTGTATTTGTAGCCCCTACATCTCCCGCACCATCTATGCAGTTTTCAAGAAAAACAACAGCCACAACACACTTGCAATGGTATTGTGATTATCCTTCAATATCAGGTAATGGTACCATTACTGGAATGGAGTTTGAAATTAGAACCACTGCTGGAGGCGGAACGCTTCTTGCAAGCGGAACCAGATCCTATCCAGGAGCAGGATCATATCCGTACAGCGCTGGAGGAACCATTTGGGCATTTAGAATGGGTACAACTGACGGAGACATAACATATAGCTCTTCCGCAAGATATGGTAGAGGAAGGGTTAAGATGCTGGGTTCAAATGGAACAACATACTATAGCGCTTACTCGGCGTGGTTATAAGATGAATCTAGAAAAAATACACAAGGAGTACCTAATTAATTCTAAAATTAAATCCTTAAAGGGAAGAATTAATTTAATAGGGACGGAAGAAGATTCTGGAGAGTCCTTAGAAGACCTTCAGGCTAAAATTCAAGCATTGACTAATATGCTTGAAATGCTATAATATGAAAGGAGGAATAAAATGACATTATTAACAAACGCAGATAAGTTAAACCTTATAGATCAACACATTAAGAGTATTGATTATCAAGCATATAATCTAGAACTAGATCTAATTGAAGCAAATGCTGAATCACCAGTAAATTCAGATTCTGTTGCAACGCTTAATACTAGAATGAATGCTTTAACGGCAAAAAGAACTGCTCTGGAATCAGAAGCAGCAACACTAGAATAGTAGGAATATAAGTGGCAGAAAAAGCAGAACTAATTATCACTGCATTACAGCAACGTATAGGAGAAATTGTCTCTAACTATGAAACGCAGATTGCAGTTTTTCGAGCAGAAATTACCCAACTTGTGGAAGAGAAAGAGGCAAAGAGTGCGGCTATTCAAGACTACTCAGAGCATCTTAACGATATCACAGCCGACTAATTTCCCTTCAGGTATTGCTGTAAAAACAGACAAAGATACCTACTGGATCAAAGACGGCAAAAGGTATAAATTAATTTCTAATAGGGCCGCTGAGTCTTGGAGCTTTACTACTGTATTGGCAACTGAAGCAGCATTATCAGGAATTAAGCTGGTAGGAAAGCTTGGATTCAGAGATGGATCCTTGATAAAAAACCTGGCAGATGGTAAAATGTATTTAGTATCACAGAATAAGTTAAGGCATATAGTTAGTCCAGACTCGTTTGGGCTGTATGGTTTAGATAGATCTAAGGTAATAGAAGTGTCTGATAAAGAAATTGCAGCACACGATTTAGGAGAAAATTTATAATGGCTAGTACATTTAATGACGGCGACCCAATTGATGCAGCATCACTACAGCAGTTGCTGGAGAGACTTGCAAAGGTTGAATCTATTGCCCTACAAGGTGCATCTGCTGGCTCAACTATAAATCTTGCTCCAAAAACAGGCGCAGATGCCAGAGTTGCAAAGTTTTTTGGAGGATCTTCTGATCAAATAACTTTTACACCAGGGACATATGTTGACTTTACAATTGAACACAATCTTGGGGTAAAGCCAACAGCAATTGCCTTTGGTCAAGTGTACACTAGCAGCAATGATGCTTTAATTTATATGCCACAGGTAAGATCTATGGATGCAACCTCTGCTAAATGCAGAGTGAAGTGTCCTGCTACAGGTAAGGCTGGCAAGGGAAGAGTTTATTTCGTAGCAGTATATAGCTAAACTCTTGACACCGTAGCTCAATATGCTACAATTTAGATAATATTAAGGCCACAATTCTGTGGCCCTATCTTTACGCAGGGACATTAATGACAAACGATTTAAAATGGATGCTGTCATCTGATCAGCAATTTCCGTATCAAGACGATAAGATGATTGCCCTGTGGTTTAAGGTAATGAAATGGTTTAAGCCAGACGTAGTTGATTACCTTGGCGATACAGACGATCAAGCATGTTACAGCAAATATACTGAGGGACGATCAGCTGAGTTTTTAAACTATCATAAAAATGATAGCAAAGATCTAATTGTTCCGATGATGCGCCACGAGGCAAAGGGTGCAAGAGATTTTTATGCTAAAACAAGAGAGATGTTGCCAGATGCACAGCTGTTCTCAGCACTAGGAAACCACGACATTAGAGTATTTAATTACGTTGATGCAAAGCTTCCAGATTACATTTCTGAGGTAACACCAGAGGCACTATGGAGTTTAGATTCTTTAGGTTATGATTATATCTATTATGACTCTTTACCAAAACGTCGCTTTGGCGATGTGCACGTACACCACGGAATTTCGATATCGGCAACTGGGTCAGTCAGAAAAGATATGGAAGACCTACAAGTATCTTTAATCAGAGGACACTCACATAGAATTGCTTCACATATGGTAACATATGAATTAAGAAACGATGGCGAAGGAGAAACCCTTCGTGGATATGAGATTGGTCACATGTGTGACGAAAAGGGGCCAGGTATGAAATATACTCAGCACCACGACTGGCAAAAAGGTTTTGCTGTGGCTCACATCGTAAATGATTATCCACACATTCAAATGATCCACATTGCTCCAGACTACTCATGCGTTGTAGATGGAAAAACATTCTCGCTATGATGAAATGCCAAAAATGTTCAGGTAGGGTTTTTGTAGATAGAGTATTTTCTCAAAAGCTGCACACAGAGTTGTTTTGCATTCTTTGCGGTAAGCGATGGATGATCAATAAAGAAACGAGTGCCTTCGGAAAATGGCTAGAGAAAACAGACAAAGACTACGCAAAAGATTCGTCTATTTCTTCTTAAATGGTAAAATCCATAAGGTGCTAAGGCTATCTAGGGCTAAAGACGAAGTTGTAGCATGGTCCTATTTAGATAAAAAAAGAATGATGTATTCCTATTCTCAAGTAGATAAAAATATGGAGAAGGCATACACCATAACAGAAGTTGGCAAAATTTTAGGAAGGCATAAGGTGACTATAGAGGAATATATTTTGCAGGGCAAAATCAAGCAGCCCCAAAAAGTATATCCAATTAGTAATCCAGAAAGTGCTTGGTCTAAGTATATGCTTAGCGAATCGGACATTCTGGACATTCATGAGTTTATTATTGATGCAGGTCATATTAGGGACCTGCCTTCAAGATCAGAATTGCAGGCTCTTCTCAAACACAATTTAATAATGTATACTAAGACAGAAGACGGAAAATTTGTACCTGTATGGAAGGCGGAGTAATGTCAGAAACAAGAGTAAAGGTGGATTTGTCATTCACACGCAATCTAGGAAACTACGAGAGCATTAGAATAAACATAGGCGTAGAAGATGATGTCCGTAGTGGAGAGAACGTAGACTCTGCTACAGAGAGAGTGTATGCGTTTGTAGAAAATAAATTAATAGAGAAGACTCGTGAAGTAGAGAAAGAGCTAAGCAGTGGCAAATGAAAAACTGCCATATGTTCTAATTGGACTATACGAGAACCTCTATCTTGAAAGATATAATAAAAAGCCTAGGATAAATAAATTTCGTGAAAAGTGGGCAATGCAAGATGTTATAGAT
>Ga0255090_1000596_pt1 | contig 11015 bp, 7 predicted proteins | sample Colum_Yuk_RepA_8_2_FD_188444 | JGI IMG/M metagenome (GOLD analysis project Ga0255090, IMG submission 188444) | Freshwater microbial communities from Columbia River, Oregon, United States - Colum_Yuk_RepA_8d | ecosystem: Environmental > Aquatic > Freshwater > River | place: USA: Oregon | collected...
AAAAACTAAACAATACATAAAAGAATGAAACTAGAACTCAATGTTCCATCGTCTCAAGTTGCAGCAATTGAAACCATCATCAAAGTCATTTGCAGCAATGAAACAGGAAAACAACTCTCCGTTGAATCGTGTTTGGATGATTCAAAGCTGATGGGATTTGTTAGCAGTGAATTCGTAAAACGGATTGTTCTCTGGTCAAAGAAAGTTGACTCACTTGCAAAGCTGAAAGCAAAGAATAAAAGTTCTGAACTTTCAAAACTTAAAGAACTGGCTAAAGGTTCAAAAACTGAAAAGAAGTCTTCAACTAAAACTTCTAAAAAGAAGTCTTCCAAACCTGCAGCAACTGCAACTGCATCGTAATTAAAATTTCTGTTTGTTGTTGTTGTTTGATAGTTATAGTTGTCCACTTTCTCAAGGACATCTTCAATTCATCAAACTACTTGAAACCCCGTCTGTTTAGGACGGGGTTTCTTTTTTACTTCTTTTTCTTTCTAGCTGCATCCGTTTCTCGGTTGCGTTTGTCTCGTTCTTTTTCCAATCGTATTCGTTGGTCAAGTGCAAGAATCTCCTTTTTTCGTTGGTCTTTCTTTCTTTGAAGTGAATTTAAGACTTCGGCATTTTCTCCAACCAAGACTTCTTGGTCGTCATAAACTATTCCGTTTTCTTTCCACTGATTTAATCTGATAAGTTGTGCAAGACTTTGTTGGCAAAGTCGTTCTTGATGTGCATAAAGTTCATCAAATGTAATCTGGTTTGGTTCATTTTGCATTGGTATCACCCCCTCCCTTTTCAACTAATTTTTCCAATCTAGTCGTGAAATCTGCGTCTTTTTGGGTTTTACTCCAGCATTTCAAGTGAAGCATATCATCTGGGATGATTCCGTTTTCTTGGTTGATTTGATTAATTTTTCTAACCAGTTCGTGATAGTATGGACTCCAGTAAGCGTTCTGGTCTTTCTTTACAATGTATCCTCTCCAACTTCCTCCAACTTCTCTTTCTGGTTGGTAGATTTTCACTACTGGGTTCTTAGCCACTTCAAGTTTTTTTCCTAAGTAACTAGAATCAAATTCTGAACTTTCTAGGTTTTTCTGAATTCTTTTTTCAAGAAGTTCTCTGTGTTCAAGTTCTTTCAATCTGAATTCTCTACTCTCACTTCGTTGTAAATCTGCAATTGAATTGTTGAACCATAAATTTGGTTTCCATAGTTCTCCAAGAATTGCGTGATGATGAAGTAGTCCACTTGATTCTTGAATTTCTCCAGTGCAAACTCCTAAGAAACTTTTCTGATAACCTTTGATTTCTTTTGAATAAAGTTGTGAACTAATTTTGTGAATGTGTTTCAATGCATCTTTGTTAAGTCGTTTCAAATCGTATTGTTCTGAAAACTTAACTCTCAAAACTATTGTGACATTCCATTTCCAGTTTTGTTCTCCAATTAATTTCAAATTGTATTCGTTTGGATTCCACTTGTTTTCTCTTTCACTCATTCTTCATTCTTTCTCTTTGTGTTGTTGTTGTCTTGTAGGCATAGTTCCTCTCACCTACCCGTAAGAAAGTTCGGGCAAGTAGTTTGATTTTGGAAAGTGTTCACTTTCGTGAACGGAAGAAAAATTCATCAAGCAACAATCGTCACTTATTTTTTCAAACCACTGGACTTCTAACAATCTTCAATCTCAATTCAAACTCGTAGATTCTCTGGTCTACAATTATAAATAGGTTGAAGTGGTCCATTTCGGTTTTTTTAATTGTTGGGTCCATCCGTAACCAATGGTAGCAGTCCTCCCGTGACTTTTTTTAATCCGTGGACAAAACCAGTTTGGGCATATACAATTTTCTCCAGATAAAAATTTCCCTGTTGGTTGTTCAAGCATCATCAAGAAGCATTTGGAAAAACTTTTCATATTAAGAAGTCATCCAAACCAGCATTGTAATATGTGGTAATATGCGGATTCTAGTACACTGAATGGAATTGAATACATTTGGCGTGGTAGGTGGTATGGATGGCAGTCCCCCGGTCCAAAAAACTTCCTAAAATCCGTTTCTAGGCATCTTTTTGGTTCAAGCGTCCAAAGATGCGGTTGGATGGTCCAAGCGTTTGTATGGGTCTTCCTGTTGCAGGAATGGGGTTCCAAAGAAAAAGTCACTTTTCCTTGGGGGATCTCGGTTGTGCGGACGGGATCCAATGAAAAAGTCCGCTTCAAGTTTAACTTGAAGCGGACAACAGGAATCCAGTATCTCTACTGGTGCTTAACATCCTGATGAACTTCTTAGCATCCATTTCCTGGGTCTGCAAGTTCGTTTTCCTTCCAGTAGGTGACATTTGGGTCATTCATCTGGTTGGTCAAAACGGCCAAGCATCCAGTTGGTAACTCCTCCAGGACGGAATCATCGTCCTCGTCGTCATCGTCATCCCCCTTCTGCAGCTCGTTTACTTGGCTTCCTGCGTAAGCTGTGGACTAAGTCTTCCAGAACTGGGTGGATCCACTTTGAACTGAAGAAATTTGCAGCGTTCTCTGGACTCTCTGAACGGCAAGTTCAACGGGCAAAAAACCATCTTCAAGACACGGGTGCGGTCATCTTCGTAACCATCTCCAATTCAAGCGGTGGGCGGGGGCATAAAGTCTATGCTGGGGATCCATCCAGTCTGTCTGGAACCAGTAAGACTTTGATGGCTTGGACGGTGTCCGGTCGTGAACGGCATAGATGGGACAAAATTCGTGGTCAACTCCACGGGCTTCCGTGTCCAAAATCTTCGGAAAATCCAGAAAAACCATCGTCATCTTGTCCACGGCAACCAACTGACATTTTGAATGTCCCTCTTACTAGGGGAAAAAGCTTACAGCATTGGAATGACTTCACTTGGCAAGTGAATGGACTGAAGTCTGGTCTGGTGGGTCGTGGTGAACACGGCGCATTGGGGCGTGTTGGAAGTCCTCCTGGTCTGGTTTGGAATCCAAAGCGGCCTGAATCCTCAACGGAACGCAAACTTGCGTGGTTCGTGGTCCGGAAAATTTCTCGTCTTTGGTGGGACAACTGCAAAGTCCAGCATCCAGAACAAAAGTTGGGCGGAATTTACAACCTCGTGCTTCGGTGGATCGGTCGTGGCGTGAACATCTCGGACATCATCTCAAATTTTCAAATTTCGTTGGAAAAAATGCACGGACTTTGCGTGGATTTTCAACTGATGCGTGGTGAACCGGACTTGCGGTTTTCGGTCGGTTCAACCATCACTTTGGCTGATCGTCGTCTCTGTAGACTCTACAGCTCCAACCAACTGCAGCACTGGTCGGACTGCGTGGTGGTCCAGACTTAGGCTTTCAACAAGCGGTAGACTGACACTTCATTCCATTCTTTTCCGTAGCGTGTGCGGATTTTCAAGTCGTTCAAACGGGCGGAAATGGACTTCAAAGTGGATCCACTGGTCCGTAAGCCTTCGGCAAGTGGTCGGATGTCCTTGATGTAGTCCAAGCACTTCTGGCGGTTAGCTGCGGTTCCAAGAACCTGCGTTTCCTTGATCTTGGGACTTCCAAATTTGCGTCCCTGACTCTTCAAGAACTGCATACTCTTGCGGACACGGTCACTGATGGTTTTGGCTTCAAACTCTGCAAAACAAGCAAGCAGCTGGAACTGCATTCTTGAACCCTGCGGAAAATCAACGGCCGTAAACTCCACTTCTGAATCCAGAATTTCTTGGATCTTTTTTACGGATCTTCCTAGACGGTCCAACTTGGCCACTACCAGACGGCATCCCTCTTTTCGGCATCGGGAAAGTGCATCCTTCAAACCTTCACGGGCATCGTCTTGTCCACTGACTTCTTCACGGATGATTTCAACCAGAACTCCTCCTGACTTCTCAACAAAGTTGCGGATGACTTGCTCCTGGTTGTCCAGACTACTTCCCTGCTTCGTCGTGTCCGTGCTGATTCGGGCATATCCAATCCATTTCGTCTCGTTCATAGGACTGGCTTACGGGCATTCCTGGGGCAGTCAACAGCACTTTTTCATTTCAATGGATTTCGATTCATTTTGTTGGCCTGTCGTTCGGGGGATAAAGCCAGCATTGGCGCCCTTAAAAAATCTCTTGCGTGAATTTCAACCAAATTTGAACTTTGGTCCGTGAAAATCCGTTGTCCCCGTTGCAAGTCCAAACTGGAAGTGGAAGCGGTTGGTGACTTGGTTTCGTGTCCCTACTGCTTGCTGGAATTCAATGTTGAAGAACCAAAACCTCGGAAGTCCATCTGGTTCATTCTTTCCAACTTCTCCTGGTCCAAAATTAACTGGTTCAAGCTGGGTGTAAGTGGACTTGCAATTTTCTTGGTTATCTTTTTTGTTGTCGGTCTTGTCGTTGCGGCTGTTTTCAAATCCAAAAACATCCAACTATCTGAACTTGGTGCGTCAATGGTTGGTGGTATTGGTGGCATAATATTTGCACTCGTTGGATTGGCATTTCTTTGTTTGCTGGTAGTCAACATCATCCTTTGGATTTTTCTTCCATTGATGGTCTACAGCATAAATCAAAAACTTGAAGAAGCAGTTTCTGAAATCAAAAAACTAAACAACATCTAACCAAAATGAAACTAGAACTCAATGTTCCATCGTCTCAAGTTGCAAGAATTGAAATCATTATCAAAAGCATATGTGATAATGAAACTGGAAAAGATATTAAAATTCAAGAATGCATTGATAATCCAAAATTGATGGGGATTGTTAGCGGTGAATTTGTTAAGCGGATTGTTCTTTGGTCAAAGAAAATGGAATCTCTTGCAAAAATGAAAGCTAAGAATAAAAGTTCTGAACTTTCAAAACTTAGGGCACTAGATAAAAGTTCCAAAACTGAAAAAAAGTCTTCAACCAAATCTTCCAATAAAAAGTCTTCTAAACCTGCAGCAACTGCAACTGCATCGTAATTAAAATTTCTGTTTGTTGTTGTTGTTTGATAGTTATAGCTGTCCACTTTCTCACGGACATCTTCAATTCATCAAACTACTTGAAACCCCGTCTGTTTAGGACGGGGTTTCTTTTTCACTTCTTTTTCTTTCTAGCTGCATCCGTTTCTCGGTTGCGTTTGTCTCGTTCTTTTTCCAATCTGATTCTTTGGTCAAGTGCAAGAATCTCCTTTTTCCGTTGGTCTTTCTTTCTTTGAAGTGAATTTAGAATTTCGGAATTTTCTCCAACCAAGACTTCCTGGTCGTCATAAATTGCTCCATTTTCTTTCCACTGATTTAATCGGATAAGTTGTGCAAGACTTTGTTGGCAAAGTCGTTCTTGATTTGCATAAAGTTCATCAAATGTAATCGGGTTTAGTTCATTGTGCATTGGTATCACCCCCTCCCTTTCCAGCTAATTTTTCCAATCTAGTCGTGAAATCTGCGTCTTTTCGGGTTTTGCTCCAGCATTTTAAGTGAAGCATATCATCTGGGATGATTCCGTTTTCTTGGTTGATTTGATTAATTTTTCTAACCAGTTCGTGGTAATATGGACTCCAGTAAGCGTTCTGGTCTTCCTTTACAATATACCCCCTCCAACTTCCTCCAACTTCTCTTTCTGGTTGGTAAATTTTCACTACTGGGTTCTTTGCAACTTCAAGTTTTATTCCTAAGTAACTGGAATCAAATTCTGAACTTTCCAAGTTTTTTTGAATTCTTGATTCAAGAAGTTCTCTGTGTTCAAGTTCTTTTAATCTGAATTCTCTACTTTCACTCCATTGCAAATCTGCAATTGAATTGTTGAACCATAAATTTGGTTTCCATAGTTCTCCAAGAATTGCGTGATGATGAAGCAGTCCACTTGATTCTTGAATTTCTCCAGTGCAAACTCCTAAAAAACTTTTCTGATAACCTCTGATTTCTTTTGGATAAAGTTGTGAACCAATTTGATGAATGTGTTTCAATGCATCTTTGTTAAGTCGTTTCAAATCGTGTTGTTCTGAAAACTTAACTCTCAAAACTATTGTGACATTCCATTTCCAGTTGTGTTCTCCAATTAATTTCAAATTGTATTCGTTTGGATTCCACTTGTTTTCTCTTTCACTCATTCTTCATTCTTTCTCTTTGGTTTGTTGTTGTTCTCTTGTGGACATAGTTCCTCTCACCTACCCGTAAGAAATTTCGGGCTGGTAGTTTGATTTTGGAAAGTGTTCACTATCGTGAACTGAAGAAAAATTCATCAAGCAACAATCGTCACTTATTTTTTCAAACCACTGGACTTCTAACAATCTTCAATCTCAATTCAAACTCGGAGGTTCTCGTGTCTCCAATTATAAATAGGTTGAAGTGGTCCATTTCGGTTTTTTTAATTGTTGGGTCCATCCGTAACCAATGGTAGCAGTCCTCCCGTGACTTTTTTTAATTCGTGGACAAAACCAGTTTGGGCATATACAATTTTCTCCAGATAAAAATTTCCCTGTTGGTTGTTCAAGCATCATCAAGAAGCATTTGGAAAAACTTTTCATATTAAGAAGTCATCCAAACCAGCATTGTAATATGTGGTAATATGCGGATTCTAGTACACTGAATGGAATTGAATACATTTGGCGTGGTAGGTGGTATGGATGGCAGTCCCCCGGTCCAAAAAACTTCCTAAAATCCGTTTCTAGGCATCTTTTTGGTTCAAGCGTCCAAAGATGCGGTTGGATGGTCCAAGCGTTTGTATGGGTCTTCCTGTTGCAGGAATGGGGTTCCAAAGAAAAAGTCACTTTTCCTTGGGGGATCTCGGTTGTGCGGACGGGATCCAATGAAAAAGTCCGCTTCAAGTTTAACTTGAAGCGGACAACAGGAATCCAGTATCTCTACTGGTGCTTAACATCCTGATGAACTTCTTAGCATCCATTTCCTGGGTCTGCAAGTTCGTTTTCCTTCCAGTAGGTGACATTTGGGTCATTCATCTGGTTGGTCAAAACGGCCAAGCATCCAGTTGGTAACTCCTCCAGGACGGAATCATCGTCCTCGTCGTCATCGTCATCCCCCTTCTGCAGCTCGTTTACTTGGCTTCCTGCGTAAGCTGTGGACTAAGTCTTCCAGAACTGGGTGGATCCACTTTGAACTGAAGAAATTTGCAGCGTTCTCTGGACTCTCTGAACGGCAAGTTCAACGGGCAAAAAACCATCTTCAAGACACGGGTGCGGTCATCTTCGTAACCATCTCCAATTCAAGCGGTGGGCGGGGGCATAAAGTCTATGCTGGGGATCCATCCAGTCTGTCTGGAACCAGTAAGACTTTGATGGCTTGGACGGTGTCCGGTCGTGAACGGCATAGATGGGACAAAATTCGTGGTCAACTCCACGGGCTTCCGTGTCCAAAATCTTCGGAAAATCCAGAAAAACCATCGTCATCTTGTCCACGGCAACCAACTGACATTTTGAATGTCCCTCTTACTAGGGGAAAAAGCTTACAGCATTGGAATGACTTCACTTGGCAAGTGAATGGACTGAAGTCTGGTCTGGTGGGTCGTGGTGAACACGGCGCATTGGGGCGTGTTGGAAGTCCTCCTGGTCTGGTTTGGAATCCAAAGCGGCCTGAATCCTCAACGGAACGCAAACTTGCGTGGTTCGTGGTCCGGAAAATTTCTCGTCTTTGGTGGGACAACTGCAAAGTCCAGCATCCAGAACAAAAGTTGGGCGGAATTTACAACCTCGTGCTTCGGTGGATCGGTCGTGGCGTGAACATCTCGGACATCATCTCAAATTTTCAAATTTCGTTGGAAAAAATGCACGGACTTTGCGTGGATTTTCAACTGATGCGTGGTGAACCGGACTTGCGGTTTTCGGTCGGTTCAACCATCACTTTGGCTGATCGTCGTCTCTGTAGACTCTACAGCTCCAACCAACTGCAGCACTGGTCGGACTGCGTGGTGGTCCAGACTTAGGCTTTCAACAAGCGGTAGACTGACACTTCATTCCATTCTTTTCCGTAGCGTGTGCGGATTTTCAAGTCGTTCAAACGGGCGGAAATGGACTTCAAAGTGGATCCACTGGTCCGTAAGCCTTCGGCAAGTGGTCGGATGTCCTTGATGTAGTCCAAGCACTTCTGGCGGTTAGCTGCGGTTCCAAGAACCTGCGTTTCCTTGATCTTGGGACTTCCAAATTTGCGTCCCTGACTCTTCAAGAACTGCATACTCTTGCGGACACGGTCACTGATGGTTTTGGCTTCAAACTCTGCAAAACAAGCAAGCAGCTGGAACTGCATTCTTGAACCCTGCGGAAAATCAACGGCCGTAAACTCCACTTCTGAATCCAGAATTTCTTGGATCTTTTTTACGGATCTTCCTAGACGGTCCAACTTGGCCACTACCAGACGGCATCCCTCTTTTCGGCATCGGGAAAGTGCATCCTTCAAACCTTCACGGGCATCGTCTTGTCCACTGACTTCTTCACGGATGATTTCAACCAGAACTCCTCCTGACTTCTCAACAAAGTTGCGGATGACTTGCTCCTGGTTGTCCAGACTACTTCCCTGCTTCGTCGTGTCCGTGCTGATTCGGGCATATCCAATCCATTTCGTCTCGTTCATAGGACTGGCTTACGGGCATTCCTGGGGCAGTCAACAGCACTTTTTCATTTCAATGGATTTCGATTCATTTTGTTGGCCTGTCGTTCGGGGGATAAAGCCAGCATTGGCGCCCTTAAAAAATCTCTTGCGTGAATTTCAACCAAATTTGAACTTTGGTCCGTGAAAATCCGTTGTCCCCGTTGCAAGTCCAAACTGGAAGTGGAAGCGGTTGGTGACTTGGTTTCGTGTCCCTACTGCTTGCTGGAATTCAATGTTGAAGAACCAAAACCTCGGAAGTCCATCTGGTTCATTCTTTCCAACTTCTCCTGGTCCAAAATTAACTGGTTCAAGCTGGGTGTAAGTGGACTTGCAATTTTCTTGGTTATCTTTTTTGTTGTCGGTCTTGTCGTTGCGGCTGTTTTCAAATCCAAAAACATCCAACTATCTGAACTTGGTGCGTCAATGGTTGGTGGTATTGGTGGCATAATATTTGCACTCGTTGGATTGGCATTTCTTTGTTTGCTGGTAGTCAACATCATCCTTTGGATTTTTCTTCCATTGATGGTCTACAGCATAAATCAAAAACTTGAAGAAGCAGTTTCTGAAATCAAAAAACTAAACAACATCTAACCAAAATGAAACTAGAACTCAATGTTCCATCGTCTCAAGTTGCAAGAATTGAAATCATTATCAAAAGCATATGTGATAATGAAACTGGAAAAGATATTAAAATTCAAGAATGCATTGATAATCCAAAATTGATGGGGATTGTTAGCGGTGAATTTGTTAAGCGGATTGTTCTTTGGTCAAAGAAAATGGAATCTCTTGCAAAAATGAAAGCTAAGAATAAAAGTTCTGAACTTTCAAAACTTAGGGCACTAGATAAAAGTTCCAAAACTGAAAAAAAGTCTTCAACCAAATCTTCCAATAAAAAGTCTTCTAAACCTGCAGCAACTGCAACTGCATCGTAATTAAAATTTCTGTTTGTTGTTGTTGTTTGATAGTTATAGCTGTCCACTTTCTCACGGACATCTTCAATTCATCAAACTACTTGAAACCCCGTCTGTTTAGGACGGGGTTTCTTTTTCACTTCTTTTTCTTTCTAGCTGCATCCGTTTCTCGGTTGCGTTTGTCTCGTTCTTTTTCCAATCTGATTCTTTGGTCAAGTGCAAGAATCTCCTTTTTCCGTTGGTCTTTCTTTCTTTGAAGTGAATTTAGAATTTCGGAATTTTCTCCAACCAAGACTTCCTGGTCGTCATAAATTGCTCCATTTTCTTTCCACTGATTTAATCGGATAAGTTGTGCAAGACTTTGTTGGCAAAGTCGTTCTTGATTTGCATAAAGTTCATCAAATGTAATCGGGTTTAGTTCATTGTGCATTGGTATCACCCCCTCCCTTTCCAGCTAATTTTTCCAATCTAGTCGTGAAATCTGCGTCTTTTCGGGTTTTGCTCCAGCATTTTAAGTGAAGCATATCATCTGGGATGATTCCGTTTTCTTGGTTGATTTGATTAATTTTTCTAACCAGTTCGTGGTAATATGGACTCCAGTAAGCGTTCTGGTCTTCCTTTACAATATACCCCCTCCAACTTCCTCCAACTTCTCTTTCTGGTTGGTAAATTTTCACTACTGGGTTCTTTGCAACTTCAAGTTTTATTCCTAAGTAACTGGAATCAAATTCTGAACTTTCCAAGTTTTTTTGAATTCTTGATTCAAGAAGTTCTCTGTGTTCAAGTTCTTTTAATCTGAATTCTCTACTTTCACTCCATTGCAAATCTGCAATTGAATTGTTGAACCATAAATTTGGTTTCCATAGTTCTCCAAGAATTGCGTGATGATGAAGCAGTCCACTTGATTCTTGAATTTCTCCAGTGCAAACTCCTAAAAAACTTTTCTGATAACCTCTGATTTCTTTTGGATAAAGTTGTGAACCAATTTGATGAATGTGTTTCAATGCATCTTTGTTAAGTCGTTTCAAATCGTGTTGTTCTGAAAACTTAACTCTCAAAACTATTGTGACATTCCATTTCCAGTTGTGTTCTCCAATTAATTTCAAATTGTATTCGTTTGGATTCCACTTGTTTTCTCTTTCACTCATTCTTCATTCTTTCTCTTTGGTTTGTTGTTGTTCTCTTGTGGACATAGTTCCTCTCACCTACCCGTAAGAAATTTCGGGCTGGTAGTTTGATTTTGGAAAGTGTTCACTATCGTGAACTGAAGAAAAATTCATCAAGCAACAATCGTCACTTATTTTTTCAAACCACTGGACTTCTAACAATCTTCAATCTCAATTCAAACTCGGAGGTTCTCGTGTCTCCAATTATAAATAGGTTGAAGTGGTCCATTTCGGTTTTTTTAATTGTTGGGTCCATCCGTAACCAATGGTAGCAGTCCTCCCGTGACTTTTTTTAATTCGTGGACAAAACCAGTTTGGGCATATACAATTTTCTCCAGATAAAAATTTCCCTGTTGGTTGTTCAAGCATCATCAAGAAGCATTTGGAAAAACTTTTCATATTAAGAAGTCATC
>Ga0255090_1000597_pt1 | contig 11012 bp, 9 predicted proteins | sample Colum_Yuk_RepA_8_2_FD_188444 | JGI IMG/M metagenome (GOLD analysis project Ga0255090, IMG submission 188444) | Freshwater microbial communities from Columbia River, Oregon, United States - Colum_Yuk_RepA_8d | ecosystem: Environmental > Aquatic > Freshwater > River | place: USA: Oregon | collected...
CTGATCCATTGGACAATTGGTAAATTTGATATCGGAGGAATGAGGCGAGGGGTTGTACTTTCAGTGAATGGCAGAGACATTACAGAGCTACGGAACTACGAACGCAAACTCGCTTCGATATTTACGGCCATACCCTTGGCAGTGTTTTCGATAAACAAGGAGCGCAAGATCGAATGGCCATGGAGCAAGTTTACGGAAGTTGTGCTTGGGACTAATGCGATCGAATCTGCCAGCGCTGACGAGCTCATTTTCGCGCGGAGCGAACGATTTATGTCGAAAGCTGACCGCGAGGGGATTGCAATTTTTTTCAATCAGCTTGGTGCAGAGGAAGTGTGGTACGACATGTCCAAAGACCAGTTTCCTCGAGAAATAGCTGTTGGCGGCCAGGCTGCAGTCGAACCCGAACGATGGTATAGCCTCAGCTACAATCCGGTAATCGAAGCCGGAGTCGTGGAAAAAGTATTAGTGGTAATGGAGGACATCACAGATCGGGTGCGAGCACGGAAGGAACTTACCGACAAGCGGACCAAGGAAATCCGTATTGCAGAAACGATTTTAGATCTGCAACACAGCGAACCCAGTCTCATTGCAAGCTCTGCGGACGACATACAGGCGTATCTCACTGAAGTGCGGATGTTGCAGCGAAGCGGTGGATCTCTGAGACAAATTTGTAATCTCCTGCACGGCGTGAAGGGAGTCGCAAGGACCATCAATTTGCGTTCCTTTAAAGAATTAGTTCACCAAACAGAGCAGAAGTTATTGATTGAGGCTACTGCCGGATCTGAGCCTAAGATTTCGCGCGCTGGAGAGGTTGAATTAGAATTGGTATTTGCAGAGTGGTCCCAAATGCGACGTTTCATGGAAGTCTACCGCGCACCGCCGGAATCGATAGGGGGCGCGCGCTCAGACTCGCTTGTCCAGGTCAAGTATGACATTTTGAAAGTAATCGACCAGACGCGCATCAATCAAAACTGGGGAGCTGAGACCCTCGATAAATTAGAGCAGCTTGTGCGATCGGTTGGGCGGATCAACTTTATCGAAGTCGAATCGCGGCTGCTGTCGTTTTTTGAGATCAATAAGCGAAAAATTGGCAAGAACGCCAGCATTGAGTTCCACTGTGCGGACTGCACGGTTGACCGCCAAAACGTGCCGATGATATGCGAAATATTTTATCACTTGATCACAAACGCGCTTGACCACGGATTGGAGTCGCCAGAAGAGCGTACTGCTATCAACAAAACGGCTGAGGGTAAGGTGCAAATTTCAGCCGCTATAGACGGTGAGCGAGTGAGGTTTGAAATTAGTGACGACGGTCGCGGTATCAACCAAAAAAAGGTTTTGGAGAAAGCAGCGAGACTCGGACTAATTAGTCCAAGCGATACTCTTACTGAGAAGGAAACATGGGCGCTGATCTTGCGACCTCAGCTTACGACTGCCGAACAGGTTACCGATGTTTCGGGACGCGGTATTGGCTTAGATGCGGTTAGTAGCCGCATAAAAAAGATGGGAGGCCAAGGTCTGGAAATCGTGCGTTCGGCTGAAGGTGAGGGGACAACTTTTCGATTCGCAGTAGAGATCTGATTTCTTTCCGCTTATGGAGGGCGCAAAAGTGCTAAAGATAATGATTGTGGACGATTCTGACACATTGCGCGGGCAGTTGCTGAAACTCCTGCAAAGCAACGGATTTGAAGTGGTGGAGGCCAATAATGGAGCCAAAGGAGTGGAAGTCTTTGGCGCCATAGGCGGAGCAGTTAACCTCATCATCACTGATTATAACATGCCGGAATTGGACGGACTGGGAATGATTCGCAAGATTCGCGCTTTGCCAAAAGGTGATGCGGTGCCCGTTTTCATGCTGACCACCGAATCATCCCCCGAATTGAAAAACGCTGGCAAAGAAATTGGTGTGCGCGCTTGGGTAACGAAGCCATTTTCCGATGAAAAGCTGATCATGGCGATTAAAAAGGTCGCAGGCACATAATGTCCGGTCTGTCAGAGTTGGTTTCCAAAAAATTCGTCTGCCATCAGGTAAGCGGCCGTGTAGAGGTTAGTGGGTCAGTGCACGATTCCACTGATTTGTATGCCCTGAAAACGCTAATCGGTAGCCCTTGTGAAATATCTTTACGTTCTCTGGGTGCATGCACATGGAATGGTTTTCGAAAGCTGCTAGACTTGCTCGCCGAACGCCAATGCTTTGATCTGTTTGGCGTGCCCTACCATGTGTATGACGATTTGAAGCTGCTCGTCGACCCAGCCTCTACAATGCGAGTACAAGATGTTCTTTTGCCAAAGCTCTTGGGCAAAGGTGGCATGTATGAATTTGAAGCGTTTGAGCAAGTGCCTTACGCAGATTTAGTTGGAGAATCAGCGGCAAGATTTGTAACCTCGCTAGATTCTACACGACTGCGATTGCTGCGGGACAAGGACCAGAATCCCCATGCGGGAAATCGTGCTTTGGCCGTCATTGGCGATTATCTAGCGTTTCAATGTCATGTCTTCAATATGATCGCTCGGCAAATCGCTGCTACAAACTATGCCTTCGAAGAGTGCATGGGGCGTTTGGAAGCGCGCGTTAAGAATGTGATTACAGTCGCGCGGCTCATGGGGCTTCAGTTTGCTCGACCGAATGTTGTAACGGAAATCCGTGATGCCCACAGCTATGCCGCCAAGCTAGTGTCAGGACTAATGCAAGTGGTCGAGCAGCTGCAACTTAATGTTGCGCAATGCATCCATAGCAGCGAATCAGAATTCAGCGCGGCCGCTGTCCGGTGTGTCGTCATTGCGCGTCGCATTCTTGCAGCCAAGCAGTATATGGAAGAAGCCGGAGTCAAGCTGGGTGGTGCGCTCAGAGGGGTTGATGACATTCGTGATTTTGAGCGCGAGATCGACCGCATTAACCCATCTGATTTTGACCGACTTGGGATTGCCACTTCGGTAAAAGCCGCACTTGATGTGATGGACCCGCTGCTCGGCGATAATTGGGATGACGTCGCTGTCTGTATACGGGCAGAGTTAAACGCAATTAAGTTGGATCAATTGGATGGCATGGTGCTCACACAAGGCTTTGACCTCGCTAGACAATTATTGGAGCATCGCGAGATGGAAATTGCTGCGCCGTGGGTAAATTCCATCGAGAAAGGAATAGGGGAAGTGACTGATATCCATTTGGCCGAATTAATCGAGATTGCCAACCGTCGAATTGTGACCGACCAAGAATCATTCTCTTTTCGCTATTACCTGAGTCGTTGGGCCGAAGTTTTTGCCATCAAGAAAAAAGAAGCTGAAGCTGATCCGGGGGATGTGCTGCTATTCTGACTATTAAGCTCGAGCCCGAGGGGCATGGAATGCCCCTCCAACTGAGGCCGCTTACGGCACAAATCGTCTGCACCCAGTCTATGGCAACGCACCCTGGAGAATCCATCGGCAAATCTTCACTTGATCTGCAGGCTCGAAATAATTGGGACCACCTTGGGGCATTGACACAGCTTTGGGTGTTGTACCACTTCCGAGCGTCACGCCGCCAGTTTCCGCCGAGGATAACATGGTCGGAGCAAGCAGAGTGCTGCCATTCACAGACGCTTGCGATTTAAGGCACAGCATAGACCGTTGTGGCATGCCAGGTTCCACCCGCTTGTACGTTGTCGAGGTACAATTTGCGCTATCGGCGCAATAGGTGGGTGCCTCTTGCAGAAATGGCAAGACACCACCAAAGGTCAACTTGACATCCGTGTTGGTTGCAGTTGCCGCCTGGCTAAGGGTGATCTGATTCGTTGCGGCATTTATGGCAGCAATGGTTGCCGATGGTGGTATGCCTGTCCCACTAACCGTGTTGCCGACAGACAATGTAGTGGTTGTAGTGGTTGATGACAATGTGACAGTTGTACTTGTATTAGTCGTGCTGCCGAACAGTGTTGGGGTAAAGGTAAGCTGGCCCCTGCCGGTAGCAGTTGCCGCCTGGCTAAGGGTGATCTGATTCGTTGCGGCATTTATGGCAGTAACGATTGTCGATGTTGGTATGACTGTCCCAGTAACCGTATTGCCGACAGCCAATCCAGTGGTCGTTGATAATGTGACAATTGTACTTCCATTTGTCGTGCTGCCGACCAGTTTAAAATCGCGCTTTACATTGTCGATAACTTTGGCGTAATCGATCAATGCTATGCGGCAACTATCGTCTGTGCTGCATGCATCCACTGTGGTTTTTATCGCGCTGGTGACTGCAAAACCAGCCGAAGGTTTGTTGAGTGTGCTTTCTGCAGCCTTGTGACAGTTTATACAAGCGTTTGGGTTCGTCGTTGGTCCTGTCGTCGAAGTGTTGACGCTTGTCTGCGAAAGTTTAGTGCCCAGCAAGGTTTTGATTTCATTGAAGGTTACCAAGGGGCCAGTGCCGGCCGCAAACTGTACCGTGCAATTCTGAGTCAGAGGCCCAGTGGTATAGACGTTACCTGCCCAGCTGCCTTGCGGGCAGGTTCCGTTAACCGTATTGTTCAATTCGTGCCATGGTGTGGGTAGTGTTACGGTGAACGACTTCGTTTGACCGACGACTGCAGTACCGCTGGATGCGTCGGTGATGGTTAAAGCCATCGACGGAGCACCTGCATAAGAGTTAACTTGTCCGGAAGCTGTCACTTGAATGGTCTCGAGGTTTGCGGAGAATGAAACCGCGCAATCTGCCGCAATTGGCCCTGTCGTGTATTGATTGCCGTTCCAACTTCCCGCAGTGCAACTACCGCCAACTGTGTTCGAGACTACGTAACCCGCGTCAGCTGCAACATTGAAAGCAATGGAGTCGCCAGCCACTACCACTTGTGCAGTTGAGGGGCTGACCACGACATTTGCTCCCGAAGGTGTGACGATGTAAGTCTGCGCGATTGAAGTGCCAGTGTGGACAAAGGCGCTTTCTGTCACTTGCGACATGTTGCCTGCTTTATCACATGCGGCAATTTTCAGTGTGAAACTTTGGTCTTTTGCTATGACGATTTCGCCCTCGGAGGCAATGCCTGAATTGCAGTCGCTCAGTGCCTGTGCATCAGTGACGTAGCGATATTCTAAAAAGTCGGCCGCTTTTTCATTGATCACTGCAACTTGCACAGATCCCGAGAACTCGCTGCCGCTTGCGCGGTTTAAAACTGGCGGGAGTGGTGCTGTAGTATCCCATGTGAAAAGCAACGAGTCCTGAACGCGAGACGTAGATGTCGTTTCGTCACTGCTACTGCCATTCGAGTCCACAGTGAGAGTCAAGGTGTAGGAACCATCGGTAGTTGCGCTGACAATTGTACCGAGATTGGAGGGGTCGGCAATATTCACATCTGCAGCATCTGCGGACCAACGAACAGAGTATGCAGATAGCCCCGTAACACTGCCCTCAATCCTAACTGGGCTGTTTGTCACGATATCGCTCCCGGCGTTGACTGCTGCTTCCGTCTTTGCCTCTTTTGGGGAACTAATTTCAACGTTTACCTGTTCGCAACTAACGATCGGTATTAAGAATATCACCGAAAGAGCTTTGTTGACGCATTTCATAAATCCTCCTTCAGGAAAAGTGCGTTGCGCGAAGCAGGTTCGTTACGGACTTTGTCAAAATTTTCTTGAGTCAGCCGCTCAAGCTTTAATCGGGTTGTGTTTCGGTCGATCGGTTGGCATGCGTTCAGCCGCCTCATGTAATTTGGCGAAACTTTTTCAAAAATCTCATTGTGAGCGTTCATTGATTCGCATGGCAGCGCGCGCATCACTACGATTTTTGTGGCTAAAACGTCAGCATGTCCAGCGTTCGAATCTCCAAAGATGTTCATTCACCTGAAAAAGGATTACAGGGGGAAGTTCTGATTTATTGATCAGCAAGTCGTGCGGGGCTAAATATTTCACAAACCGATGCCGAAAATCCCTGAGCAAGTCAAGTAGGCTTGCATTCATTATAGTACGAGGGAGGAGTATGCCACACAAGGTGCTAATAGCAGACGATTCAGAACTTCTGCGGAACCAACTGATGAAGGATCTGGAAAACGGAGGCTTCCAAGTCTTGGCGGCGGCCAATGGCGGCGAAGGTATTTTGCTGGCGAAGGAGAATCCCGATGTCGCGGTAATCGTCGCTGACTTTAATATGCCGGACATCGATGGATTAACAATGATTGAGAGGATCTACCAAATGCGAGGAAAAAAGGATATCCCCGCATTGGTGCTGTCAACTGAATCATCTCAGCACATTGTCGAACGTGGACGCATGGTTGGAATTCGTGCTTGGATGACCAAGCCATTCAATGCGGCAAAAATGGTCAAAGCGCTGCATGCTGTGATTGCGGCGCGGAAGGAGGTTGCATGAGTGCTCACAAGATCAATACGACGACGTCGGATGGTGCGCGAGCGACAATCGGACGAATGTGCGTCGAATCGTCCCTAAAGGCTTTCAGTATCATGCAGCGAGGCACCGAAGCCGAACAGAATGCCTGCGACGTCGCGCGACTGAAAGAGTTTGAGCATTGGATTACTTCGATTGTCCTTGCCCACAATTGTTTTAAGTTGACATTTCACGTGCGGTTTTCGCTACCGTCGGCACAGCAATTTGCAGCGAAGGCATTAGACCGTGAGGTGAGTAAAATCGATTTGAATTTAGCAAAAGATAGCGTTGGAGAATTTTGTAACATGGCCGTTGGTCACCTGAAGCGGTACCTTGGCGAAGCGCACAACGCACTAGGGGATAGCGCGATGACAACGCCGATTTCCAAAATAAACGACGCTAAAATGGCCGTGATGGACCATAGTTCCGATCAAACGTGGATGCTATCTGCGAACGGAATCAATCTGTGCTGCATGATTCATTTAGACATTCGCGACCCTGCGACCCTTTCAATGCTTGAAGGCGTAACGCTGGAGCACTTGTCTGTGTCAGACGGCGGTGATGTCATTTTCTTTTGATCTTTGGGACTTCCTGAGATGCCAGCAGCTGCGGCAGAGTCGGGCTGCCCGTATTCTTTTCGTTCGTACGCAACGGTCTCAATTCACCCAGAACGCGGAGATCGGGGCCGATGACGAACACGGACGAAGCATGGGGGAGGGAAGAAGGTTTTGCGCCATGTGGCAAGGCCTCTCTTGTCGCGATCGGTTGTGGGTAAAAAACTTGCGCCATGCGCCTCGTGGTTACAGCGTCCGCAATCACCGCATGGACCGGGATGCCGATTTTCCAGCCGGCCAGGAAGGACTCTAGTCTTGTCCTCGTCGGAGATCGATTGTCGATATTTACGAAAATTAAACTAAAGCGCCCTCTGACGTCTGGAGTTTGGCGTGACAGCCACATTTTAAGAGACGACAGCATCAGCGGACAGACGTCGTGGCAAGAGGCATACCCGAAGGCTACGAGTGTCCAAGTTGCTTCCAGCCGTTTCTTTGCAAGCGGCTGACCTTCCGCTAAAAGTGACTTGTGGGGCTCCAGTGACAGCGGACGCGGATGATTGAAAAAATGCAGCTCTGTGGTACTCGCCCAGCACTCAAGCGAGATCGCTGTGGAGAGCAAAATTAACAATCCGGTCCTAACCGCGAACGTAACGAAATTATTGCCCAAAGAAAACCGTCCCGCTGCTGTGAAAAGACGCCAGCCATAAGTAATGAGATTCATCATGCCACTTGCACTGGCTGGCGTGTTCGATACTCAAAGAGTGTCTACCACTTGGATCGGTGCAGACGATCCGTTCGAACTTGTCAAAACGTAAGATCCAGCGACCATTGGGACGGCCCAGATTTCCATCCACTTACCTGGTTTGATTGTGATGCCTGTTAAGAAATCAACTTTGTATTCGCCGTATTTATCTTGAAGTTTGCGGATAGCAAAACTGGTTGTAAGCTTGGCCACGTCAAGTTCTACGTCCGATTCAGAATTGTTTGAAATTCGCAGAATGTGCGCGTGCCCTGTGCGTAACTTCATTGGTGACGATTCAGTTACGTCAACCGAACCAGTTCCCGAGCTGTCTGATGTTTCCGAAAATCGTACATCGGATCCGGATGCCGTCATGTTAAGAAACTTGCAATAACCTGTAACTCCGATGGCAGGCAATGTGATCTCAGTGCCTGCAGATGACGCCTTAGGCGTAATGCTATTAGTCCGGCCAGTACATTTTGAGTCGTCGGTGTATGTGAAAGCCTTGTCTGCGCCCGATGAGGTCGCCCATAAGTGCTGCCCTGAGGGCGCTGCAGAAGTCCAATTCGGACCTTTCAAAGTTGCATAGCTGCCATTGTCGGCCCATGGGTGATTGTCAAAAGCGGCACGCATGCGCGCTGCATGCTCATCTGCATAGGGGGTCGACAGTTCAACGACAGCATCGCCGGTGACTTCGACCGCTATCTTCATGCTGTTGCCGGTTGCCCCTGCATGGCCCGACGCAAGGTCAGGCGTGACTGCCGACGATCGAATCAAATCGTAATTGTTGCCGTTATTTACGCCAATTTGGCAATAGATGTTATAACTCCCGCGAACCATCGGCACGAATGTGACCGCAAGTTCGAAGCCGTCTGCGCCAGCAGTGGTTTTGCGGTTTTCGATGCCATTGATGTACGGGGCTGAGAAAGAATATGAATCTTTGCTGTCAACCGAGCGTACGACGCTATTTGCCCAGAGCAGTGGCTCATTCAGGTAGTGAGCATTCGTCGCGTCTCCTTTCAAAACGAAGCGTACAGGAACACCCTGAGTCAATTTGATCGATTCGACAACTGCGCCCGCCGCGTCCGTGACGGTAAAGGAATTACCCGAAGCAGGAAGAGTGAAGTTGTATTCAGAGCCGATTTCCTGCGTTTTTGACCATTCAGAAACTTTCGCGCGATCGCACGAATGCACGCCATCCGACTCGGCACATGCAAATGCAATGGCATCTGTAGTCGCGGGGGTGACGCTATCGTCGCCTGTGTCGTCGTCCGAATCGTTGCACGATGTTTGGTTACCGATTGCCAGGGCTACTGTGGCGAAGATCACGATGCTTCGAGTCCTAAACGATACAAAAGAGAGTCGCATTGGCTGAATCCTTGTCTGATTGTGTTAGCGTTTCATGAATTATAGAAGAGATTATGCCAGGAAAAAAACTTTTAACGAGTGATGCGAATCTGACTTTATTGTCAGTTTTAGCCGGTGTCCTCAAGTCCTCCAAACGCCGCTCCGATTGGTTCGATGCAAGTGCGACGAGCTTCCGTACTTTGGAGGGAGGCGTTGTTGAAAAAAAAGAATACGGCACAAGGAACCGGCGCATGTTCCCACTAGACCGATCGCTAACACTACTCGCATTCTTATCCGGATGCTCCGTTTACGAGCCAAAACCGACAGCGGGATTCTCCGCGGGGATGGCCAAGGTAATTTCAGAAAATTGCGTGGGATGCCATGCAGGTGGAGCGGCAGAAGGCGGGTTGTCAGTGATTGACGATCCTTTGGCTCTCGTGGCGCAGAAGTATGTAAACCCAGGCGACGCTTCTTCTTCTTTGTTGTTTCAGAAAATTAGTGCAGACCCTCCTTACGGCAGCCGCATGCCGTTTGGAGGGCCGTACCTTAAAGACTCGCAGATTGCGATGGTGCGTGAATGGATCGAACAACTGTCTTCGGCGATTGTAACAATCGAATCCGCTAACGTGGTTACGGCGCCGTCCGCGCAGACTCGCGTCGCCATCGGACAGCGTCTTGAGATTTCGGTCGAAACTGTCGTAGGTTACGAATTGGACGACGTGGGTGGTACCTGCCCAGCCGGCGAGTGGCGAGAGCAGACTTATGTCACAGGAGAGATTACTGAGGATTGCACCGTTGGTTTTTCTGCATCTGGTTTGGTGCGGGTAAGTGCATCTGGTCAAGGCATTACTGTACAGCCGTCGGAGCCAATCGATGTGAGGACAGGTACACGCGTGCAGTTTACCGTCAAGGCGGATGGCTCTAGTCCCTTGTCACGTGAGACGGGTGGCAGTTGTCCTAAGGGGGAATGGTCGGGCGATGTCTATGAAACTGGTGTCATTGCAGAGGAATGTGACGTCATCTTCGTCCTCGAGGGCCAGATCATTGTATCCGCGAGTGGTGCGCACCTCTCAGTTACACCTAGCTCTGTTACAACCGTAGTAGGGAGCTCTGCATCTTTCTCTGTCGCTGCGGATGCTGGCTACACTGTCAACACGACCGTTGCTGGAACGTGTCCAATAGGATCCTGGAATGGTAATACATACAGCACGGGAACATTGACGGCCACGTGTTCGGTGCAATTTACCGCGCAAACAAGCAACCCATGTCCGACCGTCTTGCCTGACACGACGTTTTCGCAAGTCAGTGCAGTGATGACAGCAAACGGCTGTACGGGCTGCCACAACGCAGATGAGTCTGAAAAAGCGCAATTTGCGGTGGCTGCTGGCGATCCACCAGACCGGCAATCGATCCTGGCAGGAACCAATAAATCAGGGCAAGTCACGCATATAGTTAAAAGCGGTGATCCCCTTTCTTCGTGGCTGTACTTGAAGCTGCTGCAGAACCCTCCGGGTGGACAACGTATGCCGCAGGGAGGCCCGTTTCTGTCGGTTAGTGACCAATCCAAAGTGTGCAATTGGATATTCTACGGGCTCAAGGATTGAAGATAGGACGGTAGTGCCGAGAGTGCTAGTCCTGCGAAAGTGGTGGAGTAAGCAACTAGTTTTGAATTTAAAACGTAAGGGAACGAATCATGACAGCCACGAATCAAGGTGGAAAAAAGCCAGTTAAAGAACGGACGATCAGCGGTGAAACAAGAAAGATTTTTTTGGTTATTTTTGCCCTCCTTGCCATCGTGGGTACGTTTACAATTGTCGCAACTTCGCGTGGCGCTACTACATTCAATGTGATTAAATCAGTGCAAATCCCACAATTTAAGTCTGCAGGCAACCTCAAGCAAAAAGCTCTCGATATCATCGGGATTTTCTACTTAGTATCTGGCAATAGCGACATGGAGCTTCAAATGTCGCAAATCATGCGCTACGACGAACTTGCGAAATCGTTTGACGACAACTTGCAAGTTATAGCCAGTTCGGCA
>Ga0255090_1000600_pt1 | contig 10986 bp, 8 predicted proteins | sample Colum_Yuk_RepA_8_2_FD_188444 | JGI IMG/M metagenome (GOLD analysis project Ga0255090, IMG submission 188444) | Freshwater microbial communities from Columbia River, Oregon, United States - Colum_Yuk_RepA_8d | ecosystem: Environmental > Aquatic > Freshwater > River | place: USA: Oregon | collected...
CAATGTTAGTTTACCCCGATCAACGAGTGTATTATTGTACCTCGACCATTCAATGGTGTCGCTCATGCTGCTTTCTCCAGTTGTTGCAAACCGAAGATTGCGTATGAGCGGCTTATATTCAAGGATTCACTAAATTATCCGGTGATCTGCTCCTAGCCTATGCAACAAGGCCGATATAAACTATAAACAGCAGCTTGTTGTTCTCTAGTCCTAAATACTGTTGCTGGGTGCCTATTTACGAGGTGCTTTTTCAAGTTTTACTAATCTTTCCTCAAGTGTTTGGATCTTTGTCTGAAGTTGCTGGTTTTGCTCTTGAAGGGATTTGATCTCAGGAGCAAAAGCGCTTAAGTTTTTTATCTTTTGATGAAGCTCCTTAATCGATTCTACGACGTAAGGGATCATTCCTGTAGTTCCTAATGATAGGTAACCATCTTGGCCCTTGGTCACAAGTCTAGGTAGTACCTTCATTACGTGTTGAGCAATAAACCCTGCCTGAGGCTCTGAGTCGTCTCCTTTTTTCCATCTAAAAGTCACAGGCTGTAATTCTAATATCTTAGCTAGAGCTTCTTCCCCATTGAGAGCATGGATGTCTTTTTTCAAACGTTCGTCTGAACTGCAGTATACATTAGCGCTAGAGCTTGACGGAGTTATCGAACAACTGTTTCCTGATGGACCAAAAAAATTTGCTACAGGACCGCTGTTTGATACGCTGAATGTTGCAGCCACCCCAGATGTAGTATTACTATTCGTGAATGTTGCAGCGGATCCAGTACTCGTATTCGTGAATGTTGCAGCAGCAGATCCAGCACTATTATTCGTGAATGTTGCAGCGGATCCAGTACTCGTATTCGTGAATGTTGCAGCAGATCCAGTGCTAGTATTTATAAAAAGAGCTACAGTGGGAGAAGGGCTTGTACTCGGAACGGCTCCAGTGACTGAAAATACCGTCGAAGACAGGGTGGATTCCCCTATAGTGAGGTATTCCGTAGGGCTAGAATTCAGGATTCCAATTTTGTCATTGCCGAGATCCATAGTCATAAGATTCTTGGCGCCATCAAAAATTCCCAGGCTTGGGCTATAATTATTTCTACGTTGAAAGTGAACCTTGTTTCCTGCTGAGCTACTTACAAAAGAGTTCTTAATAGCGAAGACGCTCTTATTTGAAGCACCCCCCTCACCTCTCCAGATGAGCTCTGGCCCATCATCAGCAACTAAAGTGCTACCACTTGAATCAAGGACGACTGACACCTTGTTTGGGTGTGCCACTGTGAGGTGACCTGTGGGGGTGGGGCTGACCATGGCGCTGACAGAGTTAGAACCAATAGCAACTCTTCCACCCATGGGATTGATGTATAAATCGTTCGTTGTAAAATTGCGTTCATTCATCTGGATCACGCCAGTGCCATTGTCCAAGACACCGATATCCATTGCACGAGAGGCTTGTACGCCCTTCCCATTGATAATCCTCAATTGTAGATTGAATTCGCCTGCACTAAAATAATCGTCAGTCCCGGCTGCACCGTGAATCTGCAGTGTATTTTTCTCGGGATAGGTGTAACTAGTTGATGGAACCCCAACAACGAGATTGCCCTCCATCTTGCTCGTTCCAATTTTGATGGGATAAACCGTTGATGCGCTGGCACTTTCCAATGCTAACGAGTAGATTGAGCCTAAGCTAAAGAATACTGGAGCCAAGGCAAAAGCTGTAATTTCATTATCTGAAGACAACACTACCTCAAATCTTGCGTCAGTATTCGGGTTTACAACCCTGAGCTCCTTTATTTTTGAAAGCCCAATTCCCTTGAGAACAAGTTGGTTTTCGATAATTTCACCTGAGGCAATATATGGGTCAGGTTCTGGTCCCAGTAGCTCGGTGGATGTAGAGGTTGTGTTGTCAGTTGTGCTTTCAAAGCAGCCACCAATTAAAAAGAGGAGGGCAAATAGCCCCATGTGCCTGCTAGGGATGAATTGGTTTATAGAAAATTTGACTTTTATTTTCATATAATAATTATAATACAAAAATTATATAATAAAGATATTTAATCGAATAAGTTATTAAGTTTCTTGGAATCCAAAAGCGCACCGAGGTGGATGTCAAAAAATCAGCACCGCAGTAATCAAAGTTTTTTTGGGGCTGTGGGTAAATCCAGCGTGATATGAACCTTGATAAATGAAGTCTCTGGAACTAAATGGACTCATACTTATTTATTAGAGTATTAAATTCAGATTTAGTTTCTTCTGACCTTGAAACCAGTCGCTATGAACTTTTTGCCTATTTTTAAATCTTCTCGCGAAAATCAGAAGAGATATATCGACAGGAAATTAAATCATAGATATGAGGAGGCTATAGCAAGTCTGGCTATGAGACCTTAAGTTTCGTAGCTGATGATATTTTAGGACATGCTGCAAATTTATATTCGAGCCTGTCCCAAAAATAGAAAATAGTTGATTTATAATAAAAAAGGCGTTTCTTTTTAGGTGACTAAACCAAAAAAAAGAGAACGCCCGATGCAAACCTTACACCTAGCCCGATCCATTTGGAAGAAATTTCAGTTACTCATCAATCCTTATCAAGGTCCAACTGTAGCGCGAAGAGGTCGTCCAAGAGTTCATTTGAGAAGAGTTTTTCTAGGTATCTGCCATCTGGTGTGGAGTGGTTGCCAATGGAGAGCACTTCCACGTAAGTATGGCACTCGATCCACGGTTCACCGATATTTCACAGAGTGGGCCAAATCAGGCCTGTTTCTGAAACTTTGGAAACTTTGTCTTGCATTCATGAACAAGAGAGGAAAAATTAAGAGAGATGTACATATTATTGATGGCTCACAAGTCGTCACTCATTCTCTTTCAAAGACAGCTGCATTTATTAGCCCTCAATACCGACCCAAGCGTGCTATTAAGTTCTCACTTCTAGTAGACTCAGACGGAATTCCGCTTGCGACAACCCTCAGCTCTGCCAATAAACATGATACAAGTCTACTGGATTCCACCCTGGCTGAGAATCCAATAAATACTAGGATTTACAGCAAAACTAAGCTCTTAGGAGACAAAGGGTACGTCGGAGGAAGACAAGAACTGACTGCAGTTATTCATGGATACAAGCCTATCTTTCACCCAAGAAAATATCACTTAGATCAACTGAAACCTTCTCAAAGAAAGTTACTCATTCAACAGAGATGGAAAGTAGAGAGAACTATCAGCTGGCTGAAAAGCTACAGGAGAATCAAGTATTGCTATGAAAGATCATTTGATGCCTACCAAGCATTCCTAGATCTAGGATGCCTCTTGATCTCATTCCAAAAACTATATTTATGATTTTTGGGACAGGCTCATTCGGAAATTTAGTAAATTTCGGCAGTCTCCGAATATGCATGAAATTTGGATTTTAGGAATTTGAATTTCTTTAGTTCTATGAACTGAGCATTCTCGGAGGAAATGAGAGTTAGGTGCTTTATAAAATTTAAATGAAAAATTATTAATGTTCACAAGTGTTAATAATGGGTTGTCTTTTATAATTTAATTGAGAAACGCGGTAAAATTTTTTGGTGGTTTTATTTGTTGCTGCAGATCTGATTCTGGATAATATGAGGGCAAATGTTTTTGGCTTGAATGTTTGATTATAATGTCCTCAACTTAAAGGAACGGCTTCAATTGGAACTTTTAATTGGTTATTTGTTTAGAGGAATTGCCTACAATATGTTGGGCTTTTTTTTGGAGATTGTCTATTCAGTGACTGGGATAGAGCGATCTGTGGGAGCTCCGATTCCGAGGCGAGTTCCCAGGAAGTACCTTGAAGGTTTTGTGAGTCTTTACATGATTCCAATTCACGGTATTGGAATGTTAGTTGGGTTTGAGCCGATGGCAGAAGTAATTGCCGATCTCCATATTTTCATACGGTTTGTAATCTATGCAGTTTCCATTACTGCATGTGAGGCTATTGGGGGTTGGATCTATGATCAGATTCTAGGTTTCTACAGCTGGGACTACTATGAGCTTTCACCTTATAAAGTATTTAAGAGGGGCTACACTCTGTGGACACTCCTTCCTCAATGGGGTCTTGCTGGGTTAGTTCTTGAGCAGTTTTCAAACTTATTAAAATACCTGACACCTCATGTGGTGAGGTTCTACCTCGTTTAGGTGAGTTTATTCGTTATTATCCCACGACGCAGGATGTTAGTGCTAATCTAGTTCATCAATCGATGGCTAATTAGAACTATTATTTGAATAGAATTTAAGATCCTGATTTTCTCGGTTTAATTAGCTGTTTATCTCTCGGTTTTGAGATGAAGCTACCACTTGATTTTGGTCCTGAGATTTAGGATGCACTGTTATAGAGTTAAGGATACAGATTGGGCGCATTTGTATGGGTAGGCTTCTCGATATTTTGAAGCCCTCTCTTTATGTGTGATTTTCAAATGGTATTTTTGAAAATCTACCAAGGTGGGTAACCTCACCAAGAGGTGACATGGATTGAGTAATTATACTTTGCACATGCTCGATTGGGTTGAATCTCAATGGTCCTCCACTTGCCTAAAATTCTTGAGGTATCAAGCATCGGAAGCTTGAAATCAGTCAATTCAATTTTTCAGGATGGATTTTTACTTTGCTCAATGAGCTCTATCTATAATTCCAAAACCTCCACATTGCATCACTGATGGCGTCAAAAGCAAGTTCTTACTTGAAGCTGGTCTGTTCTGGTGCTGATTCTCAGAGGTGGAGATTACTCTTGGAACTAGACCATAGCCACTATGGATCCATCAGATAACGCAAAGAATAGGGGCCTTGAATGTGCGTTCCAATGAGCACATAAAATTTGCAGATCATATATTGATTTCAATGTATTGAATGTAGGTCCTTCCTGCCAAATTGTGAATAGAATAGCTTGTTCATTTTTGAATTTAGTTGGGTTGGAGTTGAGACTTAAATTCTGGTTCTTGAGGGATTGTACTAGAGGAACTCTAAGGAATTTTAATAGAGGGCTCTATGACTGACGCAAGGGATTCCTAAGACGAATTTGAACTTGCCGCATGACCTCCTCGACTTGAAGTTCTTGCATGCATACATGCTTGTGGTGGCATTCTGGAAAAACCCCGTTATCCCGATAACAAGGTGCACATGGAGGGTCTTTCCAGAGAGAAATAGACTGTTCTCCTAAGAGTCCCCAGGATACAGGACTTGTAGGGCCATAAAGTCCGATACAGGGCACTCCTAAAGAGTCGGCAAAATGAAGCGGTCCTGAATCTACCCCTACAAATAGAGAAGCATTTTTTAGCAGAGAGATGAGTCCTAAAATGGGAGTCTTTCCCACTTCATTCATAAAAATCCCCTGATGTTTATCCATCCCCTCAAAGATCTCCTCGCTCTCTTTTCTTTCGCTTGGTGCACCCACTAAAATCCACTGAAGTGACTCCTCTTTTGCAAGTCTTCGAAGTAGTTCTTTCCAGTAGGGCCATTTCTTTAGTAAGAATTCGTTCTGCGAATTTGAGCCTCCTCCAAGATGAATGACTCCGAAACGTGCTGGAAGGGATTGGGAATGAGTAGAAATCCACGATGAATCCCACCTCCACTCCTCAAGAGGAATATGCTTCCCTAAAAGAATCTCTAAGCACCGGTGAAAAGCTAAGCTTTCCTGTACTTTTAGTGGAGGAATAACAACCTCAGTTCTTAAAGGTGAGTACATACGCGATGATTGCCTTACGACCTGAAAAAATTGCCCCAAAACTCTTAGGCGAAGAAGAAAAAAGGCTCCTTGGGTGCGATGCCCGATGACAACATAGGAATAAAAAAAATCAAGACTCCACCAAAGTTGCAAGATTGCTTTAACTCGACGAAGCCAGTTTCGATGAAAGAGTTCTTTCTCGTCTACTGCAATGACTTGATTTACTCCAGGGTGTTGACGAAGAAAGTCAGCATAGGAAGTACCCACAATCCATGTAATTTGGGCTTCAGGATCATGTTTTCTGATCTGATCAATGACAGGTAGAAAAAAACTGAGGTCTCCAAGTGCACCTAATTTTAGGAGTAGATATTTAGACATGCTGAACAATGCTATCACTTCTTGCACAGCCTGGGAATGGTGGATCTTTGACTCTCAACGCCCAGAGAAAGATTATAGCTCCTGTTGGTCTGATAGACCGGTTAACCTTGCCTACCGGCTACTTAATTGGAGGAGAAGGGAGCAGCTCAAGCTGCTGGGCATGAGGAATCTTTGAGGCCGCAATTGAGGGGGTTAGTCTCTGTAGACTTACCTCAGTTTACGATCCATTGAAGGAAGCTAAATTTAAGTTGCAATAGTGCACTATAAGTTAGTTGAACGTGCTTAATGGCACGCTGGAAAAAAGACCCCTAGCCAACCAAGAGACTGAAATGAATCAATACAAAGCAACTTGCAAGTGGACTGAAGCTTAAAAACTACACGAGTTGTGATGTAGATGAGTTGTACTTGGATTTCCTATCGTAGAATCAAATAAGGCCAAGTCTATGTGATAATTGATATTTAGCCTCTAACTCTCTTAATTCTGCTACAATTCCAATCATGTTGTTGAATCATTCAACGCTGTCATGATTGCTCGAATATAAAAATCAGTTCATGTTTTCTGGTTTTAGTTGTATTTTTTAACGGCCTTGTTGCATAGGCTAGGAGCAGATCACCGGATAATTTAGTGAATCCTTTAATATAAGCCGCTCATACGCAATCTTCGGTTTGCAACAACTGGAGAAAGCAGCATGAGCGACACCATTGAATGGTCGAGGTACAATAATACACTCGTTGATCGGGGTAAACTAACATTGTGGGTCCCAGAAGCCCTAGGTGAGGATTGGCTTTGTAACGACGAATCAGGTCGTACCTACACGGACCGGGCGATCGAAGTACTTTCGATCTTAAGGTTCAAATTTGGCCTCACTTTACGGGAAACTGAAGGGTTTGCCAGGTCAATCTTTGAGTGGATGGGCCTGTGTTTACAGGTTCCTGACTACTCTACCCTGTGTCGACGACTGGGCTCACTGGGCCTAATTTTGTGGCAAGACATCAAGAGTAGCGATCGAATTCACGTCGTTGTGGATGCCACCGGGCTCAAGGTATACGGAGAGGGAGAATGGAAGGTTCGGACTCACGGAGTTGGAAAGAGGCGGACATGGCGGAAGCTTCATCTCGCAGTGGATGAAGCAAATAACCGTATTTTAGGCGTAGTTTTGACGACCAATGACTTTAAGGATAATGAGGTTCTTCCCATGCTCATGAATCAATTGGATCCCCAGAACGTTTCACGGGTCACTGGGGATGGAGCCTATGATGAAAAAAAGTGCTTTGCCTGGGCTGAAGAAAACAAGATCAAGGCTGTCTTCCCGCCGAGGAGAGGAGCAAAGACCCAGCAGCATGGAAATTCAAAAAAGAAGCCAAGAACAAGGGATATTTTGGTTCGTGGAATTAGGAGATTAGGGAGAAAGATTTGGAAAAAGCGGGTTAAGTACCACCGACGCAGCATAGCCGAAACCGCAATGTACAGATTCAAAACTTTGCTAGGCGACCGTCTTCAATCTAGAAAGTTTGAAAACCAATGGGCTGAGGTCTTGCTCAAAGTGAATATTCTTAACCAAATGGAAACTCCAAGAACATGCTCCTAGCCTATGCAACAAGGCCGTTTATATCATATACGGCTAAAGTTGAGCAAGAAGGGAGTAAAACATGGGGACCAAGTCCTAGTTCCGCTCCCTACCTTGTCCTCACTCCAATCTTTCATCAATTTTTTTGAACCTTATCTCGTTCTTTATCAAAGCGATGAGTCGAGCCTCTATGATAATTCCTCTTGCCTAGCCTTGGAAACTCATCGCGAGACTTCTCCAGTTCTTCATGACAATCCTTCAGTGCTTCCTGATCTGCAGCAGAAGCTGCGCAACTGCGTGCTTTTTGTAGAGCGGCAATTCTTGCATCAAGCCCCTTAATCATCTCTTCCTTACGATCATTAAATTTAAATTGCGAAGCATCTTTTTGATCTTCGGCAAAAGCGGCTTGAGAAGTAATCAGGCAAAGCAAGAGAATAGAATAGATTTTCATGGTCATTCCTCTAAAAGTTAAATGGGCCAATAGCTGTGGCACTATCTCAAGCCCCATCCTATTAGCCCATCAACCGTAGAGTCAATAATTTACTGAGATCAATATTCTGTGGTTGATCTCTAACTTAAAACCTTACTAAATCAAATCTAGTACAATCCACCACAATTCAGAGTGTAATGAACGTATCGCTGCCTCACTCCAACTGAAGGAAAGCGCTTTGCGACATATAAGAAGGTATAAGTCTCAATAAATCCATTTCTTGCTTGTATTGAATTTGGATTAAATGCTGTAGCAGAGTTGATGATATTCTGTAGAAACTGATTTTCTGAATTATTAGCAATCGCATCAAGGATATTGTAAAATAACGTCCCCGTGAATTGATAGACTGGATCTGCTGGATTATGTACGTATATACCAGAAACTGATGGGTACTCGGGATTATGATAGTAGTTCCTTCCCAATACCTGTGAATATCTAGCCTGTGATGAAGCATCAAGATCTCTAATTTTATTCCCAATTACTTCCCTTAAAAAATCTAAGTACCGTTGCGCACCAGAGCTCAATGCACTAAAATCCCCAACAGGAAATGCTTGCGCGAGTCTTTCATAGTCGTTCAGAGCACCACCAAATCTATGATTATAACCAGCGACTACATCAAGTGCACTCTCTCCAACATCATCCCCAGGATGTGCTTGAAGCTCACTTTCTCTGAGGGAATCATTTATATTAACTGCCCTTCCCATCAACCGAGTTAATGTTGTCGCTAATTGCTGAGAATTTATTGTATACCCCGCCTCATAATCACTAGCTGCATCCATGTCGTATCGACCTGCGTCTACAGCGTCCCCACCCATTCGAATAACACGATGGAAATCCACATTATGATCATGCCTTTGATTGTAATATCTTCTATATTCTTCTGCCTCAGATCCCAAATATATGCTCTCAAATTGAGGGCTGGGTCGAGTTAGAGGCAACACAAGGCTTGCTCCAGGGCCGGGTCCTGGTACCGCATACGTTGGACCAGCTGGCGACACTAATGAACCGGAATTCGAATTGCTGGAATGAAATTGGCCAAAATGGGTAAAACTCATGCTTGGTAAGCCGCTATAGCCTGGAGAGGGGTTACTGCTGTAGCTAGATGATAGATCCTGCCTGTTGCTTGGAACTGAATAGCTTGAAGGAGTAGTAGATCTAGGAAGAACCGAGGGAGACGCCGGAGTAGGTCTTGAAGAGAAGGGGCGCCCGGGACGGGAAGAGGATAGAGGTAAAGGAAGTGAGTTCGACTGAAAAGCCTTGGGTGGCGTTGATGGAGTTGGATTATTGCCCTTACAACCCACAAAACTCAAACAAACAATCAAACTCAATAATGCCAAATAATTATTTATCATAAAAAAACCTGATTAAATTTTTTATTTTACTTGGAATGAGTATCACAGATTTTCGATAACTAAAAGTAAATATTATTTATGTAGTTAAGAATTAATCTTAAGATATCGCTTTAATTAATTATTTAGACGAAAGGCCAAAAAAATTAGCGATTTATCCTGCACTTAGGAAAGAATGAAGCCTCAGTAAGGCCTCAAAAATTATTAATGTAAATATTTTTGCTTTATAAATTGGGCTTTTTCTATGTCTTCATTTTACGTTATTCTAATGCCATTTATAATAGTTAATGGTAAAAGCATACTCCTATGCTAAAATGTCGAGATGTGTACGTTGCCTCTGCGGGCAAAAAGGGACGTGGGGTTTTTGCTCGTAAAAAAATCAAAAAAGGTCAAACGATCGAGTCTGCACCCTACATTGAAATTCCTCCGAAGGATGACAAAAAGCTCTCGGGAACTATTATTGAATCCTACTGGTTTGAGGTGAAAGGTAAATGGTCTGCTCTGGGATTGGGGTTCACTTCTCTCTATAATCATAGTGAAAAACCCAATGCGACTTTTTATATCAATCAAAAAAGTCGAACAATTAGAATTCAATCAACTCGCCCTATTGCAAAAGATGAAGAAATTTTAATCAACTACGGATACGAAATTTAAGTTTGAATGAATGGTTTTTAACAATGGCGGAAGGGGTGAGATTCGAACTCACGGTCCCCTTACGAGGACTCTCGCTTTCAAGGCGAGTGCATTAGACCACTCTGCCACCCTTCCGAAGAACTTATGCAATCTAGCAATCGCTGAGATAGAACTCTCTTCTACACTAGATATCTTCTAATGTGAAGAGGGGGTATTCACAAAATAGATCTCCCTTACGCCTTCAGGGATCTATTCTGTGGCAGACTAACCCAGCAGATCCTGGGCTATTGAGGTGAGTCCAATTACTGAACTCATCAAACCCTACACCTTCTCACACGCATCTGTGCGATTTTTAGGCTTTTTTCATAATGTATAGATCATCACCCTGAATTGTGAACCCAGGTGCACCTTGGAGATATCGATGAAGAACCCGAGGGATTCTGACATTTCCATCTTGATCTTGGAAGTTCTCAAGTATAGCCACAAAAGTTCGTCCAACAGCCAAACCCGAACCATTCAGTGTATGAGCAAAGCGTGGCTTAGCTTGGGGCTCAGAGCGGTATCGAATCTGGGCACGCCTTGCTTGAAAATCTCCGCAGTTCGAGCATGAAGAAATCTCTCTGTAGGTTTTCTGGGAAGGAATCCAAACCTCTAAATCATAAGTCTTAGCAGCGGTAAAACCCATGTCACCTGTGCATAAAGCCAATACTCGATATGGAAGCTCAAGACGTTGCAAAACCTTCTCAGCTTCTCGGGTCATAGACTCAAGCTCATCAAATGAGTGCTCTGCCTGAACAATCTTAACAAGCTCCACCTTTTGAAACTGATGAAGTCGAATTAACCCGCGGGTATCCTTCCCGTAAGACCCTGCCTCACTCCTAAAACAAGGAGAGTAGGCCGTAAACTTTG
>Ga0255090_1000602_pt1 | contig 10928 bp, 7 predicted proteins | sample Colum_Yuk_RepA_8_2_FD_188444 | JGI IMG/M metagenome (GOLD analysis project Ga0255090, IMG submission 188444) | Freshwater microbial communities from Columbia River, Oregon, United States - Colum_Yuk_RepA_8d | ecosystem: Environmental > Aquatic > Freshwater > River | place: USA: Oregon | collected...
TCATGAATTCTGTTATCTTTGATACTATGCGTTCCATCTGAATTGAATGAAACAAATTTATTTACAACAGTATATCCCACATTATTGAATTTTTCTTTACAAAGAAAAAGAGAGTCTATTTCTGCTGGGGATTTTTTCGTGTCAAAATTATTACCGTCCTTTAGTTCTAAAATCACAAGGGTTTTTTGGTAAAATATAATCAGGTCGATTTCTATTGTTCGATATTCCTCTTTATCAACTTCGATTTTTATCTTTGCACCCACGATAATACATCCATTTGGATTATTTTCAAATACCGTAACAGTTTTTTGGAATAAGTTAACATCCTTTCCTTTGAATACTGGTAGATTACCTTGATAGTGGTTTATCATTTTTGTGACCAACTCATTACCATTACGGATAACTGTGCTATGAACTGCAGTATGATAATTTGACATATCTTGGTCAGAATATAACCGTAGATAACCACCTGAGGAATTATCTTTTTTTGGTTTGTAGTTTTTTATCTTTGCCATAATACCCCAAAGATACTGCAAGATTTTTAATCTACCAAATTTTTTCTGTATTCATGTACCCAAGAACACAAGTATATGAATCACTCATATCAAAGTTTTCCTTCTTAAGTGTGTTGTTCTTAGTATAGAGCCAAGTAATTTGTGGTTCTTTCTTGGCAACTTGTTGCCAAATAATTTCTTTCTTGTCGGCGTTTTTGGGATACCCACCAAATAAAACAAACTTGTTCTTATCGTTCTTTTGAACTAATTCAGGAAATGCCGACTTACGAGCATTGTAAGTTGAAATAAGTTCAGGTATAACAGCCAACACATCCCAAACCTCTTTACAGATTAGAGTATTGTATCTCATAAGAGTTCCTACAGTATAAACATTATTTGAGTTTAACAATGGTTCCTCAATAATAACTTTGGTAATACCAAAATCTTTATACTCAATTAATTTTTGACGAAAAATTTCACTCTTACGAATTAGTTCCTCAATCTTATTTTCACTCTTTGGTTTTGGTACCGGTGATACGTGCGTTAATTCTAATAATTGTTTGGATGGTATATCAAAAAGTGCAATACCGATTGTTTTAGTACTTACATCTAAACCAAGTATTTTTGGTGTGTTTTGGAATTTTGCCATATTAAAAGTCTAACTTCACTACAAACTGTTGGATACCCTGTCTTTTAACGGGAGATTGTAGCTTAGAAATAACTATAAGGTCTTTGGCGGAATCGTAAAGTCCAATTTCAGTAATATATGGATTTGTACCTAACACATACGATGGATTTGATGAAGAAGTGAACTGATTTTGTCCCAAATTAATCAAATACTTCATTTCATAAATGGTTGCTTGAATATCTGTTTCTAAATTACCATAGAAGAAATACTCATCACCAAAGTTCAAAACATTTGGTTCATTTAACTCAGGTAAGTCAATATAATTCGCCAAGTTGTAAGTCGTTGCTCCTGTGTAATCTTCAAGTGATACTTGGAAAACTTGACCTGTTACTTCACTCACAGGAATAAATCCATTAACCAAAGTTATCTGACTTGTCACATCAATTTCTTTCCATGCAGTTGCACTTGGTTTTGTGTCACCTGATACTTTCTGAACTAACAACTTCATTGAAGTTGCGGTAAATCCTGTTAGTGGGTCTTCACCCATAAATGGAAACTCATCTCCGAATCTAACGGCAACATTCTGTGAAATTGTACCAACAGTTTTAATAGGTCCTGAAATCTTAGAGTAGTAATTACAATGTAATGAGTCTGTGAATCCCGTAGTATCAAATCTATATGTTAACCATAATTTATCAGCTTCATTATCCAATATACCTGTAGATGTCTCATCAGTGAAACAAGAGTTTGGTGTTAATAAACTTAATTGTGGTGCTGGTAATGTCCAATTTCTATTTGCTTTGTATGACATCGCAGCAATAACTTCCTCATCATCAATAATCACAATTTCTTGGTCAGGGAAGACTTTACCAATACGATTCAAATTACCATTAGTATTGGCATTTAAATCATATAAATGATAGTATCTAATACCCGGGTCATTCATGTCAGCATTCTCAGTTGACTTTATGTATTGAGGATAACACAAGTCATAACCTGGAGGGTCAATATAAAACACTTCACCAATTGTAGTTCCTGTGGTTTTGTGCCACATCAATGTAGGAATTGTCAATTTAAAACTTCTCGCCAATCCTGGGTCAGTTGTTGGATTCTGTGGGTCAAATGGATTTGTCGCAAATTTCTCACCATAAACATTATCAATAGATTGATTTGTGTAGTGAATAATTGCAATGGCTTTTTGTTCTCTTGGTTCAACAATAATCTTATCATTAAATGAATTGTAATAGAACGTAGAACTTGTATCAGTTTGACCACTATTTTGTTGGTAACCCAAATATTCTTTCGTTCCAATATAATCCACCGAACCATAATATGGATATGACTCATAAAGGTTTGAGAATACACCTGCAGGGCTTTCACTCCATGGAATATTCATATTCCAAATAGGTGTTATCTCACGTTGGGATACATCACACGGACTTTCAAAATTAAATGAATCGTTTTGCCAATAAGGTGCCGGTGTTACAGTATCATACAACTGAGTCATTCCTGAAGGGTAAATTAATACTCTACCAATGGTTCCGCCAGGTAAACTTGAATAATCAGGTACCGGCCTATCCAAAGTCAAATTCCAAGTTGTTGTTCCTGTAGTTCCTGTTGTAGGGTTTAAACTAAGAATTTGATAAGTTAAAATTGGTGATGTTGTAAACTCACCTGTATTACTACCATTACCATCCAAATACATAACGATGATATCACCAATACTTGGTGTTCCTGATGTAGTCGCAGCAAAGTCATAATTGATAGTTACACCACTTGTTTGACCCGTTAAGGTTCCCATATCAACAATATAATTTGATGTTACGGTATAGGCTGATGAAGTTTGTGCTGAGAAGGGATATGAGGAACCTGTGAAAAATCCTAAAGGCGATTGTGAATTGTAAATAGGTTCAACTTGAGCATCCATAAATGGAATACCATATGTGTTACCTATAGTACCATCAACATATAACGGGTATTTAATATTTTGTTTGTTTGATTGTGGTGAACCGGTATCATTTTGAGCATTAAATGCCGGCATTAAAATACTATTATTTGTTAAATTATAATTCGGTACTGCGGTATAATTAACCTCACTATCACCGATTGAAAAATATGATACTACGAAATTACCCTGCGATATATTTCTTCTACCAACATCAGTGATTCTTGTGTTGATTAACCCCGCGGTATTTTTGATAATGTATGCCATCTATATTAAATACTTACAAAGAAATTTTATACCCCACTACCAGCTTGATTAGCCCCAAGAGCGTGTTGCATTATTGCCGTTCCTTCACTACTTACAACAACACAACATACACATCCTGATATAGACTGATTTGTGGTTGATACTGTTACATCTTGCTTAATAACTGTTGAACATCCTTGGACATTTCTTGGTAGAGTAACTTCCATGTCAGATACTGATGTACCACTAACCACATCATTATAACCCATTGTAATTGTTGTATAGGTTGAAATATCAACGGTTTGTGTTTGAGTATTTGGTGAACAATATGGTCTATTAGTTGTTGATGAACTTGATACTGGTGTAGTTGTTAATGTTGTGTTGTTTTTCTTAACCACATTTGTATAATCAATTATACCGTCACCAGGTCTCTGAACCAATTGGTCATTATTAATTAATAAATCAAATGTAATTTGTGTACCTTGTGGGATTGGTGGTATAATATTAACCTTCCAAGTCATTGACTCTTGATTTACTCCAATTGGATTTGATAGTTTTTGAATTCCAATACTGTAAGTTGTTGTCAATCCTTGGTTTGCCACAGTTGTTACTTGTGAGTATTCGTCACCGTTACTATCTTTAACAACCACACTATAACTTCCACCACATAAATTGGAGAAGATATTTGAACTTTGGAATGTTGTTCCATTGTTAATTGAATATTGGTATGGTGCGGTTCCACCTATTGGATTTATAAGGATTGAACCGTTACAAACATTTTCACAGTTTGCCAAACTTGTTAAGATTTGAGCTGATAAGAACACGGCAGTTGAACAAGATTCATCCTGAACACTTACTGTTGCAGGGATTTCAGAACCAACTGAATACCAACCACTCAATGGTGGTACTGTTGGTGATTGTGAGTTAAGTGTTCCACCATATGCTGTGTATCCACTCGTTACCCACACACCTTGAGTTGGGTTCCAAATAACATTATATCCTGAACCATTAGTCCAAGATGGTTTACCATTAATAACACCATTTGGTGTAAACTCAATTTGAACAGGAACTTGTTCTTGCCAAATAATATTAAAACACAAAGTAGGATAAACTGGTGAAGGTGTTGGTGTCATGGTTGGTGTTAATGTTGGTGTTGGAGTTGGTGACGGAACAATCATTGAACATGTAGTTGTTGCCGTAAAATCTTTATAGTAATCAACAACAGTTACCGTATAGTCTCCACCATCTAAATTAAATAGGTATGGTGTTTTTTGCCCACCCTCCCAAGTAATATTATAAGGAGCAGTTCCACCTGTTATTCTCAAATACAATTTTCCATCGTAACTTGTTGAAGACGATGGGTTGGTTCCATAACATTCAACCCCAAGTGGAAACAATGTAATTACATCACAATTGTTTGCTAATTTTGTGAAGGATTGATTACTTGGAGTAATCGTTGGAGTAGGTGTTAAAGTTGGTGTGGGTGTTGGTGTCTTTGTATTTGTCGGTGTTGGCGTAAGAGTATTTGTTGCCGTTATTGAAGGTGTCGGTGTTGGTGTTACACAAGACGTTGACGCTGGTACCCCCAATTTAACAACACCGTTGTATGGCTTTGTGTAATCAAAAATAATTGCGGTTTCTTCTCCGTTCCCTTCTTGGAACACTCCACAACAATCATAATAATAGTATTGTCCTGTGGTATAACCTGAACCACAAACTATTGATGTTGGTGTAGGTGTGTGGTTTGGAGTTCTTGTTGGGAATGGACTTGGGGTAAAAGAAGGTTCAGGAGTATCCTCACAAGGATAAAGTAATATACCCTCAAAATTAATATAACCTGTTCCACCATTTTCAATATAAACATCCTCAGAATCTGAGTAAGCACCGCTTTCTTGACAACCACAAACACTGTAAAAATTACCAGGTTGGACTGTTGCACTTTGTAATGTTGTACCATCGTTGCAGGAGTATGAGTAAAAAATCTGAGGTAAATCAGATTCGTTCCACACCATCCATCTAATACAAGTAGTACAAGCCATCAGGGACAAATAATAAAGTCAATTATGATTCCTGTTGAATCTATTTGTACCGCGTATGTACTAGCACCAAATGTCATTTTTCTCCACCTATTAATTTGATTTACCGGATTGTATAAAACACCTCCAAGATTTGTTGAATAAACCTCTGCACCCAATACAGGTATTGTTGGTGTATCAACATAATAAGTATAGTATTGAGTCACCAAAAGTGAATCATCACAAACACCTGAAGAACCAACATATAGATTAGCTCCTATAGTGTGTCCATAAACTAATGATGTTGGAGTTGGTGTAGGTGTTTTAGTTGGTGTTGGAGTTGGTGATGCAACCACACTGGTTGATACAGTTGGTGTAACAGTTGGTGTCACCGTTTTTGTTGGCGTGGGTGTTGGAGTCTTTGAAGACGTAGGTGTCATTGTTGGTGTTGGGGTAGGTGTAATCGCTACCGTGTGGTAAATAATACAACCAGCAACATCTACAATTTTGATTGTAAAATTTTCTGTGGCATAGGTGTCATCAACTTCAAACACATACGGTGCATTTGCAACAGTTGAGACATAGGTACAACTACCACTTAAAGCATCGCAAACATACACTTCAAAAGGAGTGTTTGCTGTGATAGTTGTTATTTCTACATTGATTGGCATTTTGTATAAATATTTTTAATAAGGAATGTATGTTATACCTGATATTACACAATTTTGATTATCAATAACCTTAACCATATAACTGTCACCACTATCATAAGGTGATGGTATTTCAAATTCATAAGGTAAATTTCCCGTTACAATTGTTGAAATATAAAAACATCCTGTACCACCACTTTGACAGATATAAACATCATATGGTGATGTTCCTGTTAACGAATTTATAGTTACTTCAATAGCCATTTTAACACTCAGTAATTGTTGATGGTGTGATTGATTTAATACTCAAAACACTTTTTGATACCGTGCTCGGTAATGATGTAGCTTGACAAAACTCACAAGTTGATGAAATATAAGTTTTAGAACCTGAGGTCTGACCTTGTTGAATAAATACTGTTAAGTCTTCCGTGGTATTACCCAAGCAATCAACTCTTTCAATTTCAAACACAACCTTAACCGTCTGAGTCGCCGCCACAGGAATACCATTACTCAATAATGTAACAGTAATTTTATTTTCAGTTCTTGTGTATCCACCACATTGGTCAGGAAGGTTGTTATTAAAGTTCACATCATCCCAAGTAATACAAGCTGTTTGAATTGTTCCCGTGTCAGACGATGCACATGACGCACAATCTTGATAAACAACAGTGGTTAATCCGTTAAAGTAGTTACCGTTGTAGTTAACAATATTTGTGTTACCAACAGGGTAGTAACTTTGATATTGTCCAACATAATTCCAACAGTTTCCTTCAGCATCTTGGAATGAACCACCATTGGTAATTGCAAATTCTACAAATGAAGTTTGAAGAACGGTTGTTTGTGGATAATCAAATCCGTTTAATGTACAAGTTTGAAATACGTAAATCCAAGCCACGTTAGTTGATGAAGGTGTAGGCGTTATTGTTGGTGTAACCGTTGGTGAAGGTGTTATTGTTGGTGTAACCGTTGGAGTTGGAGTGAAAGCAACTTCACAATTCACACAATTACCATACATGGCTTTAACTTGAGTAACATTTGAGTTAGCCGAAACATTGTCATCGTTTCTAACATAAGTTAAACAGAAGTCATAACCATCTAACACTCCCAAGAATGTAGTTCCAACAACCAAAGGTGTTCCACTGAATACCAACGAATCATTTGTATAGAACTCAAGGTCACTTTGACAATCTTTAAGAACTTTAGTTGTGACACATGTGAATGTTTCGTCAATAAATCTATAGGTTACCGCTCCCGCAACATCCACAGTCCTTGTTGGACTTAAAGATACTGTTGGAGATGGTGTTGGTGTACCGTAGGCGAATCTTGTAACATCAAAATCAATACCCACAGCACATGTTGGTGATGAAGGTGTTGGTGTTGGTGTTACCGCAAACTTAGTAAATTCAAAATTAACTACGTCACAAGTTATTGATGGTGTTGGAGATGGGTACGGAACATAATCACAATCAAAATACGCGGCGAAATCTAAAGTGTTACAATTTATCGGCGAAGGCGTTGGTGTTGGGCAAATTCCTGTTGTAAAGTAGTTGGCTGAAATGTCAGGACAAGGATTATAACATGGGTGTGCACCCTCCAATAAACAACTACCACCCAAAGTATCACTTAAACACCAAAATGAACCTGTGTAGTAAATGTAACCTGTTGTAACACTGTCTCCTGTATAATAATATCTTGAGTTATATGTTCCCCCAATTTCATAGTTACCTGAGTAATCTACCAAATCAGGTAGACTGGTTCTCAAACAAAATTCTGTAGTTGCACATACACCCACCGATGGTGTTGGTGTTGGTGTTGCGTTTGGTGTTCTTGTTGGGCTTGGTGTTGGATTAATTACACAAATACCTGTTTGAACCACAATTACCTCAGAAGGTGCAATTATAGTATCTTCACAAACACAATATGTTGTCACCTCTAAAGGTGCCAATTCAACGGTCAATTCATTTCCATAACAATCAATATAACTAACTTCAGCAAAGGTAGTGTCACTAGTATTTGTTATATCATATTCCAAACAATTACAAAGAATTGTTGGGGTGTCTGTTACTGAAGGTGTAATAGTTGGTGTAACCGAAACACTTGGTGTTATAGATACTGATGGTGTAACTGTTGGAGTTGTTGTTGGAGTAACTGTTGGTGTTTTTGTAACTGTTGGAGTTGTTGTTGGAGTTGTTGTTGGAGTAACTGTTGGTGTAAAAGAAACCGAAGGAGTTACCGACACAGAAGGTGTAATTGATGATGTAGGTGTTAGTGTCGGTGTAATAGAAACCGAAGGAGTTACCGACACAGAAGGTGTAATTGATGATGTAGGTGTTAGTGTCGGTGTTTGTGTTGGTGTAGGTGTAACTGATGATGTAGGTGTTAGTGTCGGTGTTTGTGTTTGAGTTGGTGTGGGTGTTGATGAAGGACAGACATATGGTTGATTAGTAAAACAGTCATTACAAGTTAAATGATATGTGAATATGTGTCCTGTACCGTTGTATAACGGTCCACTTGCAACATAAGGTATTATTGTTGCACAACCTGTAAATGAAGGTCCTGTAATACCATAGGTATCACCCTCATTTAAAATACCCGATACATTTTGGAATCTAAATAAATTTGTTGCATCACAACAATCTTGGAACAAATACACATCATACGGTTCTGACGATGACGGAGTAATTGTATTCGTCGGAGTTACAGTATTTGTAGGTGTAATTGAAGGTGTTGGTGTTTGTGTTGGAGTATCTGTTGGAGTGATTGAGGTCGTTACAGTTGGTGTAATAGTTGGTGAATTTGTAGGAGTATTTGTTGGTGTAAGTGTTGGTGTTAAACTATTTGTTGGTGTATTAGTAGGAGTGTTAGTTGGAGTGTTTGTTGGTGTCTCAGTCGGTGTTGGTGTTTGTGTTGGAGTATCTGTTGGAGTGACTGATGGTGTTACAGTTGGGGTATTCGTTGGTGTTGCAGTTGGGGTTTCTGTTGGAGTAACCGATGGTGTTACAGTTGAAGTAATTGATGAAGTAGGAGTTATTGTATTAGTTGGAGTTGTTGTATTAGTTGGAGTTGTTGTATGGGTTGGTGTAACTGTTGGTGTTAAAGATTCTGTCGGAGTTACTGACGGTGTATTGGTTGGTGTTGTAGATGGTGTTAATGGTGGTGTACCTGTTGGTGTAACAGAAGATGTTGGAGTTATGGTATTAGTTGGCGTAATTGTTGGAGTAACAGTGTTGGTTGGTGTAACACTATTTGTAGGAGTCACCGTTGGAGTTACGGATTCTGTTGGTGTCACAGTAACTGACGGTGTTAAAGAACTTGTTGGCGTAAGTGAAGGTGTATTTGTAGGAGTATTTGTAGGAGTATTGGTTGGTGTATTTGTTGGTGTAAGTGTTGGTGAATTTGTTGGAGTATTTGTAGGAGTATTGGTTGGTGTAAGTGTTGGTGTTAAACTATTTGTTGGTGTATTAGTAGGAGTGTTAGTAGGAGTGTTTGTTGGTGTCTCAGTCGGTGTTGGTGTTAATGTTGGTGTTGGAGATGGACAAATAACACACTCAGAACAATTTGAGAAAATTTCGGTAGATTGTATCAAAACAGAACCTGTACCACCTAAAGTAACACTCTGAACTTCCCAACAAGTACCTAAGTAAGATATTACATTTCCATTAACAGGAACTGTACATCCCGCAGCATCAATTGATGATGTATTTGTACCGTCACAACAATCTGTTAATGTTGCGGTCCAATCAAAACAAGGATTAACTCCTTCACACTCAACACAAGAATTATGAAAAGTCTTGTAAACACCAATAGAAGCCCCTGGCGTTCCTGAAATAATTTCAAAACAACATCCATCAACATCATATACAAGTCCAACACTTGAACTCGCATTTGGTACCGTAATGGTTAATTGTACAGTACTAGTACAACAATCTTCTACTAAAACATCTGTCAAAGTTTGTCCTGGCGATACTGTTGGTGTTGGTGTTTGTGTAGGAGTTTTTGTAATCGTTGGTGTTACAGTTGGCGTTTTTGTTTGAGTAGGTGTTACTGATGGTGTTGTGGTTGGTGTTCTTGTTGGTGTTCTTGTTGGTGTTAGTGTCGGTGTTTTTGTTTGAGTTGGTGTGGGTGTTGGTGAAGGAATTAAAGTAACCGCCAAAGAACAAGCTCCAAGACCACACGAGGGGTCAGTACAATCAGTTGCAACTAACTGTAATGAAGTAACGGTTCCAACAAAAGTACTATTACCGGGACCGGGATTAGTTAAAGATGGCCCATATACAACCTCAAAACAAACTCCACCACCACCTACAGCCCTAAAGACATCACCAACAGAAATAATTCCCGACGGGTATAACGGACTTGACACACTATTAAGCGTAACAATATTAAAGGGGTTTTTACAACACTGTAATTGAATATATGCGGCTGCCATCTAAGAAATCTCTACATAATAAATACCCAAATGATATTTTTCATTAAAAAAAGATATGGTGTTTAAATTTTTAATAAATGAATTCTTCAATATATTTATAATTGTGAGACTTTTAAAAACAATCAAGAAAGTAATTGAGGAGGCTGAGGATAGATATCTCTCAGCATGTGAAAATAATGTTCCATTAAAAGAGTTGGACAAACTTGAGGAAAATTATAAAAAATCACTGAATTTAATGGATATGTTAGAAACAAAATATCCTGAAAAAACAATCAAAAAGAAATCTTAAATTTCTTATCAGGTAAAGATACTCCCTTTTTACTTACCACATCAGAACACACTTCATTCGCAAAATTGATAGACACTTTAATGTCCATTGTCTTATAATACATTAGAGTAAATGCGGAAATAAAACTATCACCAGCACCACTAACATCAATTGTTTCTTGTGGTTTATTGGAACCAAAAACTTTATTTAAAAACATCGCACCTTTTGAACCAAGAGTAATCACAAATTTTTC
>Ga0255090_1000624_pt1 | contig 10688 bp, 14 predicted proteins | sample Colum_Yuk_RepA_8_2_FD_188444 | JGI IMG/M metagenome (GOLD analysis project Ga0255090, IMG submission 188444) | Freshwater microbial communities from Columbia River, Oregon, United States - Colum_Yuk_RepA_8d | ecosystem: Environmental > Aquatic > Freshwater > River | place: USA: Oregon...
TACTAATAGTATATGAACAGATCAATGTACCAAGATGATGATGACAATGACTTTTATACAGCCAACGTAAAAGCAGTTGTTTATATTGAAAAAGATAACTCAATAACAGTTAAGTTCACAGGATTACAAAACAAAGAACACTCAGCAATATTTAGTTCTTGGTTAATGATGCTATTGAATATTGAGAATGCAATTATAAATGATTCAAAGTCTAAGGCGATTCATTAAATGACAAATATAACTGAAACAGTAATTAACAGCGGTACAATACAATACAAGATTCCATACTACCCAAGAGAAAAGCAAATTGAACTTCATTTTAATATGAAGAAATATCGCTGGTCAGTATTAGTCTGCCATAGAAGGTTTGGCAAAACAGTATGTATGATTAATCATCTACTAATGTCAGCACTACGTTCTACTAACAAAGCACCTAGGTATGCCTATATAGCACCCACCTTCAAACAGGCTAAGTCTATTGCTTGGGATTATATGAAACAATACACATCATTAATACCAGGTGTTAAATTCAATGAAACAGAATTACGATGCGATCTTCCTAATGGAGCTAGAATAACATTATTAGGTTCAGAGAACTCAGATGGATTACGAGGTATATATTTAGATGGTTGCGTTATTGATGAGTATGCAAACGTACAAGGTAAGTTATTTACAGAAATTATAAGACCAGCATTATCAGATAGAAAAGGATGGTGCGTATTTATTGGAACACCACAAGGAACTAATAATAACTTCTATGAATTATTCCAACATGCACAAGGTGATAAACAATGGTTTCATTATAAAGCTAAAGCATCTGAAACAAACATAGTTGATAATAGCGAATTGGAAGCCGCAAAGAAAGTAATGGGTGAAAAGAAATACCTACAAGAATTTGAATGCGATTGGATTGCAAATATAGAAGGTGCTGTTTATGGAGATGTTATAACTAAGATAGAAGATGCTAGGCAGCTAACAAGAGTTCCTTATGATCCATCACTACCAGTATCTACTGCGTGGGATCTAGGCGTGTCAGATCATTCAGCAGTTATATTCTTTCAACAAATGGGAAGAGCAATTAATATAATAGATTACTACGAAGAACGTGGTCAAGGGTTACCGCACTATGTTCAAATGCTACAAACTAAAGATTATGTTTATAAAGATCATTTTGCACCACACGATATTGAAGTTACAGATTTTGGTAATGGCAAAACAAGACGTGAGGTTGCTTATCAATTAGGTGTAAATTTTAAAGTAGTTCCTAAGATTCCATTTGAAGATGGAATACATGCAACCACTATGTTACTACCTAGATGTTGGATTGATATAGACCATTGCAAAAAACTAATAGATGCGTTAAGACACTACCATAGGAAGTTTATAGATAAGAACAGAATGTTTAGATCTAAGCCTGTACATGATTGGAGTTCACACGCTTGTGATGCTATGCGTTACCTTGCAGTTGGAATCCAAGAAATAAATACTAGACAATCTGCACCGCAAAGTGTAGCAGATAGTGATTATAGGATTATATAAATTATGGGATTCTTATCGCCAAAAATGCCAGCGTTGCCACCAGTGCAACCTTTACCTGAACCGCCTTCTAATAAATTAACAGAAGAAGAACAGGCAAAAATAAAAGCTGAACAAGACGAAATTCAAAGAAGAAGAAAAGGCAGAGCAAGTACAATATTAACATCTCCATTAGTTGAAGAAGCAACTACTGAGAAAAAAAGTTTATTAGGAATGTAATATGGGTGGTCCAATACCAAATCCTTTTCAATCTAAACCATCAGCTCCATCACCTGCTCCAGTAGCCGCTGCACCAACTGCTGCAGTAGTATCACAATCGGCTGCAACAGATATGGATGGCTCAGGAATTAAAAGAAGAAGACGTGGTAGATCTCCAACTATATTAACAGGATCTACAGGCGTTCAAGAAGGTGCAACTTTAGGCACACCAACATTGCTAGGATAATAAATGGCTGAAACAGATTTAGTAAAAGATCTCTTAAAGAGATTTGGAAAATTAGTAACACAACGTCAAACTTGGGAATCGCATTGGCAAGAAGTGTCAGATTACATGATGCCAAGAAAAGCAGATGTAACTAAAAAAAGATCGCAAGGAGATAAGCGATCTGAATTAATATTTGATTCATCACCATTACATGCTGTAGAATTATTATCAGCATCTCTACATGGTATGCTTACTAACCCTGCAACACCTTGGTTCTCATTAAAATTTAAAAATATAGAATTAGTAGATGAAGATGCGGCAAAGGAATGGTTAGAAGACTCAACAGAGAAAATGTATGAAGCATTTAACAGATCTAATTTCCAACAAGAAATATTTGAACTATATCACGATCTAATTACTTTCGGTACAGCAGCAATGTATATTGAAGATGATGAAGAAGATATTGTTAGATTTTCAACAAGACACATTGGTGAAGTTTACATATCAGAAAACAATAAAGGAAAAGTAGATACAGTATTTAGAAAATTTAAATTAACAGCTCGTGCATGTATAATGCAATTTGGCGAAAAGAATGTTTCTAAAACAACTAGAGGTATTGCATTAAAAGATCCTTATGAAGAAATTACAATTCTTCACGTTGTATATCCAAGAGAGAATTACGATCCTAGAAAAAAAGATAACAAGAATATGCCATTTGCATCTTGTTATATTGAACCAGAAAACAAACACGAAATATCTCAATCAGGATTTAATGAGTTCCCTTATGTAGTACCACGTTATTTAAAAGCATCATTTGAAATTTATGGAAGATCACCTGCAATGACTGCATTGCCAGATGTAAAGATGTTAAATGAAATGTCTAAGACGACAATCAAAGCAGCTCAGAAACAAGTTGATCCTCCTTTATTAGTTCCTGACGATGGATTTATTTTACCAGTAAGAACAGTACCAGGTGGTTTAAATTTCTACAGAGCAGGAACTAGAGATAGAATTGAACCATTAAACATTGGTGCAAATAATCCATTAGGTTTAAACATGGAAGAGCAAAGAAGAAATGCTATTAGAGATACGTTTTATGTAAATCAATTAATGATGCAATCTGGTCCACAAATGACTGCAACAGAAGTTGTGCAACGTAACGAAGAGAAGATGAGATTACTTGGTCCAGTTCTAGGAAGATTACAATCAGAATTATTAAGACCACTCATTGATAGAACTTTTGCAATATTACTTAGAAAGAAATTATTTAAACCAGCACCAGATTTTTTATCAGGTGTAGATATTCAAATTGAATATGTATCACCACTTGCTAAAGCACAAAGATCTTCTGAACTGCAATCTATTATGAGAGCTATAGAAATATTTGGATCACTTGCACAAGTATCACCAGTATTTGATCATATCAATATTGATAATCTAGTAACACACTTAGCTGACATCGTTGGTGTTCCTGCTAAAGTATTAAACTCTAAATCAGAAGTTAATGCGATTAGACAACAGAAACAACAACAACAAGATCAACAAATGCAAATGCAACAAATGCAACAAATTGCACAAGCTGGTGGAGCTGTAGCACCTTTAGCAAAAGCATTACCTGAGGAGGCTAGAGCTTTAGTAGCACCACAAGAATAACAAACGAAAGGAAAATAAATGGAAGATCAAGTAAATAAATTAAAAGAATATTATAAAATGGTTTTTGAATCTGATGATGGCAAAATTGTCATGCAAGATTTAGAAAAGAGATGCCACTATAATGTTACCACCAACATAAGAGGTGATAGCCATGAAAGTGCATATATGGAGGGACAACGCAGCGTTCTTCTATTTATTAAAAACATGCTGCTAAATGATAAACTAAAAGGAAAATAAAATGTTAGAACAAGTACAGACAACTGAGGGAACTCAGCCTGTTACAAGTGCAACAACACAAAGTACACAGGAAACATCACAACCAATACTAAGCTCAACACAACAACCAACCCAACCATCTTCTGGCAAGACTTGGAAAGAGGCGATCTCTGAAGAGTATAGATCAAATCCAAACATAGAAAAATTTACTGAACTAGATGCGTTAGCTAAAAGCTACATCAATGCAGTATCTATGATTGGAACTGATAAGATTCCTCTACCAGGAAAAACTGCTACAGATGAACAGTGGAATGAAGTTTATAATAAATTAGGCAGACCAGAAACTGCTGATAATTATAAATTAGAATTTAAAACTGATGTTGCTCCTGTTGATGAAAAAGTAATCAAAGGCTTTGCACAAAATGCTCACAAGCTAGGTTTAAATAATAAACAAGCTCAAGGCATATTAGAGTTTTATAAATCAACATTAGAAGGATCAGCAAAAGAAATGTCAGTGAATATGGAAACTGCACAAGCTGAAGCTACTAATGCTTTAAGATCAGAATGGGGAAGAGCATACGATGACAACTTGAGAAAAGCTGCAAATGTTGCTCAAACTTATTTAGAACCAGAACTTCTTGATACTCAATTAATAGATGGATCTAGATTAGGTGATAATTCAAAGATCATTAAAGCATTTGCTAATATTGCTAATCTATTATCTGAAGATAAAATTATCGGTACAGAAGCCGAAAATATTCTTCAAGGTAGAGATGTTGAGAAAGAAATAGAAGAATTAACATCTGATAGACAAGGTGCTTATTGGAATAAAATGCACCCTAATCACAACAAAGTAGTTAATCAGGTGCTAGCATTAAGAGAAATGCTTAGCCAATAGGCTATTAATTTATTGCTTGCAATAAAAGCTATCTTAATAATCTTATTGCAATCAAATCAAAAATACTATATTGCGATTTCTAGGGAGATTTTTAATTAAATCTTCTTAGAAATTGTAAGACAATTCTATTAGAACCTTACTTGCCTGTTGGAAAGACAACCGACTAACAGTCGTTAAATGCAAGATAGCCTACCTCGGTGGTGGGGAACTTTCTGAAATAAACTTAAACTTAACTTAACAAAAGGAAATGACAATATGTCAAATCAAATAACAACTGCTTTTGTACAGCAGTACAGTTCAAACGTACAAATGCTATCTCAACAAATGGGATCGTATTTAAGAGGAGCTGTGGATGTTGAGTCAGTAGTAGGAAAGAATGCATTCTTTGATCAAGTTGGTAAAACAACTGCTGTTCTAAGAACATCTAGACACTCTGATACTCCACAGGTAGATACACCGCACTCAAGAAGAAGAGTTTCTCTTGCTGATTATGAGTGGGCTGATCTAATAGACAATGCAGATAAAGTTAGATTATTAATTGATCCAACTTCTTCTTATGCAAAAGCTGCGGCTGCTGCTATGGGAAGAGCTATGGATGATGTAATCATTGCAGCTTTAGGCGGAACTTCATACACTGGTGAAACAGGATCTACTTCTGTTACATTACCAGCTGGACAGAAGCCTTACAGTGCATCACAAACTGATGGACTAACTGTTGTAAAACTTTTAGAAGCTAAAAAAATATTGGACTTAGCAGACGTTGATCCTAGTTTACCTAGATTCATCGTTGTTAGTCCAAAACAAATTAGCGATTTATTAAACACAACTGAAGTTAAATCTTCTGACTTTAACACTGTTAAAGCTCTAGCTCAGGGACAATTAGATTCGTTCCTAGGATTTAAGTTCATCGTGTCTAATAGATTAAAATTTGACGCAACAAATACAGACGACAGACTATGTTATGCATTTACATCAGACGCTATTAAATTAGCGGTTGGTCAAGATGTTCTAGCTAGAATTGACGAGAGAGCTGACAAATCGTACAGCACTCAAGTTTACTACGCTATGAGCATTGGTGCAACTAGAATGGAAGAAGAAAAAGTTGTCGAAATAGCTTGCGACGAATAATAACTAACTAAATAGGAGAAAATATAATGGCTACATTATACTCAAACCAAAAAACCAAATGGTCGCAAAACGTACCTTCTGAAAAGATTGATACTAATGAACTAGGTGGAAGAATGAGAATTGCATTTGCTGATATTACATTAGCATCTGCACAAATCGGCGACGTAGTAGAATTAGTTAACCTACCCAATGGTGCAAGAATCATTGATGGTTATTTAACTAACGCTGCATTAGGTTCATCTACAACTTTATCAGTTGGAAATGCTGCCTATAAAAATGCTGCAGGAACTGTTGTTGCTGCCGCTGCTGCTGCTTACTTAGCTGCAACATCTACATCATCTGCTGCTAGAACAGACGCTTTTGCAACTATTGCATTAGGTGCAGGTTCAGTAGTAAATGCTAATGAAGATGGTTTACCAATTACAGCTACGTTAGCTGGTGGTGCCGCTTCAGGAGTAGTTCAAATTGCTGTAAGATACGTAGTAGATTAATACTACTTTTAATAGTGGGGAGTAAAATCCCCACTATGTCTAATGAAAAAAACAAACGAAATAAAAACCATTTTACATTTACAAAATAAAGATTATATCTATCGCTATGTTCTAGTTGATAGATTTAAACATACATCAACTGCACATCATGGTTTTGATAAAGATTTAGAGCTTACAGAAGCTGAGATCTTTGCAGCAGTAAAACCTAGACAATTAAGACGTAAATATATTATAAAGAAAGATTAATATGGCATCAGTAGTAGAAATTTGTAATGGAGCTTTAAATCAATTAGGTGCATCTACAATCTTAACACTTACAGAAGATTCTAAAAATGCAAGACTTTGCAATGCTAGATTCTTAAATGTTAGAGATGCTTTATTTAGACATCACCCTTGGAACTGTTTATTAAAAAGAGTTCAACTACCAGCTGATACAGAAGCACCAGCTTGGGGATTTACAAAACAATTTACACTACCATCAGATTGTTTAAGATTAATTAAAATTTTAGATTACGAATCTGATCACGTTGTAGAAGGTAGAAAGATTTTATCTCATTCTTCTTCTATGAAAATATTATACATATCAAGAGTTGAAGATCCTAACGAATACGATCAATTACTAAGAGAAGTTTTAAGTGCTGCGTTAGCTGCTGATATTGCTTATGCAGTAACTTCATCTAATCCAGTAGCTACGCAAATGTATTCACTGTATCAAGAAAAATTAAAAGATGCTAGATTTGTAGATTCAACTGAAGGATATAACACAGATCAAGAAATGGGTATGGCATCTGTAGTAGATTCAAATACGTTTATCAACTCTAGGTTTTAAAAACCATGGCTAGAGTTGCTGTTCAATTAACAAACTTTACAGGTGGAGAATTATCACCACGTTTAGATGGTAGAAATGATCTAGCTAAATACGCATCTGGTTGTAAGACTTTACAGAACATGATTGTTTATCCTCATGGATCTGCAGCAAGAAGACCAGGCACAACATTTGTAGCTGAAGTTAAAACATCATCAGCATTTACAAGATTAATACCTTTTGAATTTTCAACAACACAAACTTATATTTTAGAATTTGGTGATCTTTATATTCGTTTTTATAAAGACAGTGGTGCAATATTAGAAGCTAATAAAACAATCACAGCAATTACAAAAGCAAACCCAGGTGTTGTTACATCAGCATCTCATGGTTTCTCTAATGGAGATACAGTTGTTATATCTGGTGTTGTAGGAATGACACAAGTAAATGGTAAAAGATTTACAGTTGCTAGTGTTGCAACTAATACATTTCAATTAAAAGATATAGATGGTGCTAATGTTAATACAACTTCTTACACAGCATATTCATCAGGTGGTATTGCAAATAGAGTTTATACATTAACAACAACTTATGAAACAGCAGATCTAGCAGATTTAAAATTCGCACAATCAGCTGACGTTATGTACATTTGTCATCCTGATTTTCCACCAAGAAAATTATCAAGAACTGGTCATACCTCTTGGACTATTACAAATGTTGATTTTTCTAATGGACCATTCTTAGATCATAATATTACAACAACAACCTTAACACCATCACATAAAGGAGTTGGTCAAACAACAACAGTAACTGCATCAGCAGTAACTGGTATTAATGATGGCAATGGTTTTACATCTGGTGATATTGGAAGATTAGTTCATTTTGATGAGGGACATTTTAAAATTACATCTATTACTTCTACAACAGTTGTTGTTGGAACTGTTATTAAAGATCTTGCTAAGACCACTGCAGATACAGACTGGGCTTTAGGTGCGTGGTCAGAATATACAGGCTATCCTTCTTGCGTAACTTTCTATGAACAAAGATTAGTATTTGCAGGAACTGAACATCAACCACAAACTTTATTCTTTTCTAAATCTGGTGATTATGAAAATATGGATGATAATTATCATGGTACAGTAGCTGATGATGATGCAATCATTTATACAATTGCTTCTAACCAAGTTAATGCAATTAGATTTTTATCTGCAACACGAACATTAATTGTTGGTACAGTAGGTGGTGAGTTTTCAGTATCAGGTGGTGGTACAGATGATCCTGTAACTCCAACAAACATTCTTATTAAAAAACAATCTAACCATGGCTGTGCAAATATAGACGCCATTCCAGTAGGTAACGTAACTCTATTTTTACAACGTGCTAAAAGAAAGATTAGAGAACTAGCTTATAACTTTGACGTTGATGGTTATGTTGCACCTGACATGACTATTCTTGCTGAGCATATTTCAGAATCTGGAATTAAATCTATGTCTTACCAACAAGAACCTAATCAACTTATTTGGTGTGTAAGAGAAGATGGTAGATTAGTTTGTTTAACTTATCAAAGAGAACAACAAGTTGTTGCTTGGCATCAACATATATTTGGTGGTGCATTTGGAACTGGTATTGCAGTATGCGAATCCATAGCTACCATTCCTACAGATGATAAAGAATATCAATCTTGGGTTATTGTTAAACGTACCATTAATGGTGTTACAAGACGTTATGTAGAATATATAAATCAATTTGATTTTGATGAAACAGACAATACAAATTTTAATTTCTTAGATTCACAACTTGCTTATTCTGGTGCAACTACAACTCTTGACACTACAGTTAATACTTCTGTAACTTCTATTATATTAACATCTGCTACTTCTTTTACAACTACTGGTACAGTTAAAATAGATAACGAATTAATTACTTACACAGGTATATCTACAAATACATTAACAGGTTGTACAAGAGGAACTAATAGCACTACAGCAGCTACACACACAGCTGGTGCAACTGTATCTCAAGTTGTTAATTCAGTAACAGGATTAGAACATCTTGAGGGACAATCTGTATCTGTACTTGCTAATGGTGCAACACATCCTGAAAAAACTGTAGCATCAGGTGCTATATCTTTATCAAGATTTGTTAATAAAGTTAAAGTTGGTTTAGCTTACACATCATTATTACAAACTATGAGAATAGATGCTGGAGCTCAGAATGGTACATCTCAAGCTAAAACAAAAAGAATATACAATATTACAGTTAGACTTTATGAATCTGTTGGTGTTGAAGTTGGTCCAGATTTAAACAATATGGAAACAATACCATTTAGATCTTCAGCTACTTTAATGGATAAAGCTATTCCAGTATATACTGGTGATAAAGAGATTGAGTTTAGAGGTAATTATGAATCTGATGGATTTATATTTGTAAGACAAACTCAACCTTTACCTTTAACAGTTTTATCGTTATACCCAGACTTAACTACAAATGACTAATAGATTAATTATAATTCCTTACAGACAAAATCATGGCAGATTGATTATGGAATCTCAAATGAATCACATGCTTACTCAAAAAGACGCATCATTTATTATTAAAGATAATAACAAAGAATGTATGGATTTAGAACAAGAGCATTTAGCATTTACAGGATTAATTAATGATAAGGTTATAGCTGCAGCTGGTATGAAAAGAATATGGGGTAATGTAGCTGAGGGTTGGTTCATTGCTAAGAATGATGTTTGGAATTATCCAATAACGATTGCAAAAGCTGTAAAGCAAAATATAGATTATCTTGCAACATCTAATAATATTAAAAGATTACAAACTGCAGTTCGTGCAGACTTTGGCATTGGTATAAGATTTGCTAAGTGGTTAGGATTTACTAATGAAGGATTAATGAAAAGCTACGGATTTGATGGTACTGATCATTATAGAATGTCAAGGATATATTAATGGGACTAGAAACAGCTTTAGCAGTAGGATCATTTGGATTAAGTGCAGCTCAAGCATCTCAACAAAGTGCAACTGGCAAATATAATCAATCTATTCAAAATAGAAATGCACAAATTGCTGATCAAGAAGCTCAACAAATAGAAAAACAAAAAGAATTTGATATACAAAGATTTGATAAAAACTTTGCACAATTACAATCACAAGCCACAACTAGAATTTTAAAATCTGGTGCAGATTTATCTGGAACAGGATTAAGAGTATTAAGATCTAACGCTGAAGAAGCAGAAGTTGAAAGAAATGTTATTGAATATAACTCTCAGGTTGCTGCATCACAAAGAAGAGAAGCGGGAAATTTATATAGAATACAGGGACAGTTTGCTGCACAACAAGGAAGACAAGCAGCAATGACAACTTTATTTAAAGGAGCAACAACATTTGCAGGATCATCTGCAGGTAAAAGTTTATTAACAAATGTTTATAATCCATTTAAAACTAAAGATTTAACATCCACTGAAGGATCATTTTAATGCCAAGAGATTATAAAAAAGAATATGAAAATTATCATTCTAGTGAAGAACAGAA
>Ga0255090_1000627_pt1 | contig 10664 bp, 10 predicted proteins | sample Colum_Yuk_RepA_8_2_FD_188444 | JGI IMG/M metagenome (GOLD analysis project Ga0255090, IMG submission 188444) | Freshwater microbial communities from Columbia River, Oregon, United States - Colum_Yuk_RepA_8d | ecosystem: Environmental > Aquatic > Freshwater > River | place: USA: Oregon...
GATGTTGATCTCGGTAGTATTGAGGATGTTGAGGCCGGTATACAACGAGACTGTCTTGCCGCTGCCTGTGGGGCCGGTCACAAGAATCATTCCCTGACTCTGGCCCAGCGCACTCATGTACAGCGCCTTCTGCTCCGGCTCATAGCCCAGTGCATCGATGCCCATTTGCGCACTGCCCGGATCGAGAATACGCAACACCACTTTCTCGCCCCAGAGGGTCGGCAGGGTGTTGACGCGGAAGTCTATGGCGCGGGTACGTGAAAGTTTCATCTTTATGCGGCCGTCCTGGGGCAGACGGCGTTCGGAGATGTCCATCTGCGCCATGATCTTCAGGCGTGATGCAATACGGGAGGCCAGATTGAGAGGCGGTCTGGCAATTTCGCGCAGTATGCCATCGCTGCGCACGCGGATGCGGTAGCTCTTTTCATAGGGCTCCACATGAATGTCCGAGCCTCCGCTGCGAATGGCATCAAGCAGTACCTTGTTCACAAAGCGCACGATGGGTGTCTCATCGGACACATCGACTTCATGATCAGTACCGCCACCCGGGTTCACCTCCATATTAAGGCCGTCGAGATCGGCGTCTTCCAGAAGGCTGCGCAGAGAGTCATTCCCCTCGATCATGTCGATCAACTGATCGATGGCGGGGGAGAGCTGATTCTCGTCCACGAGAATGATGTCCGTGTACAGCCCGGTATGGAATTTGAGTTCGTCAAAGGCCGCAATGTTCGTCGGGTCTGACGCAGCAAGGAACAACCGGTTGGCGCGTTTGAACAGAGGCAGTATGCGGTGCTTGCGCAGCAGCTTCGGGTCGACAAGATCCCGCGGACAATTCGCCAGATCAAACGCATTGAGATCGAGCAGCGGTGCACCGAATTCCTGTGAGGCGGCAAGCGCTATGCGGTGACCTTCCGCGACCTTGTTCTTGACGAGGTGCGTGACAAAGGGAATCTTGTCGCGCCGGGCAAGGCGCAGTGACTCGTCCGCCTGAGCCTCGCTCAGGAGGCCGTCGGTGACCAGTCGCTTTGCAAGGCCGCTCAGGGAAATCGTCATGTTCGCGTGCTGCTTTTTGATATCGCTGTGCCAGGGAGTTAGCTCATGCGAGCTGAGTATAGTTTATCGCCGCGGGCGCCGACAGAGCGCTGCTGTTGCAAGCGGCCAAGGCTGTCGATAGCGGAACGCGGTTCTGAAAACGCCAAAATGCGACATCAATAGTCGACAAGTGACAAAAAATGTCATAGAGACATTCCGGAGCTTTGTGATGCACTTGGCATTCAAAAAATCTGCCTGACTTTGGCTCATTTTTAAAAGTTATATATTTCAATCACATGTGACGCGTTGCTTAATACTTGGCCATAACTGGCACGACATGTGAAGTAATGACTGCAGTCCCTGCGACCCGAACGGGTCTGTGCGGGAACTTGTCAGAATCCAGAAACGCTTTCTAAACTCGTAAACAATGCATAACAGGAGAACAACATGATCCAGTCCAAGAAGGTACAGCAAGGCTTCACCCTGATCGAATTGATGATCGTGGTAGCGATCATCGGCATTCTTGCCGCCGTCGCGCTGCCGGCTTACCAGACCTACACTCAGCGAGCTGCATTCTCGGAAGTGGTTCTTGCGACTACTCCTTTCAAGAGTGCGTTTGAAGTGGCTGCCCAGACAGGCCGAATTACAGCACTGGCCGATGCCGATGCCGGCACCAACGGCATTCCTGCAGCGGCAGGCGCCACGGGTGAAGTCGCTTCCGTTGCTGTAGCCAACGGTGTCATCACTGCGACTGGTGCTGCCACCGTGGGCAGCTTCACATAGATCCTGACCCCTGGTGGCGTGACTGCACCAATTCAGTGGGCAACGACAGGTACCTGCCTGGCAGCAGGCGTTTGCTGATCTCCCATCACGCGCTGCTGCACTGCGAGGTACGGCAGCGCGTGAATTCCCCAATAACAGCTGGCTCATGATCCATCCAGGGTTCCCGTTGGAGATCGCGCGATGAACCGCTACTCAAAGCACTCTGGTTTTACTCTCATAGAATTGATGATCGTCGTGGCCATCATCGGCATCCTTGCCGCAGTCGCGCTTCCCGCCTACCAGACTTACACGCAACGCGCGCGTTTCAGTGAAGTGATTCTCTCGACGAACCCCTAAAAGACAGCAGTGGGTCTCGCCATTCAGAGCGGCAGAATTGTTGATCTCGCGGACGCCGATGCGGGCACCAATGGCATTCCGCCCACTGCAGCAGCGACCGGCTGGCTGGCATCCACCACTGTGACCAACGGTGTGATTATCGCAACTGGAACAGCGGACGTGGGCAGCAACACGTACTCCTTGACGCCAACTCTGACAGTGCCCGTGCAATGGACCGAAGGCGGCACCTGCATCAACATCGGACTGTGCTGACATACTCCGCCGGACGCCCAAGATGCTGCTGAATGGCCACAAGTACACTCGCTACTCTGCATCGCTATTGCACTTCCTTGGCAGTCTCAGCGTCTTTGCCGTTCTTGTCGGCATTCTGCTGCAGCTGTGGTACCCGGCCCCCTACTTTTCCGCAGCGGGGGGGTGGCAGGGATTGCAGCTGGTAGCGGCTGTCGATCTGGTGCTGGGCCCGCTGATCACGCTCGTCATCTACAATCCTGGCAAAAGCCGGCGCGAGTTGCGCATCGACATCACGTTGGTGGTGCTGCTTCAAGTCATGGCACTGGCGTTCGGGGTCAAGGCCGTCTATGAACAAAGGCCGGTGGCGGTTGTCTTTCTCGACACCAGTTTCTATACAGTTCCTGCGCTCGCAATCAGCAGTCAGGGTGTTCCGTTGGCAGAACTCAGGCGTTTCGGCAACTCCTTCCCTGTGTACGTCTATGCCGAACGACCAGAGTCCGGGCCGGACTTCGAGCGCTTTCTTCAGGCTGTCGAAAAGCAGCATATTCCTCCCCATGAGCAAGAGCCTCTGTATCGACCACTCGGCGAGAATTTTTCCAGCGTAATCAGGTCTTCATTGGACGTCGATGAAATCATGGCCAGCAACGTCGACATGCGTGGACAATTCGAAGCCTTGCAGGTTCGGTCAGGAATCGCGCTGACAGAAATGCATGCGATTGCGTTGACCTCGCGCTATCGCAACATTGTGCTGATGTTCGATGCCGGGGGCGAATTACAGGGCACCGCAAGCGCTCCCTACAAGACCGGGGACCTTTGAATTCCGGCACTTCCAGCTCCCTTGATAATTGCTTATGGGTGGTTTAAGGTACCTCGCTTTCAAGAAATCAGATGACGCCCGCGGTGTTAAGGCACAGTTCAGCCTGAGCTGATAGGATTGAAACCGTGAGACCAGTGAATCAGTTGCACACTATGTGCCGGAGTGTTTGAACATGAAAAAAGCCAGACTCGCAACAGCCACAGTATTGACTGCAGTTCTCGCTGGCGGCGTGATAGCCGATGCAGGTGCTGCTCCGACCTCCCTGATGGAGGGCGTGTATACGGCAGAACAGGCAGAGACAGGTCGTGAATTGTTTGAAGCGAATTGCACTACTTGCCATAACGCCGATTACTACAAGACAGTACTGCAGACCTGGCGTGGTCAGCCCCTTATGTACCTGTTCGAGCAGGTGATGAGTGCAATGCCAGCCGACAAGCCAGGCGCTTTGATGGATAGCGAGTATGAAGATGTCTTCGCGTACGTGCTGAAGCTCGTTGGCTTCCCTGAAGGCGAGACCCGTCTGCAGTATGCTGGCGGCGCGATGGCAGACATAGCGATCCAGCCAGCTCCGTAATTGCCTTTCCTGACAATGACCCGTTGCGCATTGGCGGGTCATTGCCCGTTTCCCCCACTCACTACTCCGCGCAGTCCCGCAAGATCACCGTAATTCTGTTTCTGTCTGCATTCGCCAGACGCAAATCATACTTTTCTGCAATCGCCTGCCACTGGCGGACGTAATCGCATTGGTACTCTTCCCGGGGAAGATACCGGCTCGGGCCGCGCTCGTTCTTGCGGCGGATCTCGCTGCGCTCGGTCAGCATGATGTTCACAGGGTCATTGGCGAACATCAGTTTCTTTTCCGGTGGCCATGCATCGCCGCCCTGGTTGTGGGCATATCGCAGCGGGATCACGTGGTCTACGTCGATCTGAGCGGCCACGGTAAACGTTTCTCCCGTGTACTCATCAAACCATTCGCCCAGCCGCACTTCGCAATTGCGCGGATTGGTATAGCTGACCGGGGCACGGCTGGTTATCGCCAGAATTTCATGTCGGGTGCTCTGGCAATCCCCGTCGTAGTCGCGCTTGTAGTCCCAGTCCACTTCGTTGAAGAATTTGTCCCGGCTGTCCGGGTCGAAGAAGAAACTGTCCTGGCCGCCGCGCATGAAGGAGTCTGGCATCTCGCAACCTGGCATGTGGCAATGATAGCTCTGCCCATCATAGTGTCCGCCGTTCTCATCCAGAGGGCCCGCATGAGCCCACACCAATCCGGTCGGCAGCAGGGCGGCAAGCCCAATCAGTGTTTGCAGGCGTCGCGCCAGTGAATGGGTAACCAGGTTCGGGACTGATCGCTTGCAGTTAGTCATGGAGCCCTCTGCGTGTAATGGTTGTCAGTGCGTGAACAGCATTGATAGATCGATAGCCTTGCAGTCCTTCGTCAATGCGCCAATCGAGATGAAGTCCACCCCGGTTTCAGCAATCGGGATCAACGTGTCGCAATTGATGCCGCCCGAAGCCTCGAGCAAGGCCTGCTTGCGGGTATGTGCGACAGCATGGCGCATGTCTGTCAGAGTAAAATTGTCCAGCATGATGGTGTCGGCCATCGCACGCAGGGCCTGGTCGAGCTGATCGAGCGTTTCAACTTCTACCTCGACGGGCTTGCCCGGCTGCAGCATGCGAGCGGCCGCAACGGCAGCGGCAATGGATCCACAGGCGTTGATGTGATTCTCCTTCACAAGGAAGGCGTCAAACAGTCCCATGCGGTGATTGTTGCAGCCGCCCACCGCTACGGCGTATTTCTGCGCTGTGCGCAGACCGGGAATCGTCTTGCGCGTGTCCAGCAGGCGCACTGGCGTGTGTGCCACGAGTTCCGCATAGCGCCGGCTGATAGTCGCTGTTCCGGAAAGTGTCTGCAGAAAGTTGAGGGCGCAGCGTTCAGCCGTCAGCAGTGACCGTGCGCGACCGTGCAGTCTTACGAAGGGGTGTTGCGGCTCGATGTGATCGCCATCCCGCTGCAGCCATTCGAAGGCAATGGTGGGATCAATCTGTCTCAACACTTCGTTGACCCAGGCGCTGCCACACAGCACTGCCGATTCCCGAGAGAAAATCGACGCATTTGCCTGCACATGGTCGGGAATGAGTTGTGCGGTAATGTCGCCGGACCCGACGTCCTCGGCAATCGCATTGGCTACTGTGGCGCCGAGATCAGCCGGCAGTGTGAGAGGTCTGGTCATGCAGCGTCCTGGGTAAATTCGGCGCAGGGGCCTGGCGTCGGCATTTGTTCGAAATTATGGCGCAAGCCCTCTCTGATTGGTAGCTCGGGGCCGCTGCAACGGACTGCAGATGGATTGCCGCGCTTGGCCCGGCTAGAATCGTCGCCAGTATGCCAGTCAGAGCGCAAACAACTTGCGCCATTTGCCGAGAGGCCCTCTTGAACACTGAAGATACCGTTGAATACGCCCGCCAGCAGCCTTCTCCGAATTGCTCCGAGCGACCTGCTGGAGGGGACATCAGTTTACTGGTGATTCACAACATCAGCCTGCCACCAGGCGAGTACGGCGGCAACAGCATCGACGCTCTGTTCGGCAACACGCTCGATCCGCAGGCCCACCCATACTTCGCCGGGATCGCGCACCTGCGGGTTTCCGCGCACCTTCTCATAGCACGTGATGGCAAGGTCACGCAGTATGTGCCCTTTGGGCAGAAGGCCTGGCATGCAGGCAAGTCCTCGTATTCAGGGCGTGACAATTGTAATGACTACTCAATCGGTATTGAATTGGAGGGCACGGATCATGAGGCCTTCACGGCGGTTCAGTATGATCAGCTCGCGAAGGTGACGCGCTGGCTGCAGCGACGCTATCCATTGATCACGTCGGAGCGCATCGTAGGTCATAGTGATATCGCGCCCGGCCGCAAGACCGATCCGGGCCCATTTTTTGACTGGACGCTTTACCGGACAAGCGTCTTGAACTCGGAGCCAACACAATGACATTTCTGGTGATTCTTCTGGCTCTTCTGATCAACCATTACTGGCATCGCGAAACCGAACTATTCAGTGACAGCTGGTTCGTCTCTCTCCAGCGCATGCTGCGCGCGCGAGTGCAGGCGCTCAATCCCGATCAGCCGACGCCCGGCCCGCTGTATCCGCTGCTGCTGTGCCTGCCGCCGGTGCTGCTGATCGTACTTTTGCTGGCAGTGGAAAGCGTCTTGCTGGGCAGCGTGACGCTGCTGATTCATGTCGGCGTTCTGCTGGTGTTGTTCGACCGGGTCAGCCTGCGAGTGTTCACCGAAGCTTATTTGAACCGCTGGCGTTCGGGCGATTTTGAAGCAGCATTTCTGCTGCTGCAGGAGCGCTGGGGACAGTTGTTGCTCGACAGTTCCGGCGATCGAGACGCGGTGCACGAGCAGTTCTGCCGCTACATTGTCAGCAGCAGCTTCGAGAGGTTGTTCGCTGTGGTTTTCTGGTATCTCGTGCTCGGACCGGCTGCGGCACTTCTGTATCACCTTACGGTACTTTACCGGCTGAGAGGAGTATTGGACCACGAGTCCGATGCCGGGCGCCTGGTACTGCGGCTTGGTTACCTGCTGGAATGGGTGCCGGCGCGGCTGCTGGCCCTGACTTTCTCGCTGGCCGGAGACTTTGTGGCCTCCTTTGCGAAATTGCGCGAGCTGTTGCTGGACAGTGACCGCAGCGCTGTGAGTCTGGTGCTGGCCTGTGCTCTGGCCGCGGCCGGGACAGCTCAAAGGACCATGTTCGTCAAGGAAAGTGCTCAGGGTGATTCAGTGGATACGGTGCTGATTGAGTCGGAGGAGTCTGGCGGCACTGCATTGGCCGCGGTGCGCAGTGCGCAACAGGCCGAGGATCTGCTGGCATTGCTGCAGCGCAGCCAGGTCATTTGGGTCACTCTGCTTGCAGTGCTCGCCGTGTACGGCGCGGGGGGCTGAACAGTTTTGTAGTTAAACTACAAGAAGCGCTGTCCAGCATTGAAAATTGTCGCTGGGTTCGATTAAAATCCGGCCATGGTGTAAATTATTTACAAGGCACGCAGGCCGCATCAGGCCGCCTGCACAGCTTACTCAAAACGCCCGCAAAGGCACGAACAACAAGAGAGTCATAGACTATGAGTCAACACAAAGAAGATCTGAACCCCACCGAAACCAAGGAATGGCTCGATGCGCTGGGCTCTGTCATCGATCAGGAAGGCGAGGCTCGCGCCCATTTCCTGCTGAGCAAGTTGGCAGAGGAAGCTACGCGCAATTCTCAGACTCTCCCATATGCCGCTGTTACTACCCCTTATCGCAACACCATTTCTACCCGCGAAGAAGAAAAAATGCCGGGCGACATGTTCATGGAACGGCAAATCCGCGGCATCATCCGCTGGAATGCACTGGCCATGGTCATGCGTGGCGGCAAGAAGCCCGGGGCAGACCTGGGTGGCCATATTTCCACCTTCTCTTCTGCTGCAACTCTTTATGATGTCGGGTTCAATTATTTCTTCCACGGTGCCGGTGACGGTCACGGCGGCGACCTGATCTACTTTCAGGGGCACTCTTCGCCCGGTATATATTCCCGCTCCTTTCTGGAAGGCCGTCTGAGTGCTGAGCAGCTCGACAATTTTCGTCAGGAAGTTCACGGCAATGGCTTGTCTTCCTACCCGCACCCCTGGCTGATGCCCGATTACTGGCAGTTCCCAACCGTTTCCATGGGCCTTGGGCCGATTGCGGCCATCTATCAAGCGCACGTGATGAAGTATCTGACCAGTCGCGGGCTGATGGACAACAGTGGCCGCAAAGTCTGGGCGTTTCTTGGCGATGGCGAAACAGACGAGCCTGAATCCCTTGGTGCCATAGGCAAAGCCGGGCGGGAGAAGCTCGACAACCTGATCTTCGTGGTCAATTGCAATTTGCAGCGTCTTGACGGACCGGTTCGTGGCAATGGCAAGGTCATCCAGGAACTGGAAGGCATTTTCCGGGGTGCAGGCTGGAATGTCATCAAGGTGATCTGGGGCCGTCACTGGGATGCCCTGTTGGCCGCCGACAAGGATGGTCTGTTGCAGCAGCGGATGGATGAAGTGGTGGATGGCGAATACATCAATTACTGGGGCCGCGGCGGCGCGTACACCCGTGAGCATTTCTTCGGCAAATCGCCGGAATTGCTGAAGATGGTGGAGCACCTGTCGGACGACGACATCATGAACCTCAATCGCGGCGGTCATGACCCGTTCAAAGTCTATGCAGCCTATGCACAAGCCATGAAGACCAATGGCAAGCCCACCGTGATTCTCGCCAAGACTGTCAAGGGCTATGCTTTCGGAGAAGGCGCGGAGGCCAAGAACGCGACACACTCCGTGAAGAAGCTCGACATTGAAGGTCTCAAACAGTTCCGGGATCGTTTCAATATTCCCGTGCCCGATGATCAGATCGAGAATGTGCCCTACTATCGACCGGCAGAAGACAGCCTGGAAATCAAGTACCTGCGCAGCCGCCGTGCAGCGTTGGGTGGCCCGGTGCCGGCCCGTCGCACAGAAGCGCAAACCTTGAAAGTACCGGCGCTGGAGTCGTTTGGTCCGCAGCTGCAGGGTACCAAGGATCGCGAAATCTCTACCACCATGGCGTTCGTGCGCATCCTGACGTCTCTGTGCAAGGATCAGGAAGTCGGTCAGCGAATTGTGCCGATCGTTCCGGACGAAGCACGTACCTTCGGCATGGAAGGGATGTTCCGCCAGATCGGTATTTACTCTGCTGTGGGTCAGCTGTACGAGCCAGTGGATTCCAATCAGGTAATGTACTACCGGGAAGATGTGAAGGGTCAGATGCTGGAAGAGGGCATCACGGAAGCAGGTGCATTCTCGGCCTGGCTGGCAGCAGCAACGTCCTACAGCGTCAACGATTTCCCGTTGATTCCATTCTATATCTATTATTCCATGTTCGGGTTCCAGCGCATTGGCGACCTTGCCTGGGCAGCTGGGGATTCGCGCGCTCGCGGCTTCCTGATTGGTGCCACAGCCGGCCGCACTACGCTCAATGGTGAAGGATTGCAGCATCAGGACGGCCACAGTCACTTGATGGCCTCCACGATTCCGAATTGCGTCACCTATGATCCGACCTATTCCTACGAGCTTGCAGTGATCATTCAGGACGGCATGCGCAGGATGTATCACGAGAAGGAATCGGTTTACTACTACATCACCACGATGAACGAAAACTACACCCACCCCGACATGCCTGTGGGCAGCGAGGCGGGCATCATCAAGGGCATGTACTTGCTGGAAGACGGTAGCAACAAAGAGTATAAAGTGCAGGGCAAAGCGCTGACCGACCTGCGGGTCCGTCTGCTCGGAAGTGGCACAATCCTGCGTGAAGTACGGGCCGCAGCAAAGATTCTGCGCGAAGAATACAAAGTGGGCGTGGATGTGTGGAGCGTCACCAGCTTCAATGAACTGCGCAGAGATGGTCTTGCGGTCTCGCGCTGGAACATGCTGCACCCCACCAAGAAAGAGAAGCAGACCTATGTGGGCGAATGCCTGTCGAAAGTCGCGGGTCCGGTCATTGCGTCCACCGACTACATGAAAGTGCATGCCGATCAGATTCGTGAATTCGTGCCGGATACTTACCGCGTGCTGGGCACCGATGGCTTCGGTCGCAGCGATACCCGCCAGAATCTGCGGCATTTCTTCGAAGTGAACTGCAACTTTGTCGTGCTTGCTGCCCTGACTGAACTCAAGGGCCGCGGCCTTGTGACGGCGGATACCATTGCCAAAGCGATGAAATCCATGGGCATTGCACAGGACAAGATCGATCCGTTGACTGTGTAGTCAACAATCACAACAGATCAGAATTATTCAGGAGCATCAATCAGTGCCAGTTGAAAGCATAAAAGTACCGAATCTGGGCGATTCCAAGGACGTCGAGGTCATCGAACTGCTGGTCAAGCCCGGACAGAGCGTGAAGGAAAACGATTCCTTGATGGTGCTCGAAAGCGACAAGGCGGCGATGGAAATTCCGTCTCCGAAGAGCGGCGTGATCAAGAGTCTGTCCATCAAGCTCGGCGATCAAGTGTCGGAAGGCGATGAGATTCTGTTGCTTGAAGTGGAGGGTGCCGCTGCAGCGCCTGCTCCGACTGCCAAAGCAGAGTCCGCTCCGGCTCCGGTGGTGTCAGCACAGTTTGCAGCTCCTGCACCTGCACCGGCTGCAGCCGCGCCAGCTACTGTATCAGTCGAGAACATTTTTGTGCCCGATATTGGCGGCGACAACGATGTCGAAGTCATCGAAGTACACGTGAAGGTTGGCGATGTGATCAAGGCTGAACAGTCGCTGCTCACGCTTGAGTCCGATAAAGCCGCCATGGAAGTGCCTTCGCCAAAAGGAGGCGAGATCAAGGCGCTCAAGGTGAAAGTGGGCGACAAGGTATCCAAGGGCTCCCTGATTCTGGAACTCGCAGTTGCTGGTGCAGCGGGTGCTTCTGCAG
>Ga0255090_1000641_pt1 | contig 10532 bp, 8 predicted proteins | sample Colum_Yuk_RepA_8_2_FD_188444 | JGI IMG/M metagenome (GOLD analysis project Ga0255090, IMG submission 188444) | Freshwater microbial communities from Columbia River, Oregon, United States - Colum_Yuk_RepA_8d | ecosystem: Environmental > Aquatic > Freshwater > River | place: USA: Oregon | collected...
ACCGCGAAGCCACGACCATGCTCACCGGCCCGTGCGGCCTCGATCGCCGCGTTCAAGGCCAGCAGATTGGTCTGGTAGGCGATGTCATCGATGATGCCGATCTTCTGGGCAATGGTCTTCATGGCCTGCACGGTGTCGCGCACCGCGACGCCACCTTCGGACGCCTCCTGCGCGGCCTTGCCCGCCATGCCATCGGTGATCTTGGCGTTTTCGCTGTTCTGGTTGATCGACGCTGCCATTTCCTCAATCGACGCGCTTGATTCCTCCACGCTGGCCGCCTGTTCGCTGGCCGCCTGGCTAATCGACTGCGCGGTGGCGCTGACCTGTTCGGCCGCGTTCAGGATGGCTTCGGTGGTGGTGCTGACTTCCGCAATCGTGGTTGATAGCCGGTCGACAGTGTCGTTGCAGGCGTCCTTCAAGGCGCCAAACGTGCCCTGATAGTCGGTCGTGATTTTTTCCGTCAGGTCGCCGCTGGCCAGCGCCGACAGCACGCGCAGCACTTCGCTCAGCCCGGTGTCGCAAGTCCCCACCAGCGCGTTGATGTTGTCGCAGAGTTGCTTGAAGAAGCCCTCCTTGTTCGACGAATCCAGCCGCCGGCCAAAGTCACCGTCAGAGGCCGCGCTGACCACGCCGGCCAGTTCCTTCTCCACCGCGACTTCTTCGGTGCGGTCTTTCCACTCGACCACGGCGCCTAGCCGCTCGCCTTTCTCGTCAATGATTGGCGACGCCGTTAAAGAGAAGGTCCGGCCGCCAACCATGATCTGCGCGCGATGCGCAGCCCGGAGCTGCCCGAGCAGATTGCGCTGGTGGGCCGGGTTCTTGTGGAAGGTGTCGAAGTTAACGCCCAGCAAACGCTTGGCATCAAAGTGCGGCAGTTCTTTACGGATATCCGCTTCGGCGTTGACCAGCATGGCCCCAACCGAATGATTCAGGTAGCGGATGATTCCGTCGCGGTCGGCAATCATCACGTTGGTCGTGACGTTGTCCAGCGCCTGTTTGATCCGCAGGTTCTCGGCCTGCTGGGCGTCGCCTGTGGCCATTCGCTCACGGACGTCGTCCATCGCCGCAGTGATGACCGCTTTGCGCCCGGGCAGGCGCTCGAACTCGAAAGCCAAATCGCCGCTGGTATAGCGCTTGATCGCATCTACCACCTGCATCTTCACCGCGATATGAGATTCAACCAGGGTGTTCACGGCATCCGCAATTTTTTGCTGCGCGCCTTCCAGCCCGACCAGTGGAATCTTGTAGTCGATTGCGCCGGCCGTGTGTTCCTGCTGCAGGCGGGTCACCGCTGCAAGCAGTTGTTCCAACTGCCGTGCGCCCTTGTTCATGTCGAAAATACCCATGACTGCCTACCTCCGGTTGATGTGGCTGGGCGGCATCACGCCACCACGATGCCTGTTGGGCGTGCGCCTTCCACCCGTTTGATGAGTCCCGGCACATCGAGGATCAGCGCAACTTCGCCGCTACCCAGGATGGTCGAGCCACTAATGCCTTGCAGATAACTGAACAGTTTTCCGAGCGGCTTGATAACCGTCTGGAGTTCACCCAGTAATTCATCGACGACCAGTCCCGCCTTAATCTGCCCAAAGCGGACGACCACAACATTCTCGCGCCGCGCCGCGCCTTCGCTGATGCCGAAGGCATCCCGCAGGCGCAGCACCGGCAGGACCTCGCCCCGCACGTTGATGAAGCCCTGCTCGCTCACAGCGTTGCGATGGGACTCGGAGAGTTCCATGCACTCCACGACCACATCCAGCGGCAGCACGTAGCGTGCCGCGCCCAGCCCCACCATGAAGCCGTCGATAATCGCGAGCGTCAGGGGCAGCCGAATCACTACGGTAGTCCCGGTGCCCTCTTCGCTCTGAATCTCGATCGTGCCGCGCAGCGTTTCGATGCTGCGTCGGACCACGTCCATCCCTACCCCGCGACCGGACAGATTCGACACCGCGTCTGCGGTCGAGAAGCCCGGCTCGAAGATCAATTGGCGAATTTCCTGCGGCGTCGGGTTGGCGCTCGCCGCGAGCAGCCCGCGCTCGATGGCTTTACGACGAATCTTTTCGACATTCAGCCCGGCGCCGTCGTCGCCCACTTCAATCACGATGCTGCCCGAGTCGTGGTAGGCGTTGAGCGAGACCTGCGCGCGCGCTGACTTACCGGCAGCGACCCGTGTCATGCCGGACTCGATCCCGTGATCCATGGCATTGCGCACCAAATGCATCAGCGGGTCGCCAATACGCTCGACCACCGATTTATCGAGTTCGGTCTCGGCGCCGGAAATCGCCAGTTCGATGTCTTTACCAAGTTCGCGACTGACGTCGCGCACCACCCGCTGGAAGCGCTGGAAGGTCGCGCCGATCGCCACCATGCGCAGGCCCAGCGCGCTGTCGCGCACCTGCTCGACCAGGCGCAACAGCGAGGCCGCGGACTCGACGACATCCGGAATACCGGCTTTGGCCGCGAGCGCCTGCGTACCTGAACCGGCGATCACCAGTTCGCCAACGATGTTGATCAACTGGTCGAGTTTGTCGGCGTCGATGCGGATCAGGCGACTGTCCTGGGCCTTCGCCTGTCGACTTTGCTGTTGACGTTCGACCGCCGCGTCGACCACCGCAGCCGGTACCGCCGAGTCTTCGACCAGAATCTGTCCGAGGGGCCGCTCGTCGCTCGCGCTCGCCTGTTTGGCCAGGGCCGTGCTGAGTTCGGGCGCAGCCACCGCGTGTACCGCGCTCAGCACTTCGCCCAGACGCCCCGTGCTTTCAGGCAGGGCGTCGATGGCTTTCAACTGTGCGTCGACGACCTGCGTGGGCGGCGCGATGCGCACGACGCAGTCGTCACGCACAAAATCAAAGACAGCCTCAATGGCGGTCCGGTCGGCGCTGCTGTCCAGTTCTATTTCAAGGTCGACATAGCAGGACTCCGGGTCCATTTCGGCCAGCGGCGGCAGCCGGTCCCAGCCCGTCGCCAAGCTGTGTACATCCCCCAGCGTGGCGAGATAGCGCACGAACGACATCGGGTCCATGCCATTGCGCAGCACGTCCGTGCCGAACTGCAGGGAAATGCGCCAGTACCGGGTTATCGGACTGGCCGACTCGTCCGCAGCGTCGCTGTGCAGGAACACCGCCAGATCGTCGGCCAGCGACCCATGTTTTGGGGCGGCCGACGTAGCGGGGCCCGAGGCTGACTTGCCCGCGGGGGCGGCGACCGGTCCGCCTAGCATTGCCGCTAATTCAGCCACCAGCGCAGTGCCACGCGCCTGAAGCTCGCTGCTCAGCGGCTCTTCGGCCACCGAGGGCGCAATCATCGACTGAATATGATCGCCGCTCCGCAGAAGCAGCGCTGACAAGCTGCTGCTGAAGGGCAACTCGCCGGCGCGCAGCTTGTCGAGCAGGTTCTCCAGATGATGCGTGAACGACACCATCTGGTCGAAGCCGAACATGCCGGCGGACCCTTTGATGGTGTGGGCGGCGCGAAACACCGCATCGAGCAGTTCCCGATCACCCGGCTGGTCTTCAAGCGCCAGCAGCGACTGCTCCATTTGTTCGAGCAGTTCGCGGCATTCGGCAACGAAGGTATCGAGTGCGGGGTTCAGATCCATGGCGTGAAAACTCCGGATCTCAGGCTTGAAAAAGCTTGCGCAGGCCAAGCAGCGCGAGGGTCTCGTCGACCGCCGGACTGCTCGCGGCCAGCCGGAGCGGCCGCCCGGAATGCACACATTCGCGATGCAGGAGCAGCAACTGCTGCACGCCCGCCGTGTCGAGTTCGCTTACGTCCGAGAGGTCCAGACTCAAGGCGCTACCGCCCTCCAGCAAGGCCTGCTGTACCGCCTGCTGGGTCTCCGCGGCGGCGTAGATATTCAGCTCGCCGCTTAGCTTGAGATTGGTGATGTTCATGGGGTCTGGATTCCGGCCGCGGCGCGCACTGGGTTCAGGGCAGAACGAGCTTGGCCACGGCGGCCAGCATCTGTTCGGGCTTGAAGGGCTTGACGACCCAGGCCTTGGCGCCTGCCGCCTGCCCTTCCTGCTTTTTGTCTTCCTGGCTCTCGGTGGTGAGCATGATGATTGGCGTGAACTGGCAGTTGCTTCACCGCTTTCACAAACTCGATGCCGTTCATGTTGGGCATGTTCACGTCACTGATGATGAGGTGAATCTTCTGCCCGCTCAGTTTGCCCAGCGCGTCTTTGCCGTCGCAGGCTTCCAGCACGTCGTAGCCGCCGCCCTTGAGCGCAATGGCCACGACCTGCCGCAAGGAGGCGGAGTCGTCCACAATCAGAATTGTCTTTGCCATACCGGTTCCTCAGAAAAACGTGATGTCGTCGGCGCCGCCCTGACCGCCGCCCGGGACGCCCGAGGCGCTCGCACTGCGCTCCTCGGTCATGGTGTAGGAGCGCTCCATCTTTTGGAGCAAGCGGGTGATGGCCGCCACGTCCGGCGACTGGCCAGAGGCCAGCTGGTCGCGCAGGTTCATCAGGCTGTCGGTCACATGCATCAGCAGCTGGTTGATGCGGTCCTGGAACTGCAGCTGCTCGAGCGCGCCGGAGACCGCGCTGGTGATGGCCGCGCTTTCGGTGCGTAGCACGTCCGCCGATTGGGTCAGCCCCTGCATGGCCTGCTGGAACTCATTGACCACGCCCGAGAGCTGGGTTTCGCAATCGATGCGCGCCTGACTGTCGCGCGTCGCCGCCGCCTCGATGAGGTCGGAAGAATCCTTGATGCTGCGGTTCACCGCGTCGATTTTCTGGCTAATGTTTTTGCCGATGGCGCCCGAGCGCGTGGACAGCGTGCGCACTTCGTCGGCCACCACCGCGAAGCCCCGACCGGCCTCACCGGCGCGCGCCGCTTCAATCGCCGCGTTAAGCGCAAGCAGGTTGGTCTGGTCGGCGATGCTGGCGACGTCGGCCGCCATCTTTTGCAGTTCGACGGTGAACTGCACCAGCCGCTGGCTTTCTTCCAGCATGTGCTGTTTTTCGGACAGGGTGGTGTCCAGAATTTGTCCGACCAGGTTCAGCCGACGCTCGCTGTTGCTAACGACCTGCCGCAACCCTTCGCCGGACGCGCCTTGCTCCACGCCAGCCACCCGGTACGACGCGCTGACCGCATCGTTCAAGCGATCGACGATGCCGGCGAAGTCACGCGTGAGGTTGACCACTGCGCCTTCCAGCTGCTGCCGGGCCGTGCCGATGTGGCGCACCCACACGGGCACCACGTCGCTACCGAGCACCGCCAGCGCCGACTGGTGGCGCTGGTTCAATGCGGCAAGTTCCTGCTGATGCGTTGCCGACAGGCGTTCCACGGCGGCTTTTGTCAGGCCGCTTGCCAGCGCTTGCGCGCGCTGGTCCAGCACCAGGCCCACCACCACCAACACCGCCGCAGCGGCATAGCTTGCGATGCCTGCCGGCGCCCAGACTACGGCCGCAGCGCCGATTACCGCGAGAGGCGTAGTCCCCCAGGACCACATGCTTGATTCCGTTTTCATATCTCTTCCGCGCTCAGATTGCTGTGTATCGGGAGGGCGCGGTGTAAACGCCGCAGCTGGCAAAGCCGGCCCCCGTGTGGGAGAGCTATCGACAAGCCAATGAGCGACTTGAGCGGTTTCTTTGCAGAAACCTCCGGAAAACCCGGGCTAAAGTCCGGGTCGAAGCGGCCGGGCGGGCTGGCGCCGGGGGTGGCGCCAGCGGTTTTTTGCCTAATCCACAACCTTGCGAGCAGTCGCGAAGAGCAGCCAAACCAGCGCGCCAAAAATGTTGACGCAGGCGGCTAGTACGAAGGCCGAGGTGTAGGTGCCGCTGGCATCCACCAGCGCCCCCGTGACGGTCACCCCAATCACACCCGGCAAGGTGCCGGCAGTGTTGGTGATGCCCATCAGCACATCGGCGTAGCGGGGCGCGATGTCGAGGTGATTGGAGACAAAACCACCCCAGGTCATGGCCAGCGCGCCGAGCGCGCCGCACATCAGGGCAAGCGCGGTGTCGGGCGAGGTGACCGCGCGGGCTTGCCACATGAAAAATGCGGCGCCCAGCAGACCGGTAATTTGCATGAACTTGCGCACGAAGGTGGCGTCGGTGCCGCCACGGATCCAGCGGTCGGCCAGCCAGCCGCTGGCCACACCGCACACCAGCATCGCCAACCAGGGCGCCGCGGCGTAGAGCCCTGCGCTCTGGATGCTAAGCCCCAGACCTTTGCGGAAATAGCTCGGCAACCACGCCAGCAACATGTACAGAATCCAGTTGCTGCAGAGGTGGTTGATGATCAGAGCCCAGACCGGCGCCGAGGTCAGCAGCTGCCGCCACGGCACTGGCGGCCGGTCCTTGGCGCTACGCGGCGCGGCTTCCGGCAGCAGGCTGCGCTCGGCCGGGGTCATGCGCGGGTTGTCATCCGGGTAGTCGTAGCTGTAGCGATTCCACAGCAGACACCACGCCAGCCCAATCAGACCGAACAGATAGAACACCGAGGGCCAACCCAGATGCGATACCAGCACGCCGCTGCTCATCAGCGCAAACAAGGTGCCTAGCGGAACGCCACCGATCATCAAGGCAACGGCACGCGAGCGTTCCGCGGCCGGCACCCAGCGGCTGTAGAGGTTGTAGACGGCCGGAAACATCGCAGCTTCGCCAGCGCCCATCGCGATTCGTGCCGCAATCAGCAGGGCAAAGGAGACCCCGGCCGCAAGCGGCGTAAGCATGGTGAAAATCGACCACCACAGCACCGCGAGCCCGAGCACGCGTTTGCCACCAAAGCGATTAGCCGCCCAGCCGCTAGGCACCATGAACAGCAGATAGCCGACGAAGAACGAGGACAGCACGATGCCCTTCACGGTCTCGCTCCAGCCGTAATGCTCCTGCATGGCCAGCGCCGCCACCGAAATATTCACCCGGTCGATGTAACTGACAAAACTCGCGGCCACGCATAGCGCAACCAGCTTGTGGCGTTCCTGCATGATGACTCCCCGGTCGAGAACACGTTTTTGATGTTTTTGTCGTGTACGCGGCGTCTGCGCGCCGCGCCCCCTGCGCCGCATTGTTGCCCTTCCCCATCCGGATTACAGCCCGCTACGCGGCAGCGCCGGCGCGGGTTACATTCCGCAGTCCGCGCGCGCATTCAGGCGTGCGTTCACCGTCGCCCCATCGCGCAGGAGTTGCCCATGGCCGAGATTCTGTTCCACCACTATCCCTTGTCCCCCTTCTCCGAAAAGGTCCGTCGGGTGCTGGCCTACAAGCAGCTGCCATGGCGCGCGGTGGAGCAGCCGATCATGGCGCCCAAGCCCGAGTTGACCCCGCTGACCGGCGGCTATCGCCGAATCCCGGTGCTCCAGATTGGCGCGGATATCTACTGCGATACGGCGCTGATCCTGCGGGTCCTTGAACAGCGCCATCCCACGCCTGCCTGCCTGCCCGCCCCGCTCGCGGGCGCCGTCAGCCTGCTGGAAGACTGGGCCGACCATCGCCTCTTCATGCAGACGGTGCCGCCCACGATCGTGCGACTGCTCGACCAGTTGCCGCCGGCGTTTTTCGCCGATCGGGCGGCTATGACGCCGGCCTTTACCCGCGAATCCCTGATCGCCGGCGCCCCGCATGCGCTCGGTCAGGCGCTGATTTCGCTGGACCGGCTGGACACCCAGTTAAAGCAGACGCCCTTTGTGCTGGGCGACACCTTCACGCTGGCCGACGCGGCCTGCTTCCATCCGGTGTGGTTCATGCAGCACGGCGGCGATTTGTTCGACGTGGTGCGGGCGCGCCCTGCGCTCGCTGCGTGGTTCGACCGCATCGCGGCGTTCGGGCCGGGCATGGAGACGACAATGGCGGCCGGCGAGGCGCTGGCCGTGGCGCGTGCGGCGCAGCCGGCCGACGTGCTCGGCGGCGACGCCGACCCCGACTATCCGGTGGGCGAGGAGGTCAGCATCGTGCCGGACGACTACGGTCTGGAGGAAACCCGCGGTCGCATGGCGCGGGTCAGTGCGGACGAGATGGTGGTCTTACGCGCCGACCCCGAAGTCGGCGACATCGCCGTGCACTACCCGCGCGCCGGTTACCGCATCAGCCGCGTCTGAGGGTTTGCGGCGGCTCAGGCCGCGGCCGGCTGCGACAGCGTCGCGCGCACGTCCATGGCGAGCTCAAAACTGCGCAGTCTGGCGCGATGCTCAAAGAGCGACGCGGTGACCATCAATTCGTCAACGCCGGTCATGGCCAGAAAGTCGGTGAGCTTGGCCCGCACGCTGGCCGGTGAGCCGACACAGGCGTAGCGCAGCGTGTGGTCCACCCCGGCCTGCTCCTGCGGCGTCCAGTAGTCGTGCATGGTCTCGCGCGGCGGCTGCAACTGCAGCGGCGTGCCGCGATACAGATTGGCAAACTGCTGCTGGATAGAGCTGAACAGGCGCTCGGCCTCGCGGTCGGTATCGGCCACCACCACATTGACCACCGCCATGGCGTGCGGGCGGGCCAGCGTGGCCGAGGGCTGGAAGCGGGCGCGGTAGATCTGCAGCGCCTGCAGCAGCGCGTCCGGCGCGAAATGCGAGGCGAAACCAAACGGCAGCCCATAGGCCGCCGCCACCTGCGCGCCGAAGAGGCTGGAGCCCAGGATCCACAGCGGCACTTCGAGCCCGGTCCCCGGCACGGCGAACACCGTCTGCCCCGGCTGCGCGGGCCCGAACAGGGCCTGCAGTTCCAGCACGTCCTGCGGGAAATGGTCTGCGTTGCTGCTCAGGTCGCGGCGCAGGGCCCGCGCCGTGCGCTGGTCCGATCCCGGTGCGCGTCCCAGCGCCAAATCAATACGCCCGGGGAACAGCGACTCCAGCGTGCCGAACTGTTCCGCGATCACCAACGGCGAGTGGTTGGGCAGCATGATGCCGCCCGCCCCCACCCGGATGCGCTCGGTGCCGGCGGCCACGTGCCCGATCACCACGCTGGCGATGCCGGGAATGTTGTGATGCTCCGCCAGCCAGTAACGCGTATAGCCCCAGCGTTCGGCGTGACGCGCCAGATCCAGCGTATTGCGGAAGCTGGTAGCCGCCGTATGACCTGCCGGAATGGGCGAGAGATCCAGCACCGAGAAAGGAATCATCTTGGCCTCGTAGAGCGAGTGGGAGCTGGGTGGATTATGGCCGCTGTTGGGCGCGCCGTCTCATCCGGTAATCGCGGTGGCCGGCCACAGCCTTTAAGCTCTCGCTCCGCTTTGATGTTCTGGTACAGGAGTCTCCGCATGGCCCTCAGCGCCAATCGTTTCCAGCTGGCCGTGTTTGGCAGCAACGTCAGCCACGGCTGCACCATTTCCTCCGCTGCCGGCGGCATTGCGGTTGAGTGGGCCGAATCGCTGCGAATCGCGCAAACCGCCGACCGGCTGGGTCTGGAGGCGATCATTCCGGTCTGTCGCTGGAAAGGATTTGGCGGGCCCAGCGAGTTCAATCACCGCAGCTTCGAAACCTGGACATGGGCCGCCGGGATCGCGCAGGCCACCGCCCACATCCACGTCTTTGCCACCACCGCCGTAGCCTCGGTGCATCCGGTGATGGCCGCCAAGCAGGGCGCGACGATCGACCATATTTCTGGCGGCCGTTTCGGGTTGAACGTGGTCGCAGGCTGGAATAGCCACGAAGTGGCGATGTTTGGCAAAGCCCAGCTGCCGCACGCCGCGCGCTATGCCATGACCGACGAGTGGATGAGCCTCATCCACGCGCTGTGGACGCGCGAGGGCGAGTTTGATTTCGCCGGCGAGTACTTCCAGGCCCCGCGCTGTTACGCCGAACCCAAACCCGTGCAGCGCCCGCGGCCGCCGGTGATGAGCGCCGGCGTCAGCCCGGCCGGCCGGCGCTTCGCCGCCCGTCATGCCGACATGAACTTCATCCTTGCACCCAATCTGGCCATGGCGGCGGCCACCGTCGCCGACGTACACCGGATTGCCCGCGAAGACTTTGGGCGCACGGTCGAGGTCTGGGGCAATGCGGCCGTGTTCTGCGCGCCCACCCATGCCGAGGCCGAAGACTATTACCGTCACGTCATCCACGAACAGGGCGATTTGGAAGCCGCCGGCAACTTGCTGGACACCTTCACCGCCGAGTCGGGCAGCCAGTTGCCGGATCCGGCGCTGCGCGAAAGCTATCTGCGCAACATGATGGCCGGCTATTCGGGCTTCCCGGTGGTGGGCACGCCGGCGGAAGTGGTCGATTTCCTGCAAGAAATGGCCGCCTGCGGCATGGCCGGCGCGACGCTATCGTGGCCGGATTACGACGCTGGCCTGCAGCAACTGGCGCAGGCCATCCTGCCCGAGATGGAGACGCGTGGCCTGCGCGCGCCGCGGGCAGTCTAAGGCTCACGCGCGCTTTCATCCCGATAACGGCGCAGCGGACCAAGCAGAAAATCGAGCGCCCGGCGCTGCCCTAGCGCGAACTCGACGGTCACCGTCATCCCGGGCGTGAATGGCACCTCCTGACCGTCGATCCTCAGGCCTGGCGCGTCCAGCGCAATGCCGGTGTTGAAGCGGAGCTGGCGGTCCGGCCCCTCTGCCGCATCGGCCGCCAGCCGCGCCACCCGGCCGGCCAC
>Ga0255090_1000653_pt1 | contig 10467 bp, 10 predicted proteins | sample Colum_Yuk_RepA_8_2_FD_188444 | JGI IMG/M metagenome (GOLD analysis project Ga0255090, IMG submission 188444) | Freshwater microbial communities from Columbia River, Oregon, United States - Colum_Yuk_RepA_8d | ecosystem: Environmental > Aquatic > Freshwater > River | place: USA: Oregon...
TCGTCGATTTCACCGCGCTGTTAAAACGCCCGGCAGCGCGCGAAATCATGAGCGCCTTCATCGAGAAACGGGCGCCCGACCGGAGTCGCTACGAATGATGGTCCGTCAGGCCTGCGCCGCGCTGACCCTGCTCGGCCTGTGGGCCACTGCCGCGGTGGCCGCGCCTAGCGCCAGCGACTTGATCCGCACCTGTGAAGCGGCACTCGCTGCCGACTATCGCAACACCGAGGCCGCGATGTGCGACTGGTACGTCGCGCCCTGCGGCGTCTGCGGCAAGGACGGCCCGCCGCCCCTCGCCTGGTGCCTGCCGCCGGAGTTGACCGGCGCGGCGCTCGCCCGTGAGGTGCTCAGCGCGCTGCGCGCCGCGCCGGCGCTGGCCGATACGCCGGCGCCGCAGGCGGTCGAAACCGTCATGAAAGCCCGTTATCCCTGCAAGAGCAGTCCCTGAACGCACATCCCTGCGCAGGATCTGAACCCGCCCATTTTCTGGAGTAATGCTGATGAACCAACCCGTGCTTGCCGTCCCCGGCGTCCCTGCCGCCCTGCACCGTGGCGCCGACGATTTGCCCTGGCTGCCGCTGAACGACGGCGTCAGCTTTCAGCTGCTGCAGGTAAATCTGGAAGCCGGCCTGTGGGTGCTGCGCTCGCGTTTTGAACCCGGCGTGACCGTGCAACGCCATCGCCACACCGGGGAGGTCCACGCCTTCACGCTGAGCGGCGCGTGGAAGTATCTGGAGTATCCGGAGATCAACCGCGCGGGCTCGTATCTGTACGAACCCGCCGGCTCCATTCACACCCTGCACGCGCTGGCGGATGACAACGAACCGGCGGACATCTGGTTTGCGATTCGCGGCGCCAACCTCAACCTCACGCCCGAGGGCAAGGTAGAAAGCGTCACTGACGCCGGCAAGATTCTCAAAATCTACCAGCGCGAATGCGCCGCCCGCGGCCTGCCCATGCCGTCGGTGATCGGCGCCTGATCCCGCCTACAGCAGCGGCGCCCGCCGATGGTGGGTCGCCTGCTCGAAGGCGTAGGCCAGCCGGAACAAGGTGGGTTCGTCATAGGGACGGCCCATGAACTCAAGCCCCACCGGCAGCCGACCGTCCACCATGCCGGCCGGCACGGTGATCGCCGGCAGCCAGCTCTGCGAGGCGATGAGCGTGTTGGTGGGATAGGTCAGCGTGGTCCACACCTTGGTGTTCAGCTGCTCGCGGGTGGGCGCTGGCACCTGCACGTCGGGGAAAATCAGCGCGTCCAGCCCGTTCGCCGCCATCAGGTTGGTGAGCTGGCGCTGGAAGGCTTCGCGCGCCGCCAGCCGGCGGAAGTACTGCGGGTCGTATTCCGGCAACTCGGGCCCGACCACGCAGGCGTCGAGCAGGTCGAGCATCGGGTGGTACTGACGGGTCTCGAAAATCTGCTGCAGCGTGCGCACCGGCGCCTGCGGGCGCGCGGCGAGAAAGGCGTTGAGATCGGACTTAGAGCAGTTCACATACAGCGAGGTCTCGACCAGCTGGCGGTAGAGATCGGCGATTTCCACCGTCACCACCAGCGCGCCGGCGTCGCGCAAGGCGCCACAGGCTTCACGCACGATCTGGTTGACCGGAGCGGCGTGCGGGTCGCTGTCGGCGCCCAGCGCGTTCGTCACCAGGCCGAGGCGCGCGCCGCGCAGGCCGTCGCGGTCGAGCTGGGCGGCGTAGGAGCGCGGCGGGCGGGCAATCGAATAATTCACGCTGAGGCTGTCGGCCGGGTCGTAGCCGGCAATGGCGTCGAACACCGTGACGGCGTCGGCCACGCTGCGCGCCATCGGGCCTACGGTGTCCTGAAAAAACACCAGCGGCGAACTGCCGGCGCGGCTGATCACGCCGGGGGTAGAGCGAATGCCCACCAGCCCGCAGTGCGAGGACGGCACGCGAATCGAGCCGCCGCAGTCGGTCCCCAGTCCCACGGTCGCAAAATTGGCCGCGATGGCGGCGCCGGTGCCGGCGCTGGAGCCGCCGGGATCGCGCGCGGTGTCGTAGGGATTACGCGTTTCGCCGCTGCGCGAGGAATAGGCCCACCAGGAGGTGGCGAAGTCGGGCAGGGTGGTCTTGCCGAGCACTATGGCCCCGGCCGCGCGGAGCTTGGTGACCACCGTCGCGTCGCGCGGCGGCTCGTGGTCGGCGAAGGCGACGCTGCCGTAGCTGGTCGGCACCTCGACCGTGTCGATGTTGTCCTTCAGCAGCACCGGAATGCCGTGCAGCGCGCCCTGCAGCTGGCCGCTGTGGCGGTAGCGCTGGTCCAGCGCATCGGCCTCGGCCAGCGCCTGCGGATTGATCGACACCACCGCGTTGAGGGCGGCGCCCTGCTGGTCGTGGCAGGCGATGCGGTCCAGGTAGCCACTGACGAGTTCGCGCACCGTGAGCTGGCCGCCTTTCATCGCGCGATGGATGGTTTCGATGGTGGTTTCTTCCAGCGCGAAGCCGGGGGTGCTTGAAGCCTTGCTCATGGTCGGTCTCCTGCCGGCAGCCTTGCGGGGCCGGTCCTGCTACGGGGGCGCGTGTGGCGTGCCGGCAGCTTGTCACGCCCGGCGTTGGCTGGCCACACTAGGGCGCACGCAAACCGCCGTCCTTTTAGCCCCCAGGAGCCCCTCATGACCCTGCCCGGACCTCTTGTTTCGACCGACTGGCTGGCCTCCCAGCTGACGCAACCCGGCCTGCGGCTACTGGACGCGACCGTCTTCCTGCATATCAATCCCGACGGCGCGGGCTACACCCCGGAAAGCGGGCAGGCCAAGTGGGCCGAGGGGCATATCGCCGGCACGCAGTTCGTGGATTTGCTGGGCGAGTTCTCCGATCAGGCCTCGGCGGTGCGCTTCACCATGCCCTCGGCCGCGCAGTTCTGTGCGCGGGCCGGGGCGCTCGGCGTGGGTGACGACAGCACGGTGGTGGTTTACAGCAGCGGCAGCCCGATGTGGGCGACCCGCCTGTGGTGGATGTTCCGCTCGGTCGGCTTTGACCGCTGTGCGGTGCTGGACGGCGGCCTTGCGCGCTGGCTGGCGGAAGGGCGGCCGGTGACCGCTGAACGCAGCAGCTATCCCGCGGCGACGCTCACCCCGCAGCCGCGTCCGGCGCTGTGGGCCAGTCAGCGCGATGTGCTGACGGCGATTGACGACGCCGGCGTCTGCACCATCAACGCCCTGTCACCGGCGGTCTACAGCGGCGAGAAAAACATGTACGGGCGCCCCGGGCATATTCCGGGCAGTCGCAACGTGTTTTACGACAGCCTGCTGAACGCCGACACCGGCATCTTTCGCGCGCCGGCGCAGCTAAAGCCGCTGTTTGAGGCGGTCGGGGCCTACCAGAAGCCGCGCGTGATTTGCTACTGCGGGGGCGGGATCTCGGCGACCATGGACGCGCTGGCGCTGGTCATGACCGGGCACCCCGACATCGCGGTCTACGACGGCTCGATGATGGAGTGGGTGGCGGATCCGGCGCTGCCGCTGACGCTGGGCAGCGAGGCCTGAGCCTCAGGGCAGAAACAGGCAGATGGCGGCGACGAAGTCCTGATCGACTTCGTCCAGCAGGTCCTCGTCCTCGAAGTTCACCGTAAAGCCCAGTCGGCTCAGGGCGCTGGTATCGAAGCCGGGCAGCGGGTTGCGCAGTTCGCTGAAGCTGCCGGTGCCGGAGGCATTGGCGAGGCGCTCCGCGACCTGCAGGATCGCCGCCTCCACCTGCGCCTCGCGCGCCCGTTCCGGCGCGTGATGATGGGTAATGGCATCCACCACCGACGCAGGCAGCTGCCAATGGGCCAGCATCAGGCCGCCCAGCAGCGCGTGCTCAAAGCCCAGTTCCGCGCATTCCAGCGCGTAGAGCCGGTCTTCGTCGCCGCGCGCGTGGCGAATGAGTTCCTCGGCCATTTCCGGATAACGATGGTTCACGATCAGCGTGCCGATGTCGTGCATCACCCCGGCGACAAACAGGCGCTCCGGGCGCAATACGCGCAGGCGACGCGCAATGCTTTGGGCCAGCAGCCCGGTGTAGACCCCGTGTCGCCAGAACGCGTTCATGTTGGTAACCGCGCTCGACAGGCGCGAGAACGTCTCCACCGCCGACAGCGCACAGACCAGCTTCTGCAACTCGGCGAGCCCCAGCACCATGACCGCACGCGAGACGGTATCGATCCGCGTGGCGTGACCGTACAGCGGGCTGTTGGCCAGCCGCAGCACGCGCGCGACCAGCCCCGGGTCGCGCAGCATGACGGTGATCTCCTCGATGGTCACCCGCTCGTCGCCCAGCAAGAGGTTGAGCTTCAGGCAGACTTCGGGCGGTGAGGCGATGGCCGCCATGTCGACGACCAGCGCCTGCGCGATGCGCAGCGCGGCAAGTTCAGCGGAAACGGGTGCGGCAGAACTGGACACAGGCAAGACCTCGCGACACAACAGGAAGCTTGCCGCTCATCGGCCGGCGAGGGCGGTGGCTTGAGCGGCGGCTTAGGCGCGCACCAGCCGGAAGTGCCGCCGGGCGAGCAAGGGCGGGCCGGCCAGCGTGAGCAGCGAGGGCGCGCCCAGCTGCTCGCACAGGCTTGCGATGGCGCCCTGCGTCGTCGCATCTGCCTGCGTGAAGACCGCGAGGCAGCGTTCCAGCATCCATTGGTCGTAAGTGAAGCGCGCGCGCGTGCTGCTGATTTCCTCAGCCGTTCCGCGCCCGAAGATCACCGGGTGCAGCCCCAGTTCGCGCGGGATGTCCTCTGTCGCATGGCTGTCCAGCCAGGTCCGCAGCGCCGTGCGCTGGGCCGCCAGCACCGGCACATAGTCCCGCGCCAGCTGGCGCAGGGCAGGCAGCAGCGTGGCCGGCAGCGCGAACGCAGTGGGCCGCGGCGCCAGGGCAGGCGGCGCGCCCATGCGTTCCACCCAGCGCGCCACCTGTGGCGCCTGCGCGCGCAGCAGACGACCCGAGTTCGGGTCGCGGTAGAGATGCGCGTGCAGCGGCCCGTAGAGCGCGAAATCCGCCAGGCTGGGAGCGCTGCCCAGCAGGAAGTCTTGCGCTGCAAAGTGATGCTCAAGCAGCGCGAGCAGGCGCAGGTATTCCGCTTCGATGGTCGGGATCGAATCGGCGTTGATGCCGAGCCCGCCCAGCCAGCCGCGGAAGCGCGTGGCAATTTTCTCGCCCACCGCCAGTTGCTCGGCGGGGCTGCGGGTGGGGTCGTTGTTGCGGCCGAATTCGGCAATCGCAAAGGCGTTGTCGTGGTTCCAGCGGTAGTGCAGCGCCGGCACTTTCATCCATTCGTCAAACAGCAGTTCCAGCCAGTAGCACAAAAACCGACCCGCCGCGTCGGTGGGCAGAGTCGCCGGTGCGGGATGGGCGGATTCGAGGTGGTCGAACATCTCGCTGGTGTCCTGCAGGGTTTCGCCTTGCGGGGTGACCAGGACCGGGATCACCGGCCAGCCGACGCGCGGCAGGATCTCCTGCGCAAAGACCTCGCGGGTCGCCAGGACATTCACATGCGGGATGCGCTTGTAGCGCAACGCGGCGGAGATTTTCGCCGTGTAGTAGGAGCAATCCGCGCCCAGCAAACGGTAGTGGCCGGGCGGGGTAGGGGGCGAGGACGGCGCCGGCAGAAACAGATCGACCGGCGCACTCATGCGGACTGGCTCAGGCGGCTTTGGCTTTGCGCGCAGCCGGCTTGGCCTTGGCTTTGGCGGCCGGTTTGGCGCTGGCCTTGGCGACCGTCTTCGCCGCCGGTTTCGCCGCAGCCTTGGCGGCGGGCTTGGCCTTCTTGGCGCCGGCTTTCTTGCTGGCCGCGTGACTGGCCTGCAGGCGGCGCAGCTCTTCCCAGCCGAGGTAGGCGGTGAAGCCGTTGTCGTCAAAGAACAGCACCGGGCCGTCGCAGATGAAGAGGTAGTCGGTGTCTTCCAGCGCGGTGGTCGCGCCGTGGATCATGCCGTTCGGCTCGTACACGTAGTCGCCGGCATCCAGCGTGCCGTCGCGCACCTGCAGCTTGCCGGAGAGGATGAACGTGTGGGAGGCCGAGAGGTGCTTGTGCGGCGGCGCCACGAAGCCTTTCAACCAGCGAAACAGCACCGCCCAGCGGCCGCTTTCGGCGCCGGTGTAGAGGATGCGCATAAAGGCCTTGTTGGGGTCCAGCGGCTGCGGAATCCAGTCGCCGTCGCTGGCCTTGATGAGGGTGTCCATCAGTTCGGGATTGATCGGGGAAATGTTTTGCATGGCGGTAATCTCCGGCACGTGGCCTGTCGGTAATGAATGGGAAGGCGGCGCCCCGGCGCGGCGTGCGCCGGGGGCTGGCAGGCTGACTTAGCCCACGGCGCGCAGGAAGGCCGGCGCGGTGTCTTCTTCCAGATCGAAAGCCGGACGGGGGCCGATTTTCTTCAGCTCCGGCAGAACTTCCTTGGCGAACAGCGTCTGGTTGGCGCGGCCCAGCTCCAGCGGCATGCCGGCGTAGCTGAAGATGCCGGTGAAGCCGCAGGCATTGGTGCGGGCCTGGATGTCGCGGATCTTCTCCAGACACATTTCCGGCGTGCCCCACACCTGCAGGTCCATGAAGAACTGCGCCATGCCGTCAATGCCCATGGCTTCCAGGGCCTTGTTGAGGTTGGTGTAGTACTCGTAGCCTTTGGTGGTCTCGAAGTGGTTGCTGTTCATTTCGTAGTGCTGCACCACCGAACGCCAGTAGCCGACGATGTACTGGCGGGCCAGCTCTTCGGCGCGGCCGGCGTCCTTGTCGCACATCACCCAGCCGGCGACGTAGGGATTCGGCGCGGCGCGGCCGTGGATCTGCATGAAAAGTTCGTTGTAGTCCCTCAGTTCCTGGGCGTGCACTTCCCAGGGTTTCTGCGGAATGACCAGCACGCCGATGCCAAGCTTGGCCATGATCTGGGAGGACTCGGCCGACACCGCCGCCGCGTAGGTGCGGTTGCGGAAGGACTTGAACGGCTCCGGACGAATGCGCGCCTTGGGCTGCTTGATGTGCTTGCCGTTGTATTCGCAGTAGCCCTGCTCGAGGCCTTCCAGAATCATTTCGGCGGATTCGACAAAGCGCTCGCGCGAGTCACCCATGTCGAGGCGGAAGCCTTCAAACTCGACCCGCGCCAGGCCACGGCCAATGCCGAACAGCGCCCGGCCGTCGCTCATGCAGTCGAGCATGGACATTTTCTCGGCGACCCGCATGGGGTCGTTCCACGGCAGCACCACCACCATCGTGCCCAGCTTGACCTTGCGGCAGGCGCCGCCGATGAAGCTCAGGAAATCGACCACGTCCGGCATCATCGTGTAGTCGGTGAAGTGGTGCTCGATGCCCCACACCGATTCGAAACCCTGCGATTCGGCCATCAGCGCGAGCTTCATGTCTTTCTGGTACACCGAGTAGTCGCTCTGGCCGCCGGCGCGGTCAGGGTTCTGAAAAATCGCTGCTAGTCCAACGTGCATTGCTGATCTCCTTGCTCTCTTATGACGCGACCCGGTACCGGGCCCTGTTGTTATGCGCCGACATTACGGGGTACCGGCAAACCCGAATCAATCCGAATCAATCCGTTACCGGACCGTCGTCGAGAAACCGGCGCACGACGTTGGCGGTGATCCGCGAGACGTCGTTATCGCCGCCGTTGCAGGGCAGGGCCTGACCCCAGGCAATGCTGCCGGTGGAGAACATGGCCCCGCCGTTGATCGCGCTGAAGAGGGTGACGTCTGCCCGGACCTGGAAATCCTGCGAGCCGCCGAGCCCCGGGAAGTTGAACATGATTTCTTCCACCACGTGCGGGTAGGCGTCGGAAAACGGTTCTGAGGTGGCGAGCAGGAAAGTGCCGGGCGGCGTGCCGAGGCCAAGGTCGTAGCGGTCAATTTCCAGCCCGGCGGCGCCGTTCTGGCCCAGGCCAAAGTCGCCGAAGCGTTCGTTGGTCACGCCTTCAAACACCCAGGCTACCGCCGGGTCGCGGCTGTCCGGCATGCGCTGGTAGGGTCGGGAGCCGTCCATGCCTTCGCTGGAGAATCCGACGCCGGTCAGCTTCTGGGGCGAACGGCCGCGGTTGCGCCAGATGCCGCCTTTCTCGCCGGTGGTCGCCAGATAGTGTTCGCCGGGCGCCGCCTGCCAGGCGCGGGAGCCGGCATCGAGCTTGCGGATTTCCATGCACCAGAGTTCTTCATCGCGGTAGGCCACCACCCAGTAGTAGCCGTTGGCGCCCAGATACATCACCCGTCCGCCGGCGGCGACGTACTGCTCGGTGGCGTCCATCATGCGCTCGGAGTAGTACTCGGAATGGGTGCCGTTCAGCACCACCGAATAGGGCGACAGACAGCTCACGCCTTCGCGGTGCAGGTCTTCGTCGGTGATGACGTCGTAGGCGAAGCCCATCTGCTCCAGCCAGCAGATGATGGAAAGATCCGCCGGGAACTGCCAGGGCACGTTGGTGCCGGCCATGCGGTGCTTGGGCCGCATCGCCATGATCGGCCGCAGCCAGGACGAATAGCACACGCCGGCGCCGTCCTTGTAATGGTCGTAGCTGGAACGGCCCCACTCGGGATGCGCGGCGAGCTGGTAGTCCCAGTCGTAGAGCACCAGCGAGTGGCCGGTCACCACTTCCAGCGCCGGGCTTTCCACCGCCATGCGCTCGTTGGCGTAGGCGAGGTAGCTTGAAGTCGGCATCAGCATCGCGATGCCGGCCTGTGGGGTGGTGGGTCGCAGGAAGAACACCACATGGTCTTCGGTCTCGCCGCTGCGCAGGCGCAGCGCGTAGACGCCGCTTTTGAGTCCTTCCGGAATCTGCCACTCCAGCGACGGGCACCAGCCGCTGTCGATGATGGCGTCCTCGTTGAACTGGATGCCGCCGTACTGCGAAGGGTCGAGCCGGAAGCAGTCGTCGCGCCCGTTCCAGTTGTAGCCGGTCATGGCGCGGATCGGGCGGTTGCGCCCGATGCCGTGCAGCTGGTGCGGCCCGGTGTCGACCAGGCCGTCGCCAATGCCGTGGTCAGTGTAGCCGGCGGCGGTATCCCAGTAGGCGAGCAGCGACTCGGCCGGTGCGCGCCCGCCAAGGCGCATGACGTCCAAATCTTCCCTGGTGAGTACCGCGTTGGCGATGCCGCAGCGGTCGATCTTGCCGTTGTACAGCCCGGCCACCACATCGCCCAGCGCGGCGTGCCGGTCGTGATAACCGGCCAGCAGGACCGGGCGCGCGCAGGCCTTGGGCGCGAGGTCTACCGGCACCGTGACGTACACGCTGTCCAGACGCGGCACCACCGCCGACCAGAGCCCGTTGTACGACCCCAGCACCGGCTCCTGATACAGCGTGACCTGTCGGGTCTCGGCGTCATAGCAGGCCGCGACCAGATACCAGCTGCGCGCGGCGAGCGGCCGGCTGCCGGAGACTTCCCACGTCTTCTGTCCGTCGCCCAGCCAGCAGGTCAGATGCCCGTCGCCGTTCAGCCCGAGGCCGAAGCCCAGCTGTTCCGGTGCCGACCACTGCGTCAGCACGGCCTGCCGGCCTTTGCCGGGCAGCGTCGGCCAGATGAAGGCGTGGACGGTGAAGCTGCCGGAGGGCAGCGCGCGACCCGCGGGGTCGGGGATTTCGATAAAGCTGCCGGTCTGGGTGTACTGCTTCGCGAGCGTCAGCGGGCCGTTGCAGCTGGCCTCGATTTCTTCCTCGATGAAGCCAGGGCCAGCGGGGTTTTCGTCGCCGTGGATGATCCGCACCAGCTGCGCCATCGCGCTGGTGGTGCCCTCGGCGCTCAGCATGAAGCGGAGCGTGTCGCCGGGCTTGGCGGTGATGCGGTCGCAGTAACCGGTCAACATGGGTTTGGACATGGGGCTTACTCCGCGCCGAGCTGGGCGATATGCCGCAGGAACACGGCGTGGATGGCGTCGGCCTCGCTGCTGTAGCAGACCTCGTCCAGCGGCTGCGGAGCGGTCCCCGGCGTGATGGGCAACGCGATGATTTGCCACTGGCGCATCGGCACCGGCGAATAGAGGCCAAATTGCGGCGGGCGGCGGAAGAAGTTCACCACGCGCCCCAGCGCATCGCTGTAGGGGCCGAGCGGCGCCTGTCGGTGTTCTTCGATGAGTGCCGGGGTCACAAGGCCGCGGATTTCTGCCTTGAGCCGCGCGTTAAACACGGCATAAACCTGATGTTGCCGATCCTGACCTGCAGTGGCGCTCATGCCGGAACTCCGGAAGAAAGGTCGCCGGAGTATAGCGAGGCGCTTCGCGTGACGGCAGGCTAAATCGGCTTGCTGCGATGCGGTTTTTTCGAGGTGCGGGCCCGGCGTGTGCAGGGCATGATCCGGACCGCCCTGACGGGCGATGAATCCACTTCAGGCGAAGGAGTTTTCTCAATCATGCGTACCCCTCTGCCGGCCGGTGTCTGGGCGCTGGGTCTGGTGTCGCTTTGTATGGATGCCTCATCCGAACTCGTCCACGCGCTGTTGCCGCTGTATGTGACCGGCGTGCTGGGCGCGGGCGCGGCCAGCACGCCGGTCACATAC
>Ga0255090_1000656_pt1 | contig 10433 bp, 12 predicted proteins | sample Colum_Yuk_RepA_8_2_FD_188444 | JGI IMG/M metagenome (GOLD analysis project Ga0255090, IMG submission 188444) | Freshwater microbial communities from Columbia River, Oregon, United States - Colum_Yuk_RepA_8d | ecosystem: Environmental > Aquatic > Freshwater > River | place: USA: Oregon...
CCACACGGCGAGCTTCGGGATCCATTCCGCGTCGCGATGGATTTGCCACAATGACCGCCGGATTGCGGCTCCATTGAGGCACTCCTACGACTGCATCTTCCACTTTGGCTGCCATAAAAAACGGTGAAGGAACGTCGTTCTTATTGGCATTGCGCTCTGCATTGGCAATTGCGTGTGGATTTTCTTCGATGCCAATTACCTTGAACCCCTGTCGCGCCAGCACGAGGGAAATTGAGCCAATTCCGCAATAAAGATCCCATGCGACAGAGTCTTTTGCTGGACGACCCGCGAGGTCCGCAATACGACGATACATCGCATCTGCTTGCCAAGGATTGATTTGGAAAAAGGAGGTTGGCCCGAGTTCAACGTCCAACTCACAAATGCGTTCACGCATCGTCGCGGAACCAACGACAGACTCGGATTCTTCCCCGAAGATGACGTTGCCTTTGGTGTCGTTGATATTCATCTGTGCGCTGGAAATCAGGTGACCGCGTTCGCGCAGACGCGCAACTATCGCTTTGATCTCGTTTTTGATTTCGCGCGTAACGACGAAGGTAATCATCAACTCATTAGTCAAATGTGCCGAGCGAATGGCAATGTGACGTACGTCGCCCGTATGTGTGCGCTCATTGTAGGGCGTCAGCAACGACTCTTCCAAGCACGTCTCAAGATCAAACATCACGCGCTTGATTTGGCGACGATGCACTGGACAGTGATTGATGGGCACAACTTCATGCGATCCGGGTTGATACAAGCCGATGCCAAATCGTCCCGTTTCCTTGCGCAATTCAGGAACAACTGCACCCGCAGGGGCAACAGCGAGTTTTGCATGACAGCGGTATTCTAATTTTTGCGGAGAAGCAAAAGGCGGCGTCACCTGCACGCCATTCAAAAGACCCGCGCGACGAAACATTTCAACGGCGTCTTCCGTCTTGCGATTAAGGCCTATCTCATATCGTTCGTTGATGGACGAACATGCACCACAATATTCTTGGATTTCACAAGTGCGGGTAGTGCGATTGCCCGGCTGCTTTGTCTTACGCCATACATTCTTGTTACCACCGGTTTTGGCTGGAACCTGATCTGCCGATCGTTTGCGTATGCGTTCGCTCATGATTTCGCCGTACTCGCGTCTTTAGGGATCAATATAGCCATTCGGCCACTTCTTTTGGGGGGTGCTTCTTAACACGATTCACGCTACGACGATAGATTTTCACGCCGAGATTTTTCGTGTAGCCACGCCACGTGGTCCATTCCTCATCTAACGTCTTGATAGTGTAGGGAGTTTCCGGAGATTTGGACCCTTTTGAGAAGGTAAAATCGCCGAAAAGGTAGCTGGCGGCATGGCGAATATTCCGGAAATTTATCGGTTTATGCTGCTCATTAACGTCAAAAAACACGATGACGTCGCCATATTCCAGCTTCGTGGTTTTGGGGTTTACTTCATAAAAACTGGCTTGCAGTGCCCGCCACAATTCATCGTAATTGATCATGGAGCGATGATAGCCGGCTTCTTCTTTGACGTTGTAGTACGGAGAATTGGCAATGCTGGTGCTTTGAAAAGCAAGGGCGGCATGGAAGCAATTTGGTCCGCGATACATTGAATATGTCCGCACCATTTCTTTGGCGAATGGAGTTAAGAGGTTTTTCTCAACGGAAATTTTTTCTCCCCTTTTAATCGACTGCGAAATCTGGTCGCGCTCGTCTTTTGCCAGATAGGGTTTTACCTGGCGCAGCAGTTCCTTCCGTGCATCCGCATCCTCCATCAGACTTCGACCGACAATTGATACTTCGTGATGGGGACGGGCCAATATCTCAGATAGTCCGTTGAGATCGAACCATGCAAGCTGGTCGGAAGTGATTTTTACGCGCACCGTTCCGGTGCCGTTTATGTTATTCGAGTTTGGCTTACCGTTATTTTTCGCCAATTCTTCGCGCAAATATTTGTGCAGTTTCACTCGACTCATCGGTTTCGAAATTTGTACGACCAGTTCAGCTAGATCACGGCCGTCTCGCGGCACTTTAATTTCAACAGCTTCGACACGCTCGTCAGTGCCTGACTTGCGGATACGTGCCGCTAGCTTTTTGAGCGGAATCTTAACCTGCTCGATCCGATCGACAACATCCAGATCCAAGCTGGCTTTCAATTCACCACGATCGGTCACATAGCCGATGGAATCAATGGATGATGATACAACCGCAAGGGACTCCTCGCTTACAAAAGCAAAGAAAGCTAAAGCTCCCAAGACCTTCAAAGTCTTGAAGCAAAATGCAGCAGCTTTTAACCTATAACCCTTGATACAGAAACCCTCGTATTTTGGGATTTTACCCAAATGCACAACCCCCAAGTGTCCGTAACTACAGAGTTATCGGACAATCGCAATAAATCTTTAGCCTCATTCCGAATGACTAATTAAGGGGTTGAATCCATACGGCTTGGCCCCATGTAGCGTATAATGGAGGAAGCAAACAATTTCGGCTTTGTGCCAGGAAAACGAGCAAGCGATTGCGACTACCTGAATGGAGGAATTATGACCAAGGTCCTGATTGCGGATTCATCCAAACCTAGTCTGGTAATGTCTTCGGAAGTTTTCAAAGACAAAATTCCGGGGGCAGTAGTTGTCGTAGCCGGCACCGGTGCCGACATGTTGAAACTAGTCGTGTCGGAAAAGCCTGACATTTGCCTAGTAGATTTTGATCTTCCTGATGTTGATGGCGCATCACTCATCGTTGAGTTACGCCGCGTGTATTCTGGACCTGTTTTGATGACCGCCTTCGCGGACGACGTGGTGGGCCAAGCGGTAAACGAGTTGCTGTTTCACTTTGCTGATGCCAGCGCATGGATTCCTAAACCAGTACGATTTGAAGAACTCGCTACGCGCATTGAACGCTTTCTGCTGGAAAAGCGCCGTATCGGCAAGCGATTTGACGCCGATCTAGAGACTAAGCTCATCGGCAAAGCCGAAGGACGTGGTAAACGAGCACCCAAGGCTGACGGCCGTCTGATCAACATCAGCATGGGCGGCGCATGCATCAACCTAGACTCGCAGATGAAAATGAAAAAGTCTCAAGAGCTAACTGTTTCCATTGCATTTCCAGTGAAGGGCGCGCTCGCCAAACAAGCAGCAACGCTAGCGAATAAGGCAGCAATTCCCCCAACACCCACTAAGAATCTCAAAAAGGGCGTGAAGCCGGTCAACCCCAAAGCGGGCCCGAAGATGAAAACTGCCGAGACAAAATTCAAAGCGAAGGTCGCATGGGTTACCAAGGGTCAGATTGGCATTCGCTTTGACAAACTCTCCGATTTGCAGCGTAAGGGACTCGAAGCTTTCATCCGTGAAAGTACTTCGCTGGTGATGACCGCCGCAGCTGAGTCGGTAGAGCCAAAGTAGCAATTTAGGATGTTCTTGCGGTCGATCCTTCGCCCGCAATCGGCCCGCAAGACACCTAAAACTTCCTAACACACCAAGATTAAAAAGAATTCCCGAAACACCGCGCATATTTCTCAAGATTCATCAAAGAATTCCGATGCTCCAAACGATAGCCCAGTTGAGGTCGGAGATCATGAATCATAACGAATTTGACAAAAGTGTAATGGATATCGAGTTTGGTGGTAGCGTGTTTGAACTGATTGAGTTCACACTTACGCGCGAACTCGAAGACGGTACAAAAGTGCAGGGACTGTATGGCGTAAATGTCGCCAAAGTTCGTGAAGTGATTCGCATGCCGAAGATGAATCCACTTGGCTCGACGGTGTCTGCTATCCCAGGAATTTTTGAATTGCGCGGAGTACCAATTCCAGCCGTGAATTTATGCCGGGTACTTGGCGATCACCGCGCAAAGGCTACGCCTGAGCAACAGCTCATTGTCGCAGAATTCTCCAACAAACGCGCAGGATTCATCGTTCACTCGACCAAACGCATTCGCCGTGTGGCATGGGAAAACGTCTTGCCACCTTCGACTGACAACAGCTCGTGCATGACTGGCATGATCTTAATCGAGAACAATGAATTCTTGTTTATCTTGGACTTAGAAAAGATTTTGCTAGATCTCGAAGCACAATCAGGCCAAGGCCAACCATACCCAACCCAACCCATGATGATGCCCATGATGCCGCAGCAAATGATGGCTCATGCAAGTTGGTCGAACGCCGACATGCAACAACCGTCAATTGGACGAGTTTTGCTCGTTGATGATTCGAAGTTGATTATCGATGGCGTGAAACAAGCGCTCAAGAACTCAGGATTCTCCGTCGTAACCGCAAATAATGGCGTTGAAGCGCTTAGTGCTTTGGACGCGTCTGCCACCGACGAAAAAGGAATTGATATCGTCATTACTGACATTGAAATGCCGCAAATGGACGGCATGACGTTCACTCGCAAGTTGCGCGAACATCCCATCTTTTCGCACTTGCCCGTTATTTTTCACTCGTCCCTTTCGGGACAGGCATCAATGACATCTGCTACGTCTGCTGGTGCGGACGGTTATGTAGTGAAAAACGACGTCAAAGCACTCGTTGCGACTTTGAAACGCGTATTATCACAACGTTCGCCAGCAAGCGCATGACTTGAGTCAGACCACGCCACCAAAACAAAGAAAACAACAGGCCAGATTTCTGGCCACGACCCTCATCGGCGGAATCGTGCTCGCCGAACTTTACTCAGCTCTCGGTAGAGCCATTGACACCGATCCCATCATTTCTGCATGGCTGGTAAATTTCTCGGCTTTCGTGTTGTCCGGAATGTTCCTCACTCACTTGCAAAGCGCAACGAGACCTCATGTGCCGACGAAAGTATGGGTCTACTTCGTCCCGTCATTAGTTATCTTCATCGGATCTGCTTTGCTTGCAATTGTGTCTTCGATGGGAGCAAGCATTGGAACTGGCCCGTTGCCGCAGCCAATCATGACGTTCATGACGGTGATCGCTGTTCCCGTGATTGAAGAGCTTTTGTTTCGAAAGCGATTTTCCCTTTGGTTTGACGCAAAACTGTCAGGCAATTGGGCGGTGTATGCCAACGCTCTGTTCTTCTCTTGGATGCACTCACAACCCACTCTCCAAAATCTTTTGTCTGGAAAAATAAATCTGCCATTGGGGCCGTTTCTGCTTGGGCTATTCTGCGCGCAAATTTATCGACTTAGCAACAAGATCGAACCTAGCATCGCTTTTCACATCGCCTGCAACTCGACGGTTGTGATATTTTCCCAGATAGATGCTCGCTGGCTTGAATGGCTTCAGTTCCTCTACGTTGGAAATAAATGACACAAGACGATACATCCGATAAAGACGCAAAAGAACGCAAGATCCGTTTGCTAGCACGCGTAGTCTGTATCTGCAAAGGGATCAACTTAGGCAAAGTACTTAAAGGCCTTCCTGGCTCAAAAACCGTGGAAGACGTTAACCGCAAAACCGGCTGCGGCAGCGGTAACTGCCAAGGACAGCGCTGTGGTCCGCGGATTAAACAGTTGCTGAGAAAATATGAAAATATGGGCAGCGACGGTGACGTCTCAAATGACTATGAATCGCCGGACGGCGTCGACTAAGTCACTCGCGAATTTGCCATGTTCAAGAGATTTTTCTTTTGTAATCAGAATCGACGAGCATCCTGCGGCTTGACCAGCTTGGACATCTGACTCTTTATCCCCGACCATGAACGACTTTTTCAAATCGATACCGAGTTCACTCGCCGCACGGAGTAGCATGCCCGGTTTCGGTTTGCGGCATTCACAGTCAATGGCAAAACGTTCGACACTGCCACCAGCGAAATGCGGGCAGTAATAAATATGCCGCAGTTCTACACCACTCGCTGCAAGTTTGTTTTGCAAATGTAGATGAAACTTTTCCAAATCGGCAATTGTGAAAAAACCGCGCGCGATCCCGGTTTGATTTGTTACTAGGACGAGAAGGTAGCCACGATCCAGAATTTGTTTCATCGCATCCACGGCGCCATGTATCAAATGGAGATCTTCGATGCGGTAAGCGTAATTTCGATCTTCGATGACAACGCCATCGCGATCGAGAAACACTGCCGGTACTGATTGCGATGAATTTTCCAATTGCTTACTGCTCTTTGAGCTTGGCCATTAGCCAGACACGGTCTTTCTCTGACACGGCGAATTTTGCGCAAATGCGATACGCTTCCTTCATGACCGTTCCAATTTCCTGGCTGAGTTCGCCCGACGCTTGCATGAAGGTAACTGCCTTCAGCTTTTCTTCGAGCTTCCAATATTCTTCAAGTGGGAGCAGTAGTTCTAAAGAAACCCCGCTATCCTCGTGGGACGCAGGGGCCTTTGACTGTAAATAGACTTGTTTTCCGACTACTAAAAACTTGGTAATCAATCGTCAGCCTCCACTAACAGAGGGTTCGATCACTTTTTCTTGGCCGTCTTAGACTTGCTGTCTGCGGCTTTTTTGGCTGGCTTTACATCTGCCTTTTTTGCTGCAGGCTTCGCCGCGCTCTTTGCCGCCGCCTTCTTCGGCGCTTCTTCTTTTTCAGCTTTTGCCTTTGCAGCTGGCTTTGCCTTTTCTACTGACTTTTTGGTCTCAGGCTTTGCTGCTGACTTGGCTGGTTTCTTTTCCTCGTCTGTTTTTGCAGACGGCTTCTTCGCGGGAGCCGCTTCTTTTGCAGGAGCAACTGGAGCGGGATTATCACCGCCAGTGAAATCTGCGTCGGTGAACTTCTTATGTACGGTGTCGTAAATTCGCTGCCACAGGGAACCATCTTTACGCAGCCAAGCTTCGAAAAGTTTACGCGCCGAGCGATTGACCAACGCTTCATTACGGAAGAAGTTGATGAAATCGTCAGAGCCTCGTTTTTTGCGCAACGAAGAAACGTATTCCGGCAGTATGAGTAGCTCGGAGCCTCTGGCTCGTAAAACAAGATTTCCACCTGGCGCCGGAATGATTTCAACTGGTAACACGTGTGCACTCCCCAAATATTGAATGGCAAGGCTGACAAGGTAGCGCAAACCATGAAAACCTTCAAGGCAATGGGCTTAATTTTGGCTACTTCTTCGAGTTACAGTTAGCTTCATTACCCATAAAAGCGCCTTCGCTTTCCAGTTGACCCACAGCTTTGTGCCTAGATCTGTAGCATGTAAACGGATACGGCGCCGCCGTGGCGGGATTGTATCCAAGGCAGTTTTTCATGAAAAATCCGCGAAAATAACGCATTAGCTTGTTCCATTCGTCAAACATCGCTTCATCGATTTGAAGATTTTCACAATTGATCAACAGACTCCATTTGGAATGCCACTGCATCAGGTTATTGGAGAGTTTCGATTTCAGTGAGGAAATGTGCTCTGCTGTAGAAAGCACGACGGGCTCAGTCAAGCTCATCTCAATGACATGTTGCTTGAAGTCGTTTTGAAACTGAATCGCATCTCGAAAATTACTACTGAAAACTCGCGGCTTTCGCTCGAGGCCTAGCCGCTCGCGCACCTGTTCTTCGTCCGCAACGATTTCGACTTCGTGATTTGCAAGAAAATCCGCACTTGCACAATTAAACACCAAGGTTTTTTTTAAAAACAGACCTTGGAAAAATCTAATCATGAGTCCGAATTGTTCTTTGAATACATCCGCGTCAGATATATCGACGTTGTGCCAATCTATGGCGGCCGTGTAGGGCGAATGCCATGATTTCAGAGCTTCCATCCACGCGCTGCGCCACTGTAGAAAATCTACTTTGGTCGCAAGAGTGACCGGACTCTTGAAGCGCATGAACAGCACTCGTTTCTGAAAGTCCGGCTCGAATACGACACTTTCTCGAATCATCAGTTAGCCAATTCTCGGTCGATTTCAGCCTGCATGACTTCGACTGTTCTTCCACCCATCATTTGGCGGCCATTGATATAAATCGTCGGAGTTGCGTTAACTCCTAGTTCGTTGCCAACGCGCACATCGTCGCTGATTTTGGCCATTACGTCTTTAGATGCGACGCAGCTTTTGAAACTGTCTCCAGTAAGTCCCAATTGAGAAGGCCACTTCGCAAGGTTTTCGGCGTTGATTTCGCTTTGCTTGTCGTAGAGTAGGCTCGCAGCTTCCCAAAACTTGCCTTCGGCTCCCGCACAACGCGCAAAAGCTGCAGCGCCACACGCAAAAGGATGAATCTGAGAGGAAAGAGCGCTGTTGCATGTTTTGTCGAGCGGGTAATTTTTGAAAACGAGCTGCACTTGATCGCCGTACATTTTCTTTATCTGCTTCAGCTGGTCGAATGCGTTTTTACAAGCTGGACACTGGAAGTCTGCGAATTCAACGATTACGACTTTGGCTTCGTCCGGTCCATTTCTGAAATCTTCGCCCATTCCAGAATACGCCGATCGATCAATCGGAACATCGCGCTTGCTTGAAGAAAAATTCAAACCGGCGTCGCCAGTGTCTTGCGTGGGTACGCTAGTTGATTTCGCCGCAGGCTTGGTCAAAACCGGCGCCAACCAATTGTGTCCGAGGATGACTAGGCCGAGAGTGATGGCACTGGTAACCAGTCCGTTCATCACTTTTGGCAATTGCCAGTCGTTCATGCTGTCCGCCTTGTTCGCAAGGACGATTGCGACTTGGGTGAAGCAGACGACATAGATTCCCATACAATTGAGACAGAACTTGCCGAGCACGAATGCTGAGATTCCAGCGAGGACGATCGAACCGGCGGCGCCAAGGAAGGTCAGCGCTACAAGACCTTGTTTGCTCTCAACATGTCCTGCTTGCCGACGAAAAACCAAGAAACCAAGAACCAGTTGTCCCAAGAAAAAACCGATACCCCAAACGCCAAGTGGTATGCCTAAGAGTTTTGAGTAAGGACTACGAGCAACTTCGTCGCAACTGAACTGCTCGTTGATGTTGCAGTAGGAATCGGTCGCCCCTGCGTTGAGCAATTCATAATGATGATTGGCTGCGTAGAGCGAAAAACCGAGACCAACAAAGGCAATGACTAACAAAAGCTTAACCCAACCCGGGCTCTGTTCATTTGACGACATCGAATCTCCCACAGAAGATGGCACACATGCGGCTATACTATCGAAGAATCTTGCCGATGAAAACGAAAGGCTTGGGTCATCGGCATGTTAAAAGTCGGTCACGTCGGTCCCGACAATTACCATTTCCTGACCGTTGTCGTATTTTTGACCTGTGATGCAGTATTTTCTCACGACATCCCCAACACGAACATCGATGACCCGCGAATCCCTAATTTTTTCAGAAGTAAGCAAGGTCTTGGTGAATTCCATGATGGGAGTGGATTATCCCGTAAATCCGACTTTCTTCCCGACAAACTCTTCAGGATCTATTCCAAATAGGCCCGCAAGGCGAAGATTGACACCACGGTACAGCAAATCGGATCCGATCCAACTCAGAGTTCCGGGCATCGCGTCAATCATGGCCTTGAAGCGCGCTTCTGCGCGGCAATTGTACAAGTACTCGTCGTACTGCATTTTACCCTGAATTCCCAGCAGCGCCGCATACATGGCGAAAAAACCACCGAGGGCCAAATCCTGTAACCCTCCCCGCAAAAAGCAGGCGACAGAGATGGGACCCAGCAAACAAGCCAAATAGATGTTCTTCATCCGCAGGTCAGGAATGAGCAATGGTGCCGTTCCCGCAGATATACCAGCCGTCATTAGCATGACGAAAAGAGAGTCCCACGAAAGCGCAAATTTTTGCATCGTCCAGGCCGCAAAAACACCCCAATGCAATGCCGCGACATAAAAACCCAAGCGAAATAGTCGCGCCCAAAGACTGGAATCTTCTGGTTCGTTGCGATAGCGAGTTGCCACCATCGTCCGTATCGCCGTTACAATGAGCCCGCTCACACCAAACCAACTTGCGATGACTGGCTCTCTGCGAAAAATGGATGTCGCCGCGAGAGCGGCCACGAAAAGCAGTAAGTGGGCGATTTCACTTGGCAGCGACTGGCTGGCAATCTTTCGCACATTTAGCAATCGAATCTTGCCAAAATAGGATTCTGACTGGACCGAAATTTCCCTGGCGACTAGCTTATCCACAATCCGCTCCCCCTTACCTAACGACTTGCCCATCCCACCCCATGACAAGCCACGGTCTCGACTTCTGCGCGTCAACACTCAATCTTCCCGCTAGCAAGATGCCATCACCTTCAGCCGTCGCCGCAATGACGTTCACACGTCCTGTAACCTTGCAATCCGGCCGAAAATTCGCATCCAATTCGCCGCTTGGACTCAACAAAGCTATGCGGCAGCTTTGCGTTCCATTGAAGCTGGTAAATTCCCCCGTGATCACCAATCGACCATCTGCGAGTTTCACCATCTTCTGAACCTTACCATCGAATCCAGTTCCTGTTTTTTGCGCGAATGATCGGTCGATCGTCCCATCACTCAGGATGTGAGCAATGCCACCGACGATTTGATCATCATACGAAGTAAATTCTCCAGCAATAAACGCCCCAGCGTCCCCGTCGGAAACCATG
>Ga0255090_1000690_pt1 | contig 10233 bp, 7 predicted proteins | sample Colum_Yuk_RepA_8_2_FD_188444 | JGI IMG/M metagenome (GOLD analysis project Ga0255090, IMG submission 188444) | Freshwater microbial communities from Columbia River, Oregon, United States - Colum_Yuk_RepA_8d | ecosystem: Environmental > Aquatic > Freshwater > River | place: USA: Oregon | collected...
GTTTCTGTGCTTCCCAATGCCGGTCCTGCCATTTCTTAAACTCTTTAAACAACAGCTTATGAAATGTCCGAACAAGCAACTGAAACTCGCACGCCTCCATCGCACGCCACCTGCGCCGCTGCTGCTGCGCTGGGGGGTCTAGGCCATTTTCGGGCGGGGGCGCAGCGACCACCCCAAAAGCGGTGTCATAAATATAGAACGCGCCCTGTTTTATATCCGCCAGTTTGAAGGGGAGGAGATGGGACCGCCCGGACTCGGCGGTATGCCCGGCCAAGACGCGGAGGATGGCGGCGGTGATACCCGCGACGAGGTCTTCGTTGAAAACCACATTCAAATCTGCGTCGGTGAGTGCATCGGAGAGGGAAGGTGCCGCGACCCATTCCGCGAAACTGGGGCGCAACTCTGCGAGTTCGGGGTGTTCGGCGTCCTCTTCATTTAGAATAACCTCCATATTCTGGCGTTTCTGGCGTGTGACGGATGTGAAATCGAGGCCTGCCGCCGCCGCGCCGCCGCCCGCGCCGCCCGCCGCGCTATTGATTCTGCGCCCGACCATCTTCGCCCACTGCTTCATTACATCTAATTCGTCTTTCACTTTATTATATTTCGCCGCGAGTTCTTGGATAAGGGTGAACATTTCGCGCGGGGTAGGCATGAGGGCGTCCTCATCATGTCTCGACGACGCCAATACGCCACCACCGCCACCCCGCCGTATCTCGGCCAACGTCCTACAAAATAACATATGCCTGTCCGCGGTTGTCTTATTTGGGAACTCAGCGCGACAATTATCGCATTCATATTTCCCGGTAGACGCCGACGTCGTCATTGCGCCGCCGTCCGCGCCACCGTCGTCACTGTCATCCTGCGTGTCGTGTCTCATGATAACATTCATTCGTCTCATTCTCCAACAATCACAAATATTACTTCAATTTAACTAATCGTATAGTATCAAGTATATATAATCTTATATTGTATTATATATATTTCACCGCATTATTATTATAATTCCTATTCTTATGAGTCACACACGCCTGGATTGTCCCGTATGTCAATTTATTACGCCAGTAAAACAGCGCAATATTGATTATACCATCCCGTCAAGTAATATTGCTGCCGCGGTTGTAAGCACCCAGCAGAAAATATGGAATACAGTTCGTGTTCCCGCAAGTGAGTACACGATGAATCGTGCAGCCCTCCATGTCTATACGCCCCCCACGCTACCCATCGGCGTAAATTGGAACCAGTACAGCGACCGTGCAGTGGCGGGGATTGTCCGAACCGATGTTCCCACGCATGGAAGTTCGACACACCGTAGTATTACACGAATGCGCCCAGGGTCGACGTCAGCCGCTGGAACCGGCGTGGATGTAAAGCACGGGTCCTATGACCGTTATTTAGCCCGTTTGAAGGGGAGGTCGGTTCTTCGGACACAAGCCCCCGCGAAGGCTGCCGCGACGCCACTCCAAGGAAATAAGACCCAGAGTTACGGAATTGCGTATCACACCAAGTGTCTGTGTTAAAATACTAAAATGGTATGCCTGGTATGCCTGGTATGCCTGGTATGCCTGGTAAAAAATTGATTACTATTTATGGGTCGCATTACATTGCATACCGGTCCACAAACGAACAAACGTAGTAGAATGGCTACAGCGACAGTACAAAGATGCGTCCTCGCAATACTAACCATTGCATTATTATCGTCGACGACGATGGCAGCGGCGGTGGCGTCGCCGTCGTCCTGGTTTCGAGAGAAATACAATGAACAGACATACCACGATTACTATGATTATACCGTATCACGGTCCAGTTTAATGGACAATAACCGCGATACCTGTCCCGACTTCCATGCATCCGCCAGCATCTTCGCAATCACCGGACAACAAATCCAGCGCGTCACTCGGACATGTTCGTCATTGTATGTGAATAAAGGTACGACGAAGGCGAAGGCGAAGGCGAATGGAAAATACAACCCACCAGAAGCGCATTACACACAAATGGCAGATATTACCGTCGTAGATGTTGTCGAATTTATAGGCGTCTTTATGTGCTATCTTCTTGAGATTGCGATGTTACTTGTCTCACTCATTCTGTTATTTTGGAGTACACTAATCATGCTGATGCTCCTCTTCTGTCAATACTAATGTACATCCGTACATCCGTACATCCGTTCGTGCGCAATAATACTCTATCCATTATATAATAATACATTTCATGCAAGGTAATATGTTATTTACTACGATGGTGTCTCATCGCCCGGTCATGATACCCAGACCGGTTCCTGCACAGGCCGACAATAACATGCCGCAGCCGCAGCCGCAGCCGCAACCCCGAACATTCCGCGCAACAGCAGCGAGAGAGTCAACAGATAGAAGCATAAACAATCCGAATAATCCGGCTCCATCTACATTACGCTTGGTACTTACGCGTTCGACTCAACCTACTTTTTCTGTTTCAGCAATGTTTGGTGTGAGGGCTGGTGGCGGTTGTGGAGCGTGTGGGCATTAACCAGGGGGCGTTGCGCCGCCCACCACGCTAGCTTCGCTCGATTTGAATGAGAAAACGTGTATAAAACACACGTTTATTTACTGCAGTTATGTTATAATTTATATATATAGCATTCTGAAAATGAATATAACCCCACATTTAGGTATTGGAGATTTACTAATAATTAAAATGATTCAAATATCGCATAAATTAGATATTAGGAATATCAATATTAATCATGAGTTAATAGTATACAATTGTGAAAATTATGATCAAAAAATATATACGATTACAAAATTTGTAGAATTGTTATTTCCTAACACTACGTATCATATAAATAATAACAACCCCAATTTTTACAATATTATTAATAACTACAAAATTAAACAAACGTATATATACGATGACATTAATATTGGTCAATTTATAAATATTCAAAATGAATACTCGGATTATATAATTTTTCATACTAAAATGAGACATGACCGTCTAATGGATAAATTCAATAATGAAATGCTAGTGCAATTAAATGATTTTCTTTCAAGGTTTGTATCAACAAAAAAAATCTTGATATTAGGTGAAAGAAACATAGGTCAAAATCATGAAACTATAATCCACAAAACAAAATCATTGTACAATAACTTATTAGTACTAAAAAATAATAATCATGTAATTGACCTAACACACGATGAATTAACGTGTGGAAATCCTGATTTTGATAAATGTTTATCCGATATTCAACTTATCAATAAATCGTTATGTAACATTACGTTTGGTATCGGGGGTCCACTTACTATATGTAAAGCATTTTCTAGAAATAATATATCATTTATTCCTTTTTATGAATTAACACCCATTAAATATATAATAGATAGTATGAATATTATAGATAATACTATAGTATCCAATGTTCATGAATTAGAAAATCGTGTAAACGACAAATTTGGTTCTATTAGTGACAAATCATAAGAAGCATTGATTTCTACAAATAATAAATCGTACACCAACATAAACAATATTTCAACCTATTTTTTATCAAAAATCGCATATTGTTTTTTTATAAATTTATATTGTTCTTTAAACCATTTCTCCGTAAAATCTCGCGTGATTCCTGGTTTACTACCTTTCATCGTAGCATACAATTCATCCGACGATGGATACTCATTATAATTGTACAGTCCTTCCACATTCTTTCTAAACAATTTTTTGAATTCGTCCAACGTATATTCTTGTATAGCCTCTCCGCCCACACAATCTTTACCAGAAAACCCATAATAAAAGAAATGGTTACGTGAAAATGGCTTGGTGGACATTTTGTTTGTTTTATCGTCGAAATAATTCAATTTAAATTTGGGGTGATGTTTCAGTAAATAATTCGTTTTGACATAGATAATGAATCCGACCTCACGCGGTTGTTTTATTTGTATAAAAAAACACCCATAATCATCACGGAGGTCCATGGTATTATATATGATATGATATTATTGCGCTGGGGCGTGGCGCCGCCCACCACGCCAATGGCTCGCTCCGCTCGATGACCTCGGGGGCTTCGCCCCCTCGGCGCGCCGACCCCTTGTCGTCACAGTATTTCGAACCGAGTAATTATTTATGGTCTGGTTACCGTCACAAATAATTACGCTAAAAATGCCGGGTCGGCGCCCAGGGGCGAAGCCCCCCCCCCCGCGAATTGCGAAGCAATGAGCTAGCGTGGCTGGCGGCGCAACGCCCTAAGAATACACGCACTCAAACATCAACTCCATCGACCAATCCATATAATTCAAATTGACGACACGACCGTACTCATCATACAATGTAATGCGCATTTTCTGAATATCGACGGGCCCGAAATAACTCCTACTTCTGTCCAATTCGGTAGAATAACCCTCCTGTTGTGCATAATGGTAGATGGTTACATCCTGCGCCAAATCAGCCACATTGATACGTGTAATGATATTCGGCGCCATCACCGAGTTTGCAAACGCAGCCGTGAAATAATTATTCGAACTGTTTACGTAGTCGTCGATACTGACATAAATATACCGGATTCCTTGGACGTTGCATATACCTTCCGAGATGATATTCCCGGACCCGTCAGTTCCGCCGCCGCCGCCGCCACCAACACCGATAATTTTTTTACCATCCGAAGCGTAGACACCGCTGGGGGAACGATACCCCAACATCCATCCTAATGTCGTCTGCAATGACTCGTTCGCGGAGATATCAACACCGTTTTTGTCGACCATAAAATGAATCTTGAAAGGTATGGGCGCGGGAACCAGTATCCCCGATGCGTCCTGAAAAAATCGCGACTTACCGCTAATTGGATTCACTTCATATCGGAGGTTCAATTTACCAATCGTGGCTACACCCGCCTCGGATGCAAGAAGTTTCGCGTTGATTTCCGTCTCAATACGCACTGCCTTCGTTTTATCGGAGTCTCCAACATCATAATTTCCTTCGGTCAACGTGATAATTGCCGATGACGCGTCAGCGACACCCCATGTCACCTTGAATACGTTATTGCCAAACGCCGAGCTAACCGCATAAAACGACATTGGAATCTCGATAGACGCAAGACGCATACTTATCGCGCGCTCGACCTTTGTAGGAAGATTAATCTGAAGATCTGAACTCTTCGTCGTATAATAATTGGGACGAAACCGGGTGTCGATATTCACGGCGCGCTTAATTGTATTCACTTTAATGGGGTTGAGTATACCGGGAGGCGCACCATTATCATCCATATTGATTCCGGTCTTGCTACTAGGGTCGTAATTCACGATTCCATCCCGCGCGGGATTATTGATGATGAAATGCCCATTATCACCGGAAAGGGTATTTTGGGGGAGACCTGTAACGGATTTACCGCTTCCAATCGGGAGAAGATGCTGGACTATACGCGCGAGCGCCTGGTCAAGGAATGAGTGGAAATTGGCGCGGGCTGGTGCAGTGAGTGTTGCATCGCGGTCAGCAGCGGCACACATTGTTTTCTTTTTATGGACGACATCCTGAATATCATAATTTTTAGTAGGAAGCATGAAGAAGGTTTCTAAATCCTGGATACGATATTCGTCGATATTCAGGTTAATAAAGTTCATGGAACCAGACGGATATTCTGCAGCACCGGGACCAGGCAACGTCGACGGCGTGCTAGTCGGTCGGGTTTGGATTGGTTGCGGAAAGGCCGAGAATGATGAATTATTCTGATAGAACGACATTTAATATATACTTGTATTTTTATGTGTCAAATACACACGAATGCGACGGGTTTGTAATGTAATGTAATAATAATGTATTTATTATATATATTTATCACACACACAATCATATGGATGTGAATAGTCGCGACCCATTACAAAACATAATACCATTTCGCATAAAGGGTGTCGAAATCGGACGGTTTGATAGTAGCGGCAATCTGAAGATTGGAACAACGACTACACTTGCACCAACCGTGCGTTTAGACATATCGGGCGGAGAGGCACGAGTGAACTCGGGTTCTGCTGCGAGCACCGCACTCACGACGACTGGGCGGATAGGCGTGAATGTTGCGTCGCCTACGGTGTCGTTGGATGTGTCGGGTGCGGTAAACATAACTGCTTCTTCCGCAGTAGCGTCGGCACTCACGACAAGGGGGCGGATAGGGATAAATACGGCGGCGCCCGCATCAGATTTGGATGTGAATGGTGCTGTCGTAATGCGTTCCACATTACTTTTGAATAATAGTTTGACATTACCAACTGGTTTCTGGCACAAAAGTAATGATAATGTAGAGCGATTACAATACATTACTAGTGGTAATACAGTATTTAAGAGCGGTAGTGGGTTTCTTTGGTATGATTCAAATAACGCAGTGCGAATGTTTTTGTCTAACTCAGGGTTACTGGGTATCGGGCACAGTTCGCCAACCTATGCATTACATATTGAAGGAGGGGCGGCCTACATCAATTCAAATGCATCAACCAGCACGGCATTGGTAACAACGGGACGGATAGGTGTGAATACGACATCGCCGACGGTGTCGTTGGATGTGTCGGGAGCGGCGCGAGTAAGCGCTTCTTCGGCGACGGCCACCGCACTGACGACAACGGGGCGGATAGGTGTGAATACGGCGTCGCCGACGGTGGATTTGGATGTGACGGGGGCGGCCAACGTAAGCACCTACCTATCGGTAGGAAGTGGCGGTTCAAGTAGTGTAACTACTACATCAAACATACCAGACGCATTTTATGTAAGAACAGGTGGAAGCAACTGGCGAGACTTTATACCGTTACTAGTAGCAAACTCAACAACAAACAGACAAGGTTGGGGTTTAGACCCACAGTGGTATGATGTCAGTAATGCCCAGGAGAATGAAATCGCAAAACAGTTCAGTTATTTTGCTGGATACTGGCTGAACGCCAATCGAGCAGTGATAGGAACATCATTCACAGTTTATAGTCAGGATTCAACCGGATCGGTCAGTTCTAATTTTACATTTACTGCAACAGCCATGTTGAACGGAGTAATTACAGCATATACAGGATTTTTATCTCAAGGCGGCTTTGGCACACGGCAGCTAACCCCGCAACAAGACGGAATCGACGCAGGAGTCGCAAGGCGACTTTTATCGAACCCTAACCGAACATTACTAATGGGTGGCAGTGTTGAAACTGGTTATTTGAGGGTGTCGGGAACGGCGCGAGTAAGCGCTTCTACGGCGACGGCGACCGCACTGACGACAACGGGGCGGATAGGTGTGAATACGGCGACGCCGACGGTGGATTTGGATGTGGCGGGAGAAGGAAATATATTAACAGGTCTTACAATTGGAAGCACTTCTGATGCTAACGTAATTACGAACACATATGACAGCAAACTAGCGATATACCACAATACATCCCCAAAGATATATATGTCGACTTCGTCTTCGGCAGTTGGAGGTTTACTTATAGGCAAGGACGCAGTAAGGGCTTACATTGATAACCGTGAATCGGGGGGCGAATTAGCAATAGTGACTGAACAAAACATTCCAATTGTATTTAAAACAAACGCAAACAACGTACTTGGTGGATGGGGAATAAATCGAATGGTGATAACCGGCGCGGGACGGATTGGTATTGGGACGGATGTGCCACTATATCCAGTAGATATAGTTGGTACTGTTACGACCAGTAGAGATGCTACTTCATATTGGTGGGGACAAGGTAGTCCAGGTGATAGCATAAATACTGATAACGTGAATGGCACGCCAATCAGTATGAGACTAAATGGTTCTGTTTGGATTGAGAGCACAACAACACGGGTCGGTTTCTGGGCGACAAGTGACTGCCGAATCAAAAAAAATATAAATTACAACATTTCGTCTGAATGTTTAAACTTATTTCGACAATTGAAGTGTTCTAATTATAGTTATATTGATGAACGAGCAAATAAAACAAATGTCTATGGGTATATCGCACAAGACGTAAGCACAGTAATACCTTATGCTGTAACAACCCAGAAAGGTTTCATACCAAGTTTATATTCACTCGCCAAGATAAGTAAAGAAAACGGTATAATAAAACTCACATGTTCCGAGCAAAAAACATATACATTTTACAGTCTCCACGATAATCAAGGAAAAGCATTCACCGATGATAACAACGAACCTGCAAGTGATAAGGATGGCGGGCGTCATTTCAAAGTCAAATTATACGATATAAGTATGAATGAATACATAGTTCGAATAAATGAAATACTAGATAATGGGATTTTTACTATTGAAAACGATGATGTTTCTATAAAATTAACACATGACGAATATTTTGTATTCGGTCAAGAAGTCGATGATTATAAGATATTGAATAATGAATCAATAGCTATGGTCGCCACCGCTGCACTCCAAGAAGTCGACCGTCAGCAACAAGCGGATAAGGCACGCATCGCAGAACTCGAAGCCACCGTTGCCTCCCAACAATCTCTCATCAACGACATCCTCGAGAGATTGAATAAGAATGGATTGTAGATGGATTGTATGTAGCCAGAAACATCAATACATGATGTTCAAATGTAAAATACTACGAGTGTATATTCGTTTATGAAATGAAATGAAATGAAATGTATCGTTTATGATACACTTCATTACAGAGTACCGCGGCTCCGCCGCTTGCGCGAGGTTTGCGCTTTTATGTGTTTTTTACGCGCCGCCGCCGCTGCCGCCGCTGCCGCCGCCGTCGTACAATTTCTTTCGCAACTCTTCAATCTCTCGCTTCATCTCTTTTACTTCTTTGACAAGGAGCGCAAACATCGGAATATAATTGATGGTTTGATAGTTCTCGTCATCCTTATTTCCAACAACGAGGTCAGGGAACACTTCTTGGACTTCGTGTGCGATAAACCCGTACTCATGCTTCTGCAGTAGTTTATTGAAATACATAACCGGACGAAGACCGTCTAACGTCGGAATATTGGGGGATATCTGAGACAATGACCGAATGTTATCCTTGATACGATAATCACTAACATTGTTGATTCCAAGAGTTTTGATGACACCGCTTACATCGAGCGCATAACCGGCATCAGGTGCCGTGAGACCGATTCCGACTACACCATTCGCGTAATAAATATTGGAGGATGCTGACACAAACGCCCATGGTGACGCTGCGCCAGTAGAACCGGTTGAACCATTCGGTCCGGTTGCACCTATCGCAGCAAACGCGCCGTTGAGACCAGTTGAACCTTGAATACCTTGTGGGCCGGTTATACCAGTATTACCCATCGGACCAGTTGTTCCGATTGGACCTGTGGCGCCCGTTGGTCCGGTGGGACCGGTGGGTCCTGTGGGTCCGGTGGGACCGGTGGACCCTGTGTTGGCTGCAGTACCCGGTGTACCTTGTGGACCAGTGGAACCTGATGCGCCCATAGGTCCTGTAGGTCCCGTGGGTCCAGTGGGTCCGGTGGCGCCGGTGGGTCCGGTAGGTCCAGTGGGACCGGTGCTGCCTGTGGGTCCAGTGCGACCCGTAGGCCCCGTGGGTCCAGTGGGTCCAGTGGCGCCGGTTGGTCCGGTGGCGCCGGTGGGTCCCGTGGGTCCCGTTGGTCCTGTGGCGCCGGTGGGTCCCGTAGGTCCGGTGGCACCAGTGGGTCCTGTGGGTCCTGTCGCACCCGTGTTGGACGCAGTTCCCGGTGTTCCCTGTGGTCCTGTTGTGCCAGTAGGTCCAGTCGCACCTACAGCGCCAGTTGGGCCTGCCTCAATATAACCAACCGCGATATTTTGTATGAGGTCGTTTTGCGCTGCGAGCGAGAAGTAACCGCGGAGTCTACGTTGCGAGGCCGCATTCGGTATATCCGAGTATACTTCAGTTCCATTACGAAAGAATCGTGTAAACGCGGTCGTCACGACTAATGTGAAGGTATCATTCACTGCGTATGTTCCTGTTGCAACAACCGAACTATTCACGACCACACTGTAGTTTGTGCTACCTGATGAGAATAAGAAATTGTAGTATGGAGTCGTAGATGCACTAATATCCGTAAAACCAATCGTTCTCAGGTTGCCAGTAGATGTTGGAGAGAATGTGAGGAATCCAGTGAAGTAAACCTCGTCGGTTATAACTTGCTCACTTGAACCTGTTGCGGATGTCTTTCGAATCGAGTTTTGTGCTGGGAATGAAAAGCTGGACTCGCTACCTGATACTGGAGTAAGTGTGAATAATGCTGGGGATGCTTCACCTGTGGGACCAGTGGGTCCTGTGGGACCTGTGGGTCCAGTGCCACCTGTAGCGCCTGTGGGAC
>Ga0255090_1000691_pt1 | contig 10232 bp, 8 predicted proteins | sample Colum_Yuk_RepA_8_2_FD_188444 | JGI IMG/M metagenome (GOLD analysis project Ga0255090, IMG submission 188444) | Freshwater microbial communities from Columbia River, Oregon, United States - Colum_Yuk_RepA_8d | ecosystem: Environmental > Aquatic > Freshwater > River | place: USA: Oregon | collected...
GTTTTCAGGAACAAATCCATTTTAGGAAGAACTCACACATGACCTTGCACTTAATCTGTGATTTAGACGATAGTCTCATTAAGACTGACTGTCTTTTTGAGCAGTGGATTCAGCTTTTAAAAGTAAGCCCTTTAAAATTCATCCAAAGCTTTTTTTGGTTCTCTAAAGGGAAAGCTCACTTTAAAGTTCAGCTCGCCCAATGTACAGTATTCGACGCAAGCTCTCTACCGTACAGAGAATCAGTCATTGAGTTCATTAAGGAGTTTAAAAAATCTCAAAACTGTAAAGTCATCTTAGCCTCTGCGAGTCCTGAACCCTGGGTCAGCTCAGTGGCCAAGCACTTACAATTATTTGACCATGTTCTTGCAAGCAACTCTCAATCAAATCTCAAGGGTGAGCAAAAACTAAAAGCAATCCAAGGGCTCCTAGGTGATTCTCCATGGAGTTACATCGGCGATAGTAAAGCAGACCTTCCCATCTGGAGACAAAGTGCTCAGATCATTGCCGTTAACCCGTCATCATCGTTAATCCACCAGATTAAGCACCTCAACAAACCCACTCACTACCTTACAGATCACAGGCGCACAACAGGAGCTTTAATCCTCAAACAGATCAGAATTCATCAATGGGCAAAGAATGCTCTCATTTTTTTACCTCTTTTAGCGGCTCACCAGTTTAACTCCATTGGCAAACTTTCAAATGGTCTCTTGGCGTTTCTGAGTTTTTCATTTTGCGCTTCACTGATTTACCTTCTAAATGACTTGCTTGATCTAGAATCAGACCGCAAACACAAAACCAAAAGAACAAGACCGTTTGCCTCAGGTCATTTGTCTTTAAGGTGGGCATTTTTGCTCATCCCCCTGCTCGCCTTGGGGGTGATTTCTTGCAGTAGACTTTTAAGTGTAGAGTTTACACTTTGGCTCAGTTTATACTTTGTATCCAACTTACTTTACTCTTTTAAACTCAAAAAAATTGTCATTCTCGATATTGTACTTTTATCGATGATGTATTCCATTCGAGTCTTTGCAGGATCTGCAGCTACTGAGGTCCTCACTTCAGAGTGGTTAATGAGCTTCTCCATAATGTTCTTTTTTGGACTAGCCTGCATAAAAAGGTACTCGGAGATTCACAAGGCATCCTCAGACAAAATCTCAGGCAGAGGGTATATTTCATCAGATGCAAGCGCGATCCAATCACTGGGTGTAGGAGCAAGCTTACTCTCCGTATTGATTTTTACGTTGTATTTGCAAAGTCCGGAGGTCAGGGCACTTTACTCACGACCTGAACTTCTATGGGGAGTAAATCCACTTCTTCTTTACTGGGTTTCGAGAGTTTGGCTTCTCACAAATCGTGATCAAATGAACGATGACCCGGTGGTCTTTGCTCTCAAGGATAGAACAAGCTGGTTTTGTTTAGTTTTAATCATCATGTTAGGAAGGCTTGCCATTTAATGCAACATTTAAGCTGGGGTAATTACCCTCAAGTCAACAAACAGGAGTTTAAAAACCTCCCATCAAGTGCAATGAATTTGCCTTCTTTCCCAGGCAAAATTCTCCCTCGTGGACTTGGAAGATCTTACGGCGATTCGTGTCTCCTCAGTCATGGACTGTTAGTAGGAAACCTACTTCTCAATCACTTGATTGATTTTGATAAAAATACAGGAGTGCTGCGCTGTGAATCAGGCGTCACCCTTGCTGAGATCTTAGAAACGTTCGTACCGCGAGGTTGGTTTCTGCCGGTCACTCCGGGTACAAAGTTTGTCACTGTGGGTGGAGCAATTGCAAACGATGTACATGGCAAGAACCACCACGCCTCCGGAAACTGGGGCAATCACATCCTTCGGTTTGAGCTATTGAGGAGCACAGGAGAGAGAATCATCTGTAGCCCGACAGAGAACTCAGATTTCTTCTCAGCAACTATTGGAGGATTAGGACTTACTGGGTTTATTACATGGGCTGAGATTCGCTTAAAAAAAATCACGTCATCTTGGATTGACCAGGAACAAATTCGCTTCAATCGTCTGGATGAGTTTTTCCAACTCTCTGAGGACTCAGAGAAGGACTTTGAATACACCGTAGCCTGGGTTGATTGCTTAGGGAATTCCGATCAATTGAAGGGAATTTTTATCAGGGGAAACCACTCTGCTCCTCCGACGAACAAGCCCCCCCTCGTTACACATAGAGCAGGTCAATTTAAAAATGTTCCTCTATTTTTGCCAAATATTACCCTAAATCCTTTTACAATAAATACATTTAATTGGATTTATTATCATAAGAATCTAAGAAAAAAGCAGCGCTCCATCACTCATTACGACCCATTCTTTTACCCCCTGGATTCGATCCTCAACTGGAATCGAATTTATGGGAAAAGAGGTTTTCTTCAGTACCAATGCGTGGTCCCTTTCGCGCAGGATTCTGGGCAAGCAATTTCTGAAATCTTTAGAATCATTAAGAAATCCAATATGGGCTCATTCCTCGCTGTTCTAAAAACATTTGGGAGTATTTCCTCTCCAGGAATATTGTCTTTCCCCATGCCTGGAGTTACACTCGCTTTAGATTTTCCGTACTACGGTCCAACGCTACTTTCAATGCTCACTTCCTGTGATGAAGTTGTCAGAAGCGCCCATGGCAGAGTATACCCTGCAAAGGATGCCCGAATGAGTCGAGAGAGCTTTCAAGCTTTCTATCCTCAACTCAGTGCATTCAAGCCTTTTATTGATCCTTCCTTTGAATCTGACTTTTGGAGACGTGTATTATGAATAAAAAAGTACTCATTATTGGCGGAACCTCTGCGATTGCTCAAGAAGTAGCAAAGATTTATGCTTTAGAAAAAGCAGAGATTTATCTCGTGGGGAGAAACACTGAACACCTTTCCATCATTGCACAAGACTTGAGAGTAAGAGGAGCCCAGGAAACATATACTCATGCAATGGACTTGAATCAAACATCTGAACACCCAACCATGATTCAGTCAGCATTTGAAAAGATGGGAAAGGTCGATGTTGCTCTTATTGCTCATGGAATCCTAGGATCTCAGGAAATTGCAGATCACAGTCCTGAACATGTGGTAGAGATTATAAATACTAACTTCGTTAGTTACGCTTCATTATTAACCTGCATCAGTACATCAATGAAGACTCAAAAACACGGAAGCATAGCTGTCATCTCTTCTGTTGCAGGTGACAGAGGCAAGCAATCTAATTTTGTATATGGTGCGGCTCAGGCTGGAAAATCTACTTTTACGGATGGATTAAGAAATCGACTCTTTCCATATGGAATTCATGTCCTCACTCTTAAACTGGGCTTTGTCGACACTCCTATGACCGCAAATTTTAAAAAGGGATTGCTTTGGGCCCAACCCAAGAGTGTTGCACAGAACATCGCCTCAGCCATCGACAAGAAAAAGAATATTGTTTACATCCCTTTTTTTTGGCGATGGATCATGTTGATAATCACGAGTATCCCTGAGTTCTTATTCAAGAAGCTTAAGCTGTAATCAGGCTTGATCGCCAGGAACCGACAGCAGGTCAGCTCAAAGTTAGTGATGCAAATCAATTCCCTCATCTGTGATGTCCATTTGGCGATCTATTAGTTGAGGGTCTGACCCGCTTGCCTGCATTATAATAAATGCGAGCGTGTCCCAAAAATAGAAAATAGTTGATTTATACTAAAAAAGGCGTTTCTTTTTTGGTGCTTAAACCAAAAAAAAGGAGAACGCCCGATGCAAACCATACACCTAGCTAGATCCATTTGGAAGGAGTTCAGTTACTCATCAATTCTTATCAGGGCTCAACTGTAGCGCGAAGAGGTCGTCCAAGAGTTCATTTGAGAAGAGCTTTTCTAGGGATCTGCCATTTGGTGTGGAGTGGTTGCCAATGGAGAGCGCTTCCGCGTAAGTACGGCACTCGTACCACTGTCTATCGCTAATTCACAGAATGGGCCAAATCAGGCCTGTTTTCAAAGCTTTGGAAACTTTGTCTTGCCTTCATGAACCAGAGAGGAAAAATTCGGAGAGATGTACATATTGTTGATGGCTCACAAGTCATCACTCAATCTCTTCTAAAGACGATTGCATTGATTAGTCCTCATTACCGACCTAAGCGTGCCATAAAGTTCTCACTTCTGGTAGACTCAGACGGAACCCTGCTTGCTACAACCCTGAGTTCTGCTCATCAGCATGATACAGATCTGCTGGACTCCACCCTTGCACAGAATCCAATAGGTACTGGGATTTACAGCAAAACTAAGCTTTTAGGAGATAAAGGGTACGTCGGAGGAAGACAAGAGCTGACTGCAGGGATTCATGGATACCAGCCCATCTTTCACCTAAGAAAATATCACTTAGATCAGCTGAAACCTTCTCAAAGAAAGTTACTCATTCAACATCGATGGAAAGTAGAGAGAACTATCAGATGCTTGAAAAGCTATAGGAGAATCAAGTATTGCTATGAAAGATCATTTGGTGCCTACCAGGCATTCCTAGATCTAGGATACCTCTTGATCTAATTCCAAAAACTATATTTATGATTTTTAGGACAGGCTCATTCATATTTTCTCTAGATCACTCCTCACCTTTCGCACAATTAACACCGCTTCAAATCAATCACAGTTCATCGCAATAACCTTCAAAAGCTCCTATTTTTTCGCTATATCCCACATATGCATTCCACCCAGCTGAATAAATACCTGCGCACTGAATGGATTTCCTCCGTAGGAGGATTGAAAGACTTGAGGTAAAACAGACTGCGTCCATAAACCTCCCATATTTAGCTCAGCTCCCTCCCAAGACACAAGATTTCTTGAGTATCCTAGAGTAAAGGCATAAACCCAACTTCTCTCATGAGAAGAGATTTGATTTTTTATCATCAACTGATCAGGAGTTCTTTGCAAAGCCTCAAATCTGCCCCAGAATCGATTAGAATGACCTTTAACTAAAAACTCATCTGAAATTGACGACAAAAATGGAATTTCATCATACTCACTTACTCCACCATAGATGAAGGAGTGGTAAATACTCCAGTTTTCACTGAAATGAGCTTGATAATAATGAGACAGTGAATACCGTCTTTGCTTGATATGATCTTGATCCGAAGAGTGATGATCATTCAAATTTGCAAATGACATCATAAAGAGCCCATTCTCTCCTAGTTCTCTGATGTAACGAAGGGAAAAAGAATCTGGTCTTTCCAGGGGCAAATCAACTTGGGATGGATTCGGTTCTGCTCCACTAAAAATGGAAGCTTCAAAACGATCTTGCCCTAACTTCAAGGTTCCTCCAATGAGAGAGCCTGAGATATGCCCCACATCCTGCCCGACGTGATGACCCAGTGGTGCATTTGGATTCACGATACCGGTCAAACGATGCATAAATGCAATAGGCCCATCTGTGGACTCTCCCCGAGGAGCAATAAATACCTTTAGAAAATCTTTATCCTCATTAAGTCTAATCGTATCCGAGAAGGTTAGTCCCATGATCGGTGAGGAGTGAGGGTGCTGTGCATCTATATATGGAGCACCACTCTGGTCAGACTCCCCAATCTGTGCAAGCAAGGGATAGCCTCGCCTGGGCACACTCCACAGCTCTGTTGTCAACATCAGATCAATATTGAGATAGTGATTTGCACCGACTGTAGTACCCAAATCGAGCATAGCCATATTTGTAGAGAATGAATCTATCCGTCCCCTTGATCCACTCTGCCACGCACGATTGGCAAACCCATTTCCACGCACCATCAACATAGTCATAGACATATCTGCTAAGGCAATCGGCATACACATCACCATAGAAACATCCCAAACTGCCATCTCCCCGCAGTCGCTACGACTCTGCCAAAGAGAATTTGGGCCCATCATCACCTGCATGTCTGAATGCTCATTAGAATAACTCAAATTTATAGACATGACTTGAGTGACAATCAAAATTGAAAAAACCGTGATGATAAGATGAAAACCAGAGGTGATCAGTGTATTCATACCCATACCAGCATCATAACTCAAATCTCCAACTCTAAAGAGACTAAATCATGCAACTCTAGTCAGATCAATGATTTACCAAATTCACTTTTAAGGGAAAAATATTCATGATAGCTATTGGTTCAAAATTATTAATCTTTGGAGAATAACTATGATTCGCGCAAAAGGTTACGCAACACATGGCCCTCAGTCTCATCTCATTCCCTTTTCATTTGATCGTCGCGAACCCAATCAGCATGAAATTGTCATTGATATTCATTACTGCGGAATCTGCCACTCTGATATTCATCAGGCGCGTGATGAATGGGGCGGATCTACTTTTCCTATGGTACCGGGACACGAAATCTCAGGAATTGTCAGAACAATAGGATCAAAGGTTACACGGTTCAAGGTTGGAGATGCAGTCGGTGTAGGTTGCTTTGTTGACTCATGTGGCCACTGCGTGAATTGCAAAAGCACTCAGGATCAATACTGTTTAGAAGGAGTGACTCTCACTTATAATGGTTACGAAAAGGATGGGAAAACGCCTACCTACGGGGGTTACTCCAACGTAATTGTGGTTAACGAAAATCACGCTTTAAAAATACCTCCAAATCTTGACCTTGCTCAGGCAGCTCCTCTATTATGCGCTGGAGTGACCCTCTACTCTCCATTAAAACATTGGCAAGCTGGCCCCGGTAAAAAGGTTGCCATTATGGGCTTAGGAGGGCTTGGTCATGTGGGACTCAAGATTGCAAAATCCATGGGAGCGGAGGTGACCATCCTCAGTCACTCAGCTAAAAAATACTCAGATGCTCTCAGGATGGGAGCAGATCACTTTATTTGTACTGAGGATTCATCAGTTTTTCAAAAACATGCATATAGCTTTGACCTGATCATAAATACCATTTCAGCAGAAATTGATATCAATCTCTACCTGAGTTTATTAAAACTCGATGGTACGCTAGTTTCAGTAGGCATTCCTCAAAAACCGCTAGTGATTCACCCATTCTCTGTCATTGGTATGAGGCGAAGGTATGCTGGCTCAGCAATTGGATCTATTAAGGAAACTCAGGAGGTTCTGGATTTATGCGCCCGACATGGAATTACTACTGAGATTGAACTCATTAGTCCTCATCAAATCAATGAAGCATATGACCGTGTTCTTAAAAGTGATGTAAGATACCGATTTGTGATAGATTTAAAAAAATTAGATTGAAAATCATTTAGCTCATCATCTATCTTCTCAATCCCAATCATAAAGGGATTTTTAAAAATACTCCTTGAATGAGTTGGACCAACATTTACCTATAAAAAAGAAATGAGGGCCTATGCATCAATATTTTAAAATGCTATCGATCTTAGCATTATTCTTCATACCAAGCCTCTCTCAATCAGCCATGATTCAAGATGTAAGTTTTCCTGACACTCTCACTACAAATGGCAAAAAACTGGTTCTAAATGGATTAGGAGTAAGAACTAAGAAAGTTGTTTTTGTAAAGATCAAGGTCTATGCTGCAGGACTTTATCTTGAAGAAAAGTCGAATCAAAGAGAATCCATTTTGAATGATGGAAAACTCAAACGTTTAGACATGCAATTCCTTCACGATGTATCTAAGGAAAAACTAATTCATGCATGGAAGGAGGCTTTTGAAAACAACTGTGAGTCTTCAAAATTAGATTGCAAGCAGGTACCAGTACTTTTAGACAAAATTAATCCGATCGTAGATGAAGCTAAAGTTGGGGATCGTATTCAGATTACCTTTCTTCCCTCCGATGTTGTTGTTAAGTACAAAGATCAGCCTGAGAAAATCATTACAGGTGGATCAGACTTCTCAAAGATCATGCTCTCTGCTTGGTTTGGAAAAACTCCACCTGATGAGGATCTGCTAAAAGGACTCCTCGGTGAACGCTAGACTTTAAAGTCTTTCGAATCTATTAGATACAAGATCCAGGTACCTCCTAGGTGCTTGGATCTTAATCTCCTACTTGAAGAATGATCTCTTATTGGTATCAGAATGACAATCCAGGTGCCTTTTGAGCCCACTGTATTTGTCCATCCTTTGCCAGATCGCCAGCTAAAGCCACTCTTCTCCATTAAGTACATGGCATCCTCCTTGCTCGATCCATGGGTTTTCGAGACTCAATACAAAAAACAAAGGAGACCAACTCGATGAGATCAAAACTATTTATTGGATTTGTCCTAGGCCTGCTCTCTGGCTTGGGAGCATGGGCGAATCAACCTACACCTTACCGAATCGAATTAGAGACAGAACTTGCTGGAGAGGTTCTAGTCATCCAGGTGAAAAACCTTGAAAAAGAACCTGCCATTGTTGAACTCGCAACTGGAGATCTCGGCAGCCTGAAGTTTGCTCCCACACGCGTACAAGTTGGAGCTAATCAAGATACTTCAGCAAAGGTCATACTATCGGGTGAGCTCAAAGGTAAACAAGTGGTTCATATTCAGACTCGTACCCTAGTCAGGAAAGAAATTGGAGTCATACCCGGCCCATCTTACTATCAACCTTACTGGATCGAGGGCCGATCGGGCAAGAAACTCAGTTACGAGGATGCATTCTTAAGAGCAAGAGAGCAAATCTCGGGAAAATCGGAGGTAGCGAAAATTGATCTAGGCGGAACTCCCTACGTCTCAGAGATTTCGCGATTGAGCTTCAAGGCTGGTGTAGTACCCGCCACAGCACGAATCGAAACTGCAGAACTGAGAAATATTGAACAATATTTCAAGATGGAACCTAAACAACTTCCCAAAGATATCTCCTTAGGTGCAAGCTCTGGCCAAACTTTCCTTGAGGTGCCCAATCTCAGGACATCATCTTCAGAAGGATCACTTACTCTTGAGGATATACCATCACAGATATTTCAACCACAGGCCTCAATCAATAATATAAGCATCCGAGGCAAGATGTCCCTTAAGGTTGCCAATAATAGCTATAAGGCTGCCTGGGGCTGGGTTGTAAGGGCTTGGCAAAACGTCGGAGGAATTTGGGTATTTCTGGGATGGACCTATGTCAATACGGATGGTTCATGGCAACTTTCCCTCCCCGTTACCGTGCCCAACATGCCGGTTCGTATTGAATACCAAACTAAGAATAGATTTGTTTCTATTCAAGACGCTAATGGAAACCCATACACATGGGGCGATAACTGGAACCTGACGGGTACCACAACTGATATCGGAAGTCGGTATGCCGATCTCACTGTAAATGGAGATCTTCCAGCAGTGGATCGCCTCTATGCAGGTGCTACTCAAATTTGGGTGAAATTTTATAACAATGGAATGAACGCTCTTAGAGATCAACCCATTCAGGTTTTTTTTCCCAACACCCTATCCTCAGGTCGATGCATTAATAATGATGGTTCAGGCCCTTATGCTTGGTCTTGTAGCTACTGGAATGATGGAAAAATCTATATCATCCCAGCGCACGGCAGTGAATCCGTTGTACAACATGAAATTGGCCATAGTATTAACAGCTATTATTGGCGCGGAGATATGCCTCCTGGCTCAGGCGGAACTCACAACCTCTGGGACTGTTACAACAATGGATTAGCCCTCACTGAGGGATTTGCAAACTTCATCACGTATTGGACTCAGTTTGACCGAGGAAACACCTCACCCGTGGCAGCTTACTTTAATATGAATGTAGAATCATTACCGGCGGGAGTCTGTGGAAATCAGACTGCTGAAATGAGGATCGCAGCAACTTTATGGGATTTGTACGATACTCATGGAGAGAACATCAACTCCAGCAATGGAGATGGATTGCACTACATCAACCCAGGAGTGCCGGTTGCTCTTTATCTGAATAATAAGAAAAACTCCATGGCAGACTACCTTTCCATCGTTCAAGCTGGCCAATCAACTGCTTGGCAAAACGAGTTCTCCAGACTATTTAGACTGAATAAAATTATTCAATAAATATTTCTCTTTTTTTATTTAATTTCTAACAGAGAGATCAAAGGGGAGATCTACACTTTCCTTTTTGATCTCTCTCAAAATTTCATTGTCTTAATCTTAATGAGTCTGTCCCAAAAATAGAAAATAGTTGATTTATAATAAAAAAGGCGTTTCTTTTTAGGTGACTAAACCAAAAAAAAGAGAACGCCCGATGAAAACTTTACACCTATCCCGATCCATTTGGAAGAAGTTTCAGTTACTCAACAATCCTTATCAGAGCGCAACTGTAGCCCGAAGAGGTCGTCCAAGAGTTCATTTGAGAAGAGCTTTTCTAGGGATCTGTCACTTGGTCTGGAGTGGTTGCC
>Ga0255090_1000699_pt1 | contig 10128 bp, 15 predicted proteins | sample Colum_Yuk_RepA_8_2_FD_188444 | JGI IMG/M metagenome (GOLD analysis project Ga0255090, IMG submission 188444) | Freshwater microbial communities from Columbia River, Oregon, United States - Colum_Yuk_RepA_8d | ecosystem: Environmental > Aquatic > Freshwater > River | place: USA: Oregon...
AAATTAGCAGTTCCAATCTTGCCCTTTTCCGAGATACAAAAAAAGAACGCCTCAATGTATAGAGGCACAAGCCGCGTTGGAGTAAACGAAAACTCGTCTGCATTCCTTGCAGAAGTTGACGGTTCAAGTCCGATCACGCGGCTCCAAAATTGACAAAGAGAAGAAATGCCAAATCCTCCTAAACCAACAGAAGAAAAACGCAGGCTTGGAAATCCTGGAAAAAGAGCATTGCCTGCAATTCAGAATGTCATTGCTTTGCCGATGGCAATGGAGCCACCTGAGCCACCTCGTCCTTTAGGAGTTGAGGGCTTAAAACTATGGACAAGAATTTGGGAGCAAGGCCGAACATGGATAAGCTCAAAATCTGACTTGGAAATGGTTACGCTTCTTTGCGAATCTATGGATGAGCGTTCACAATTGCGTTATCTTGTTATCAAAGGAACGGGCGATTGGAGAGATCGCGTGGCTTTGCGAAGTTTAGATGCGCAGCTTCAAACTTTGTTAAGTTTGTTAGGCATGAGTCCGACAGATAGAACTAAATTGGGGGTTGCAGAGGTGCAGGCTAGAAGTAAGATTCAAGACCTACTGCAAAAACGCGATGCCGCCAAAAAAGAGTAAACAAAACAAGAACAGTTGGCCACCTCGCTGGCTCACGCCAGTTCCAAAAGCTGAGCAAGATCGAGGCGATGGCGACATCTACGCAAATTTCGCAGAAACAATCTGCCGAGTCACAAAGGATTCCGTCGCTTCTCCTGCCGGAAAACTTCTTGTTCTGAGAGATTGGCAGAAAGAACTTCTGCGACATTCCTTAGCTCGGAGATCAGATGGGCGCTTCCGCCATAGGACAGCGATTATTGGAATGGGCCGGAAGAATGGCAAGAGCGCACTTGCAGCTTCAATGGGGCTTGCAGGTTTGACTCTTGGTGGAAATGGCTCTGAGATTTATTCTTGCGCAGCAGATAGAGATCAGGCACGAATCGTCTTCGGCACTGCCAAGCGAATGATTGAGATGGATGAAGAACTATCATCAATGTTCACTCTCTACCGCGATGCAATAGAGTTCAAAGAGAAGGCGAGCGTTTATCGTGTCCTCTCTGCCGAGGCTTACACAAAAGAAGGACTCAACCCTTCACCGCTTGTTATCTTTGACGAAGTCCACGCGCAACCATCGTGGGATTTATGGAATACGCTATCCCTTGCAGGTGGCGCTCGCGCGGATTCTTTACTTTTTGGTATTACAACTGCGGGCGTTAAGAGCGACTCGGCAGGCCAAGATTCACTCTGCTACTCGCTTTATCAATACGGACAAAAATTAGTCAAGGGCGAAAAGACAGACCCTTCATTCTTCTTCGCTTGGTGGGAACCAACTGCGGCGGATGCTAATCACAGGGAACAAGAGGTTTGGGCCGAGGCTAATCCTGGCCTTGGCGACATCGTCGACATCGGAGACTTTCAATCGGCAGTTCTTAGAACACCAGAAGCAGAGTTTCGAACGAAAAGATGCAACACTTTTGTTAGCACGACAACAGCTTGGCTTCCACAGGGATCATGGGAGGCTTTGACTTTAGAGGGCAGACTGCCAATCTTGGGAGAAGATGTCGTTCTTGCTTTTGATGGTTCCTTTTCTAATGACTCAACAGCTCTTCTTGCTTGGTATTTGGGAGGCGAAAAGCCACATTGCTCGATGATTGGATTATGGGAAAAACCCGACAATGCAGAGCAAGGCTGGTTTGTTCCAGTAGCAGAAGTTGAAGAAACAATCGTTTCAACTGCAAGAAGCAACACAATCAATCTGAGAGAAATTGTTTTTGATCCTGCGAGATGGAATCGAACATTTATGGTTCTCGATGAAGAGGGCTTGCCCGTTTTGGCTTACCCTAATTCGGCAGAGCGCATGGTTCCGGCAACACAAAAATTCTATGAGGCAGTCGTCAATCAATCATTCACTCACGATGGCAATGAGGGCTTGGCAAGGCACATCGCAAACTGTGTCACGAAGCAATCAAGCCGAGGTTCGATGGTTGCAAAAGCATCCGCAAAAAGAAAAGTGGATGCTGCGGTGGCAGCAATCTTTGGGTATGACCGCGCCACGCAACCGCCACCACCGAAGGCACCTATTGCCAAATTCTTTTCAATACAAGTCTGAGAGGCATTATGAAGAAACTTGATGTGTCAATGTTAGTCGGATTGGGCGGTTTGATTATTGCAACCACAGGTCTTGCAATGTTCTCAGTTCCTCTTGCTCTCGTCTGCTTGGGGTCATTTCTAGTTTGGATCACGGAGAAGGCTAACTGATGGGAATATCCAATCGCATTCGCAAATCAAGCGAGCAACGAAACAATAATTCTCAGTATGTAGAGCCAATCATCCCTGGTCGCCCTGCTTTTATGGCTCCGTCAGGAGTCGATGTCACACCTGATTCTGCGATCAGAATGTCAGCCGTTTATGCTTGTGTCCGTTTGCTCGGTGACACAATCTCATCCCTCCCTCTTGGCGCTTATGTTCGCAGAGGTCGCAATCGTATTTCTTATGCTGCCGTTTATGGCGAAACTCCTGTTTGGGTGAATAGACCAAACCCTGAAGCCTCACGCATTGAGTTCTTCGAGCAAGTCTTGGCTTCTCTGAACTTGCATGGCAACGCCTACATCTTGACAGTGCGAGATGAAAATGATGAAGTCTTTGAGCTTTATTGCTTGAATCCAAACGAAGTTCGTATTCGCAGACTTGGCCCAAATGAGCCTTTGGTTTATGAAATAACGATACGCGAAGAGGGAATTGTCAGAACCGAAGTGCTAACAAGCAGAGAAATTCTGCATATCCCGATGTTCAGACTTCCTGGATCGTATTATGGTCTAGGCCCTGTCGCAGCTTGTCGCCTTGCAATAGGTGGGGCAATGGCAGCAGAAACCTATGCTGCTGCTTACTTTGGCAATGCTGCCAACCCTGGCGGTGTCATTGAAGTTGCTGGCGAACTTACGCAAGAGCAAGCACAAGACATCAGCCGTGATTGGAACATAACTCACACAGGCCCTTATCGCGCAGGCAAGATTGGCATTCTTTCAGGCGGAGCAATTTTCAAACCTTTGACCCTTAATGCCAGTGATGCGCAATTACTAGACAGTCGCAGATTCGGGGTTGAGGAAATTGCAAGATTATTCCGTTGCCCCATCTCGCTTCTTGGTCATCCTGTTGCCGGCGCAATGTCGTTTGCATCAGTTGAAGCGCAGAACCTTTCCTTTGTTCAACACAGTTTGCGCCCTTTACTTGAGCGCCTAGAACAGAGCTTTTCTAACTTGTTGCCTGAGCCTGATGGATTTATCAAGTTCAATCTTGATGCTCTTCTGCGAGGCACAACGATTGAGCGTTATGATGCTTATACAAAAGGACTCCGCGAGGGCTTCTTATCTTTGAACGATGTTCGCTCTGTTGAAGACCTAGCACCAATCGGCGAAGCAGGCGATCAGTTCCGCGTTCCATTGCAGAACATTGATGCAGCCGATGCCAAGGATGTTGGCCTAAATCTACGAGCTGACATTGTGAGCAAGTTGGTTCAGGTTGGCTTTGACCCTGAAGAAGTCTTGAAGGCGGTTGAGATGGTTCCTATCGCACACACAGGCGTTCCAAGTTCTCAGCTCCAACCTATCTCTCAAATTGACCCTAATGATCCTGCTGCTGCATACGATGTCAGAGATGCTCGCAACCAAGGAACAACAATCAATGTTCCTGAACCTGTCGTCAATGTTGCAGCACCAAATGTCAACATCGAGCCTGCAATGGTGATGCTTGAGTCACCTGAGATTCGCGTTGAATCGCCAACTGTCAATGTTGCCTCGCCAACAGTTGAGGTCACAAATCAAATTGATAGGCGCAAGGTTAGAAAGAAAGTCATCCGCGATGGCGAAGGCAGAATCTCAGAAGTTATTGAAGAGTTTATTGAGGGGGATGAATAATGGCGACAGGTCTTAGTTCTTATCTAGCAAACAAATTCCTTGATGCCGTGGCAAATGCCACCTCCTACTCAGCAGCCAATGTCTATGTCAAACTCCACACGGGCGAGCCAGGGGCGAATGGAACTGCCAATGCTGCAACTGAAACAACTCGCAAAGAAGCAACTTTCTCATCTGCCTCGGCAGGTGCAATTGCATCTGATGCCGACATCACTTGGACAAACATTGCTGGCTCTCAAGATGCTACTCATTTCTCTGCTTGGGATAATCTCACTGCTGGTAATTTCTTATTTAGTGGCACTATCACTGGTAATGCCTATACTGCGGGTGATACTTACACAATCTCAAGCGGTTCTCTGACTGCTTCTTTAACTTTGGCTTCATAAGATGCCAGCTCAATTCCTTCTTGATTTTGGAATACTAGACACAGACCTTCTTGGCCCTGTCGTTATAGTTTCGGCTGATTCAGACCTTGGTGGCATATCATCAAGCGGAACTTCATTAGTCACGCACCTCGTTACTATGGAATCAAACCTTGGTGGCCTCTCTGCTAATGCAAACACGCAACCTGAGTCAAAGAGCGTTCCCGAATCAAGTTACGGCTTCGTTCAACCTAATTTTCCAATTCCCATCCCACCTCAAGAAGTGCCAATCTCCACAATTCTTGCGCAAGCAGTGGCAAGCCTCGGCGCAGTCACCGCAAGTGCGATGTCGGAGATTGCCTTCTCCATTGTAGAAGATGATTCAGAAGTTCTGCTTCTAATTTAGGAACCTATGCCATATCTAATTTCTGACAAGCAAAGCGATTGCCAAGGATGGGCGACAGTCAAGCAAGAGCCTGATGGCTCTTACACGACAATCGGTTGCCACGATTCCAAGGAAGATGCCATTGAACAAATGATCGCAGTCAGTATTTCAGAAGGCATTGAGCCTGGTGGAGAAGTTCGTCAAGTAGATTTGACAGTTCCCGCATTCATTCGCGCAAACGCAGAGCGCGGTTTGAAGTTCGAGAAGGTTTTGGGGGAGATGGTCTGACCGACACTGCAAAGCGCGAAGCGCGAGAGATGGCAGCAGGTCGGATTTCGGAAAACAAAGTTCGCAAGATGGCACCTTGGTTTGCTCGTCATAAAGTTGACGGCCAAGCGCCAAAGAACAAAGACTCATCCGATCCTCAATATCCAGGCGCAGGTCTAGTGGCTTGGCTAATTTGGGGCGGAGATTCCAACTTCAGTGATAGAGCGCAAAATTGGGCGCAACGCAAGATTGATGCCCTCAATGCAGAAGCCGATTCAAGGAGCAAAATGGCAAAGAAAATTGAACGCCGCACTTATAGTGTGAAAGAGGATATGCAGCAGTCTTTGGTGACTCAAGCGTTCCTCTTCCCTTCAAGGAAAGCATTGCTGCGGGCGCTTTTAGAAAGACCTTGAGCGAAACTCCTGATGTGAGAATGTTAATCAATCACGAAGGTTTGCCAGTAGCTCGCACAAAGAATGACACCCTAAAACTTTATGAAGATGACCGAGGATTGCGCTTTGAAGCAGACCTTGCCGACACTCAAGAAGGGCGCGACATCTATGAACTCGTCAAGCGCGGAGATGTTGACCAAATGTCTTTCGCCTTCCGTGTTATCCGTCAAAGATGGAATGATGACCGAAGCCGCAGAGTCTTGACCGAGGTTTCTTTGTCAGATGGCGACATCTCTGTCGTGACTTATCCTGCCTATCCAACAACGACAGTTGAGGCCCGTGACCACATTAGGCAAGCAATGAAGGCACTCAAAGAAGGCCGCGACATTGACGAAGCAACGATGTCAGTCTTGCAATCAATCTTCAATGATATGAGCGAGGGTCACGAATACATTATGAAGGCTCTTGGAGTTTTTGATACCTTAATGAATGACCGCCAATATGGTGAGGACTATGAAATGGATGAAGACGAAGATGACAAGAAGCGCGCCGTTGATGTTGTCGGCGATTTTGTCGAATGGGATTCATCGGGTGGAACTGCTCGTGGCAAGATTGTGCGCGTGGAGAGAGAAGGAAGTATCAATGTTCCTGGCTCAAGTTTCACAATTACGGCAGAAGAAGGCGATCCTGCGGTCTTAATCCGCCTCTATCGAGAACTCCGTGATGGCTATGTTGCAACCGACACCCTTGTCGGTCATAAGGCATCAGAGCTTCGCGCCATTGACCCACTACCTGAACCAAGTGAAGAAGCAGGTCGCAAGATTTCCCTGCGCCTCGCCCAAGCAATTATCAGTTCAAGAAAATAAGTTTCTGCTCACAAGAGCAGATTGAAGTCGGAGCCAACCTTGCACCCTAGAAGCGCCGCAAGTTTCTTGGCCACCACCTCTAAAAACCAATCATAAGGAGCAAAAATACAATGTCATATCTTGACAAAGTAGTCGAGCGCCGTGATGCAGTGAAGGCTGAGATGGATGCAGTTCTTGAGGCAGTAGCTTCAGAGAATCGCACTGATCTCACCGCAGAGGAAACAACCAAGGTTGATGCTCTCGTATCTGAATCCCGTTCTCTTGACGAGAAAATTGAAAAGCTCTCCGCGCAAGCAACAGCAGACCGCAAGGCTTCTGAAGCTCGTGAGGCAGTAGCAGAAATCGCAACCCCAAAGGTCGGCGGTTTCAAGGTGACAAAAGAAGTTCGCACCTATGCACCTGAGTCAGATTCTTCTTTCTTCAAGGATGCTTACAACGCACAATTCAAATCTGACTACGCAGCTCAGGAAAGACTTGCTCGCCATCAGCGCGAAGAGTCAATCGAGCGCCGCGATGTTGGAACAGCACAGTTTGAGGGACTTGTAATTCCACAGTATCTCACAGAGTTTGCAGCGCCACTTGCTCGCGCAGGTCGCCCGTTCGCAGACTTTGCAACAGCTAAGCACACATTGCCACCTGCTGGAATGACCTTGAATATCTCAAGAATGACCACAGGATCAAGCACTGCTGTTCAGGTAACACAGAACGATGCAGTTAGCGAAACCGATGTTGATGACACACTATTGACAATCAATGTTCGCACAATTGCTGGTCAGCAAGACCTAAGCCGTCAGGCGATTGAAAGAGGAACAGGAATTGATGCGTTCGTTGCTCAAGACCTTATCCGTTCTTGGCACACCACACTTGACAATCAAATCATTAATGGCGCAGGAACCGCAGGAACAATTGAAGGACTACGCAATGCAAGTGGCAACACTGTCACTTTCACAACTACTGCACCAACAGTTGCCCTTCTGTATCCAAAACTTGCTGATGCTGTTCAGAAAATTCAGACAAACTCATTTGTGCAACCAACTCACTTCCTAATGCACCCACGCCGTCTAGCATTCTTGCTTGCAGGCATTGACGGCTCGAACAGACCACTTGTTGTTCCTGCTGCTAATGGCCCAACAAACGCAGTTGCAACAGGCGCAGGCGCAGCCATTTACGGAAACTCTGGTTATCAGATGATGGGCTTGCCTATCATTACCGCAGGTGAATGTCACCTTTGGGAGCAAGCAGGTTCTCCATTCACCCTTCGCTATGATGCAACAGGTGCAGGAAACCTCACAATCAAAACTGTTGTCTATGGATACGCAGCATTCTCTGCTGGTCGTTACCCAACAGCCAACACAATCATCTCAGGAACTGGTTTAACTACACCAAGCTTCTAATCAATAGAAGGAAACTAAATTGTGTAAGAGTGTTCAAGGCCCCCGACTTGGACACTCTTACACTTCTAAATGATTCGGGGGAATCAATGAAAACAGGTCACACAGTTTCAATCGGGTCTTGCGACCCTGGAATGGTGAATGGAAACTTTGCATATCATTTAATTCAACTAGCTTCCGCAAGAGCATCAAGGCTCGGCCCATTTGTTAGAATAAAAGGGTCAGGCTTACTTTCCAAACAGCGCAATCGCGTGGTCAAGCACTTCTTGGAGATGACTGAGTCTGATTGGCTCTTGATGATTGATTCCGATGAGCAGCTTGATGTTCTTACTTTTGATCAACTATGCGAAACAGCGCACGACAAAGAACGCCCTGTTGTCGCAGGTCTAGTCTTTGCAGGCTTCAGTGTTATAGGCAAACCCTATCCAAAGCCTGTTCCCGCAATTTTTCAAGATACACCTGAAGGATTCTTGCCACTCTACAAATATGACAAGAACTCTGTCTTTGAGATAGATGCCGCAGGCACCGGTTGTCTGCTAATACATAGAAGCGTTCTTGAGGCAATACGAGAAGCAGCCGACCCAAATCAAGGCAAAGATTGGTGTTGGTTTTGGGATGGGCCTATCAACGGGCAATGGATTGGCGAGGACTTGCTCTTCTCTCGCCGTATTAGGTCACTTGGCTTTCCAATTTATGTCAACACCGCAGCAGTGCTTCCACATTCAAAGTCTTTTTGGCTAAAGGAAGAACACCACAATTTATGGCGAGATTAAAGCGCAAAGAAACGGCAATGGCTCTGCCTAAGCTAGAACGAGCAATTCAATTGAAACCGAAGAAGAGGAAATCTAGTGGCAATAACCAACGGATACGCGACTCTCGCACAACTCAAATCATCCCTGACGATAACTGACACCAGCGATGATGCTCTGCTTGAGCTTGCCATCACTTCGACAAGCAGAATGATTGATGACTTTACAGGTCGCTTCTTCTATGCCAATGGAACAAGTCTTGCCCCTGTCACAAGATATTACACACCAACTGATCCTTGGAGCCTTGCAGTTGATGATTATGTTTCTATCAATGAAATTGCAACAGATGACGGCTTCAATCAAACTTGGTCAACTGTTTGGGCGACCTCTGACTTTATGGAAGAGCCTGTCAATAACAGTCTGCGTGGATGGCCTTACACAAGGCTTCTTGCAGTGGGCCGTTATGTTTGGCCTTACTACCTCCCTCAAGCCTGTCGCGTGAAGGGCGTTTGGGGTTGGCCTGCCGTTCCCTCCGAAGTCGAGCAAGCCTGCATCATTCAAAGCTCTCGCATATTCGTTCGCAAGCAATCACCCTTTGGAATCGCAGGAACTCCTGAACTTGGAACTGTCCGACTCTCATCAAGGCTCGACCCTGATGTAGAAGCCTTCCTACGCCCAATTAAGAGAAACAACGGATTGGCAGTATGAATCCAAGCCAAGTTCGAGATGGTCTTAAAACTAATCTTCAAACCATCACAGGGCTTCGGGTCTATGACTTAATTCCTGACACTGTGACTCCGCCTGCCGCAGTTGTAGGCCAACTAGATTTCACATTCGACATCGACAACGCCCGTGGTTTAGACCAAGCGCAAGTTGATGTTCTTGTGATTGTGCAACGCTTTTCAGAACGCTCAGGACAAGACAAGTTGGATGCCTTCCTTGCAGGAACTGGCTCTGGCTCTATCAAGACGGCGCTTGAAATCGATCGCACTTTGTCAGGAGCAGTGAACACCTTGCGTGTTACAGGAGCCGAAGCAGGCACTTATGACTCACAGGGAGTTTCATTTCTCTCTTACCGATACAGACTCACGATTTGGGGATAAGGAGAAAATAATGGCTTACAAGGTCATCTCAGGCCGCGAGGTCTGTGGGAAAAAACAAGGTGAGGTTCTTACCTTGAAAGAGTTAGAAGATGCAGGCGCAAACATTGATGCTCTCATTGTTAGTGGCCACATTCAAGCAAGTCAAGCAAGTCAACCAGTAATCAAACCAGCACAAGAAGGAGCCAAAAACTAATGGCAAAAATCGTTCTCACCAATGCTGTTGTCACAGTCAATGCAGTTGATCTCAGTGATGCAGTGTCATCAATTACGCTCAATTCATCATTTGATGTCGTAGAAACTACCGCATTTGCAACCGCCGCAGCTCGCACCCGTGTCGGCGGTCTTGTAGATAATTCCATTTCGTTGGAATTCCACCAAGACTATGCTTCAGGAGAAGTTGAAGCAACAATCTTCCCACTTTTAGGAACAGTCACAACTGTCACTGTCAAGCCTGTAAGCGGAGCAACAGCAGTGACTAATCCTCTCTACACTGTTTCTTGTCTTGTTTCAGAGTGGACACCACTCAATGGAGCTGTTGGAGAACTTGCAACTGCTTCTGTAACTTGGCCTGTAAGCGGAGCAATCACAAAAGCAACTTCCTAATATGCCGAAACTTGTTCTCAATAATGCCTTGGTGACATTTGCATCGACTGACTTATCGTCATC
>Ga0255090_1000704_pt1 | contig 10035 bp, 7 predicted proteins | sample Colum_Yuk_RepA_8_2_FD_188444 | JGI IMG/M metagenome (GOLD analysis project Ga0255090, IMG submission 188444) | Freshwater microbial communities from Columbia River, Oregon, United States - Colum_Yuk_RepA_8d | ecosystem: Environmental > Aquatic > Freshwater > River | place: USA: Oregon | collected...
GGTTGAGCAGCACCAGACGCGCATTGGGGATCACCGAGACCAGCTGCAAGGAGTGCTCGAAGTGCACTACCCGGTCGTCGCGGCCGTGAATCAGCAGCGCGGGAATCTTCAGCTTCATCAGCTCCTCGATCGGGGCCCACTTCGGCACCGGCCAGCCGCGGGCCAGACCGGCAAGGAAGTTCGCCAGATGCTCGGGGCAGGCGTTGGCCGCCTCGGCGCGCCGGGTGCACAGCTCGTCAGTCGCGAAGGCCTTGTCGAAGCACATGATCTGCACCAGTCGGCGGATGGTCTCCGGGGTCGGGTTGCGGTAGCCCTCGATCAGAATCTTGATGCCTTCGGTAGGGCCGTCGCCCGCGCCAAACAGCCGTGGCATGCGGTTGACCGGCGCGCCCATGGTGATGAGATGCGAAATGCGGTCGGGGTGTTCGACCGCCGTGCGCAACACCGTGGTGCCGCCCATCGAGTTGCCGATCATCGCGGCTTTCTCGATGCCCAAGGTATCCATGAATTCGATCAGCGCCGCCACATGGTCCAGTTTGTCGACCGGGCAAGGATCGGAGGCGCCCCAGCCGGGCATGTCCACCGCCAGCACCCGGTAATGCGCGGCCAGCGCCTCGAGGTTGCCCGAGAAATTGCTCCAGCCCGAAGCGCCAACGCCAGAGCCGTGCAGCATGATCACCGGATAGCCGCTGCCTGCTTCGTGATAGTGAAGGTTCCAGTTGGCCGTGCGCACGCGCCGGCCGCTGTCTTGCTGCGAAATCGTCATGGGCTGCTCCTGTGATGCTTACGGCGCGGCCGGTCCACGCGGTTCGGACCGAGCAAGGCGCGACCATACCCCAAGCGCAAGCCGTCACCCAACACCAGCCACCCTTTGTCCCCGCGGCCGTCTACAATCCACGCTCCTTTCCGGGAGCGTCTGAGCAATGCCGCTGAAGCCGTCGATCGTGGGTTACGAGAGCCCGCCGTTTGAGTACAGCATCGATACCCGCTGGCTGATGGCCTACGCGGCGGGTATTGGCGATTCCGCCGCCTGCTATCACGACAGCCTGCAGCCCATTGCCATGCACCCGGTGTTTCCGGTGTGCGTGGAGTGGGACGCGATTCTTGCCGTCTTGGACGCCACCCGCGCGCACGGCCTGAGCGCCGAAGAAACGGCGCGCTCGGTCCATGCCGAGCACGACTTGCAGATCTTCCGGCCGCTCACGCCGGGCATGCGCGTGACGACCCGGGCGCGGGTGGTGGGCGTGATGCAACGCCGGCCCGGCGTGTTTCTCGTCATGCAGATCGACACCCTGAACGCGGCCGGTGAACTCTGCTGCCGGACCTGGCAGGGCAATTTGTTTCGGGATGTCGTGCTGGACGGCGAGGCCCGCCATATCGCGGAGGCGCCGGACTCGGCGGGCGCTTCAGCGGCATGGTCTGGTTGCCCGACCGCTTGCGGCTGGCAAGCACGGCTGCGGGCGACGGCGTCATGGCCTTCAGCGTCTTCAACAGCGACGGCCGGGAAGTCATCAGCCGGGGCTTCTGCGATGTTGGCGCCTGAGGGAAGTCACCGATGAAACGCCGTACATTTTTAATCCTCGCCGGCGTCGCGGGCGGCGGCCTCCTGATTGGTTGCGCCAACCCCGATCGCGTGCGGGCGCGGGCCGATTTACGGCCAGCGCCGGGCGGACAAATCGCGATGAACGGCTGGATCAAACTAGCGCCCGACGGCAGCGTCACGGTCGTCATGAGCAAGTCAGAAATGGGGCAGGGCGTGCACACCGGCCTGCTGATGCTGGTGGCGGAAGAACTGGACTGCGGCTGGTCGTCACTACGCATGGAAGACGCCCCGATCGAGGCCTTCTACGGCAACCTCGTGGCCTTTGCTGAAAACGTGCCCTTTCGCGAGGACGAGCACGGCGCCGTGGCCAATGGCATGCGCTGGATGATGGCCCAGCTTGGACGCCAACTGGGCTTCATGATGACCGGCGCCTCGTCCAGCCTGCGCGATCTCTGGCTGCCGATGCGCCATGCGGCGGCGGCCGCCCGCGCCAGTCTGGTCGCGGCCGTCGCCGGTCACTGGCAGTGCGCGCCGGCCGAGGTGCAGCTGCAAGACGGTCGTTTCAGTGTGGCCGACGGACGCGCGATGGATTTTGCGGCCGCCGTGTCGCATCTCGGCGCGCAGCCGGCGCCGCTGGGCGAGGTGACGCTTAAGTCGCCCGCCGAATTTCGCCTCATCGGCCAGCCCGTGCCGCGCCTCGAAGCGGCGGCCAAAGTGGCGGGCAGCGCGCGCTTCGGGATCGACGTGCGGCCGCCCGGCCTGTGCTACGCCGCGCTGCGCTTTGCGCCAGTGCGGGGCGGCCGCGTCAAGACCTTCGACGCCAGCAAGGCCAGCCGCCTGCCCGGCGTATTGGGCGTGGTGAAGTGCGAACCCGAACACGGCGGCACCGGCGCGGTGGCGGTGGTGGCCAGCGGCTGGTGGCGCGCGCGACAGGCGCTGGCGGCGCTGGAGATCACCTGGGATGACGGTCCGCTGGCGGGCCGCTCGACCACCGACCTCATGCAAACGCTGACGCAGGCGCTGGCAGACGACGAGGGCCATGCGTTCTGGCAGGTCGGTGATGCCGACGCCGTGCTGGCGGGCAGCACGCGGCAGGTGGCTGCCGACTACCGTGCGCCCTGGCTGGCGCACACGCCGATGGAGCCCATGAACTGCACGGTCGAGTATCGCGGCGAGGCGGCCACCGTTTGGGCGCCGACGCAGGTGCCCGGGTTTGCGCGGCGCGCGGCGGCCCGCGCGCTCGATCTGGCGGAAGATAAAGTCGCGCTGGAAGTCACCTATCTGGGCGGCGGCTTCGGCCGGCGGCTGGAGGTGGATTTCGTCGCGCAGGCCGCGACCATTGCGCGCGCCTTCCCCGGCCGACCGGTGCAAACGCTGTGGTCGCGTGAAGACGACGTGCAGCACGACTTTTATCGCCCGGCCTGCGTCGCGCAGTGCCGGGCGGCGCTGGCCGAGGACGGGCGCATCGCGGCCTGGCAGCTGAAGTCTGCCGGGCAGTCGATCGCGCCGGGCTACGGCCCCCGCACGGCGGGCATTCCCTTGTTGGGGCCGGACAAGACCACCGCCGAAGGCGCCTTCGACGTGGCCTACGCGTTCCCCGCGGTGTCGGTTCGCCACGCGGCGGTTGAGCTACCGCTGCCGGTTGGCTTTTGGCGCGCGGTGGGTCATTCGCATCAGGCATTTTTTACCGAATGTTTCATGGATGAATGCGCGCAGGCGGCGGGCGCCGACCCGCTGGCTTATCGCCTGCAGCTGCTGGCGGCCGAGCCGGCGCAGCGCGCCGTTTTGCAATTGGTGGCTGACAAGGCCGGCTGGGGCACGCCGCTGGCACCGGCGGCAGACGGCGCCCGTGTCGCGCGTGGCCTCGCACTGCACCGCTGCTTTGGCAGCACCGTCGCGCAGGTGGCGGAAGTCTCTCTGGGCGAGGGCGGATTGATTCGCGTGCATCGCGTGGTCTGCGCGATCGACTGCGGTCTGGCGGTCAATCCCAACCTCATCGCGCAGCAGATGGAAAGCGCGGTGGTGTATGGCCTGTCGGCGGCGCTGCACGGTCAGATCGACTTCGACACCGGGCGTGTTGCCCAAGGCAATTTCCACGACTATCCGGCGCTGCGTCTGGGCGAGTGCCCGCAGATCGAGACCCACATCGTGCCAAGCGCAGCACCGCCGGGCGGCGTGGGCGAACCGGGTCTGCCGCCGATCGCGCCGGCGGTGGCGAATGCGCTGTTCGCGCTGACCGGCCAGCGCCGGCGCAGCTTGCCGCTGCAGACCCCGGCATGAGCCGCAGGAGAGACCGCCGATGATCCAACTAACCATCAATGGGGAAGCGCGCGAAGTCGACAGCGCGGACGACACACCGCTGCTCTGGGTGCTGCGCGATGAGCTCAATCTGACCGGCACCAAGTTTGGCTGCGGCCGCGCGGTTTGCGGCGCCTGTACGGTCCACATCGACGGTGCCGCCACGCGGGCCTGCGTTACCCCCGCCAAGGCGCTTGAGGGTCGCGCGATCACCACCATCGAAGGCGCGACTGACCCCGTCGCCGCGGCGGTGAAACAGGCCTGGGTCGAGCTTGATGTGGCGCAATGCGGCTACTGCCAGCCCGGACAGGTGATGGCGACCATCGCGCTGCTCCGCGTCACGCCGGCGCCGGACGAGGCGGGTATCGATGCGGCGCTCAGCGGCAACCTGTGTCGTTGCGGCGCCTATCCGCGCATCCGTGCCGCCGTGAAGCGGGCAGCGGCCCTGCTGGCGGCGGGCTGAAGACGCGATAGCTCATGCGGTGATAGTGCGCGGTGCCAACGGGTTCTGCAGTGCTACCTGAGCGCAGGCTTGTCCTTTAGCATCGCGCTCACGCTATCTGAAGAGAGACCTTCCGATGTCAGTGGATGATCCACAACAGCCTGCGGGCCGCAGCGGCCTGACCGGGGTTTTCAAGATGATCGCGAGCATTGCCGTGCTGATGTTCGCGCTGCTCGGCTTGGGGTTTGTGGTCGGCGTTGTTTCCCGCGAGTCGCTGGGCGATATCGCCGGCAAACTGCTGGTCGTGCTGGCGATTCTCGGTGTGGCCTCCTTGCTCATCGGGCGCCTGATCGGGCGCGACAAGGGCTAGGGCCGGCGCGCACTGCCAACGCCGCTTACGCGGCGCCAGTCGGGACCGCTCGCCAAGCGCGTAGCGCCCGCTTTATTCCAGCGCGCGGCTCACCACCTCAAACGTATCCTTCGACAGCCCGCTGGTCGCATGGATGCGCATCAGCGCGGCCCGCGCGTGCTGCTGACGGCCGGCGTCAAACTTCTTCCAGCGGTCGAAGGCGCGCGCCATGCGCGCGGCGACCTGCGCGTTCAGCGGGTCCAGCGCGATGATCTGCTCGGCCGCAAACGCATAGCCGCTGCCATCCGCCGCATTAAAGCCCACGTGGTTGCCGTGACAGAACGCGCCGATCAGCGCGCGCACCTTGTTGGGATTGCGCAGATCAAAGGCCGGATGTCCGAGCAGGCTTCGCACGTGAGCGAGCGTGCCGGGCAGGCGCGAACTGGCCTGCGCAGAAAGCCATTTATCCACCACCAGCGCCTCGTGCTGCCAGCGGCTGTAGAACCAGGCCAGCGCTTCCACGCGCTCCGGGCAGTCGCAGTTGGCCAGCGCGATGAGCGCGGTCAGGCTGTCGGTCATGTTGTCGGCTTCGCGGAGCTGCGCGAGGCAGCGCGCGCGAATCGCCGGCGTTTCCAGTTCCATCAGATAGCCCAGCGCCAGATTGCGCAGCGCGCGTCGGCCGGCCGAGACCGGGTCGGGGCTGTAGGGGCCGGTGCTCGTGTAGCTTGCCAGCACGGCCTCAAATTCAGCCTGAAGACGCCCGGCGATTTCGCGCCGCAGGCCCATGCGCGCGGCAAGGATGGCCTCCGGGTCTACTTCTTTAAGCTGCTCTGCGATGTAGGCCGCACCGGGCAAACTTAGCGCCTCGGCAGCGAAAGCCGGGTCGCGGGCGGCATCTGCCAGCACCCGCCGGCAGGCCTCGATGATGCCTTCGCCGTAAGCCGCCGCGCGGCCTGCGCGCAGTGCCGCCACCGCATGCAGGATGACGCGCATCGCCAGCCGCTGGCCGGCCTCCCAACGGTTGAAGGCATCGCTGTCGTGGGCGGCGAGCAGCGCGAGTTCGTCCTCCGTGTAATCGAAGCTGAGTTCGACCGGCGCGGAGAAATTGCGCAGTAGCGAGGGCACCGGCGGCGCGTCGACGTCGATGAACTGAAAGCGCTGGCTGGCCTCGGTGAAGGACAAGACGCGCGAGACGCCGGCGGCTTGCGCCTCGCCCTGCAGGCGCAGCGGCAGCTCGCGGCCGTTACGGTCCAGTAGCCCCAGGCGGATCGGAATATGGAAGGGCAGTTTTTCGCGTTGCTCCGGGGTGGCCGGGCAAGTCTGGGCAAGGTCCAGCGTGTAGTGCCTGGCTTTGGCGTCGTAGCTGGCGGTGACGGTGACGCGCGGCGTGCCGGCCTGTTCGTACCAGCGCTCGAACTGCGCCAGCGATACCCCGCCGGCGTCGGCCATCGCGGCGACGAACTCTTCGGTGCGCACGGCCTGGCCGTCGTGCCGCTGAAAATACAAATCCATGCCGCGCCGGAAGCCGTCGGCACCCAGCAGCGTGTGGATCATGCGCACCACTTCCGCGCCCTTGTTGTAGACGGTGGCGGTGTAGAAGTTGCTGATCTCCATATAGGCCGAAGGGCGCACGGGATGCGCCATCGGGCCCGCGTCTTCGGGAAACTGCGAGGCGCGCAGGCCGCGCACTTCCTGAATGCGCTGCACGGCGTGGGAATAGCGGTCACCGCCGTACTGCTGGTCGCGGAACACGGTCAGGCCTTCTTTCAGGCTCAGCTGAAACCAGTCGCGGCAGGTCACGCGGTTGCCGGTCCAGTTGTGGAAATACTCATGCGCGACGACCCTGTCGAGCATCATGTAGTCGGTATCGGTCGCGGTGTCGGGGCGGGCCAGCACGTAGCGCGTGTTGAAAATATTGAGTCCCTTGTTCTCCATCGCACCCATGTTGAAGTCGCCGACCGCGACAATCATGTAGACGTCCAGATCCAGTTCGAGCCCGAAGGTCTGCTCGTCCCAGCGCATGGCGGCTTCCAGCGCATCCAGCGCGAAACCGCACTGGTCAAGCTGGCCGGGTTCGACATAGACCATCAGCTTGACCGGGCGACCGGAGGCGGTCAGCAGGTCGCGCTCGATGTGTTCGAGCTTCGCCGCCACCATCGCAAAGAGGTATGAGGGCTTCGGAAACGGATCTTCCCAGCGCGCGTAGTGGCGGCCGTCGGCCTCCTCGCCGCTCGCGATCCGGTTGCCGTTCGACAACAGCACCGGCAACGCCGCGCGGTCCGCGTGGATGGTGGTGGTGTAGCGCGCCATCACGTCGGGGCGGTCGATGAAATAGGTGATGCGGCGGAAGCCTTCGGCCTCGCACTGGGTGAAATAGCCGTCTTTGGAGCGATAAAGCCCCATCAGCTGGGTGTTCTCGTCCGGCTTGATCCGCACCACCGTGCACAGCGTGAAGCGCGCCGGCGGCGCGGCAATTCGTAACATCGAGGGCGAGGCCTCAAACGCCGTTGCGGCAAGCGTCTGGCCGTCCAGCGAGACGCTGACGAGCTGCAGTCCGTCACCGTCCAGCACCAGCGGTCCGGCTTCGCCCGCGGCGGCAGGGTTGCGCATGACCTTAAGCGTTGCGGTCACCAGCGCGTGGTCGCTGCAGAGGTCGATGTCGAGCTCGATGGTGTCGATCAGAAACGGCGGCGGCGCGTAGTCGCGCAGGTAGATGGTCTGGGGCGCGGGAGCGTTCATGCGTACCTCAAATCAGCGGCTGGCGGCGGAACGCCGCGCGGAATGCCGGGGTGCGCGTATTTTGCGGTGCGGCGGTGAGCCTGACGAGGGGCGGGAAAGGGGGGCAGGCCGCGCGCCGGCAGAAACCGGTGACGCGGCCCCCCGCGGTTCGTTAGAACCTTAGCCCATGCGGTGCAGCGCGCAGAGCTTGTTGCCGTCCGGGTCGCGCATATAGGCGAGATACAGCGGACCGAAGGCGCTTTCGCGCACGCCCGGCGGGTCTTCGCAGGTCACGCCGCCGTTGCTGCAGCCGGCCTTGTGCCAGGCGTCGGCCTGCGCCGGGGACTCGATGGCGAAGCCAATGGTGCCGCCGTTGGCGGCGGTGGCCGGCTGGCCGTTGATCGGCGCGGTCACCAGGAACAAGCCGTTGTTGTGCATGTAAATCAGACGACCCTTGTCGTCGACGATCGCGGGCTTGGCGCCCATGGCCGCGAACACGGCGTCGTAGAAGGTCTTGGCTTTGGCGAGATCGTTGCTGCCGATCATGACGTGGGAAAACATAGTGAAGCTCCTCGTTATCGTTTGACGTGCGCAGGGGCAGGCCCCGCGTGGCGGCTATGCTTCCCCACGCCGACCGGAAATGCCAGCCTCCAGCCGGGGGAAGACCTGCGCTGCTTGACCGGATCCGGCGCTTCCGGCGATTGTCGCGCTACCCATTGGGCAACAAGGGAGCGTGACGATGCGTGATTCGACTACCGGCGCGGCGGGCACTTGCCCGATGCATGAACTGGGCGCGCGCTTCGACCCTTTCGACGGCGAGCCCACCCGCATCTACCCGCTGTTTGCCGAAGCGCGGCGCGCGGCGCCGGTGTTCTACAGCCCCGAAATCGACTACTGGGTGCTCACGCGTTATGAGGACGTGCGCGCCGCCCTGGGCGGCGATCCGGCGGTCTTTTCCGCCGCCAATGTGCTGGATCTGGTGACGCCGCTGTGTCCTGCCGCCGGACAGATCGCCATGCAGCACGGCGTGGTGATCAGCCCCAGCATCGTGGACGAGGATCCGCCCATCCACACCGCGCACCGCAAGTCCCTGCACACGCCGTTTGCACGCGGCCGGATGCAGGCGCTGACCCCGCTGGTCCGCGAACTGCTGAACGCGCGGCTGGACCTGCTGGTCGCGCGCCGCGAGATGGATCTGGTGGGCGACCTGCTGTTTGAAGTGCCGGCCTATGTCTTGTTCGAGATGTTTGGCATTCCGCGCGCCGAACTGCCCAAGGTGCGGCAGTTCGCGCAGCGCCTGGCGGTGCTGGGTTTTGGGCGCCCGGCCGAGTCCGAGCAGGTGGCGATGACGCAGGGTCTGGCCGAGTTCTGGGACTACTGCCAGGCGCACGTGGCGCGGCTCATCGCGCAGCCCGGCGATGATGCGATCAGCGAGTTCATTCGCGGTCTGGCCGATCCGCACAGTGCGGTGCCGCTCGACCCGGCCTATGTCACGACCGTGACTTTCCAGCTGTTTTTTGCCGGACATGAGACCACCGTCAACGCGACCGCCGGCGGCATGCGCGCGCTGCTGGAAAATCGCGCGCAGTGGGAACTGCTCTGCCGGGATCCGTCACTGGTGCCGAACGCCGTGGAAGAGTGTCTGCGCTACGCACCCTCGGTGCCGGCCTGGCGACGAATCACCCGCCAGGCGGTGACGCTGGGCGGCGTTGAGCTGCCCGCCGGCGCGCGCCTGCTGGTGGCGATTGGGTCGGCCAACCGCGACGAGGCGCAGTTCGAAGACGGTGAGCGTTTTGATATTCGTCGCCCCAACGCGCGCGACCATCTGGCCTTCGGCTTTGGTCGGCATCATTGTCTGGGCGCAGATCTGGCGCGGATCGAAATGCGTGTGATGCTGGAAGACCTCGCGCGCCGCCTGCCGGATCTCGAACTCGTCCCCGGCCAGGACTACCCGTACTCGCGCAACACCTCGCACCGCGGGCCGGAGAGCGTGCGGGTACGTTGGTAGGCGGGTCTGCCGCACAAGCCTTCAACTATCGTGATGAGGTCTGCTGCGAGCAGCGACTTAAATCCCCGCGCCGACGAGCGGCGCTAAGGCAGGCGAAGGCGCAGACGTCACCCGCCCTTTGTCGTTAACATGGCCCTGAACACCGTCGCCCGCGCGCCGCAAGGGTTCGGCGCGGGCAAACAGCAATGTAGTACTGGCACAGGAGGTCGCCATGCTGGCGTGGGGCAAACGGGTGTCCAAACCTTTTCGCGATCGCGTGTTGATGATGGCGCAGACGCTGGCGGTCAACCCGGATTTTCTGATGGCCTGCATGGCCTTCGAGACCGGCAGAAGCTTTAGCCCCGCGGTGCGCAACGCCGCCGGCAGCGGAGCCGTCGGGCTCATCCAGTTCATGCCGGCGACCGCGCAGGCGCTGGGGACCACCACCGCGCAGCTCGCGGCGATGAGCGCGGTGAAGCAGCTGGACTACGTGGAGCGCTACTTCCAGCCCCGCGCCGGCAAGCTCAAAACCCTGGAAGACGTCTACATGGCGGTCCTCTGGCCGGCGGCGATCGGCAAGCCCGAGGGCTTCGTGCTGTTCGACCGCGCGGATCCCGTCTATCCCAAGCGCTATGTGCAGAACGCCGGGCTCGACTTCAACAAGGACGGGCAGATCACCAAAGCGGAAGCCGCGGCGC
>Ga0255090_1000720_pt1 | contig 9882 bp, 12 predicted proteins | sample Colum_Yuk_RepA_8_2_FD_188444 | JGI IMG/M metagenome (GOLD analysis project Ga0255090, IMG submission 188444) | Freshwater microbial communities from Columbia River, Oregon, United States - Colum_Yuk_RepA_8d | ecosystem: Environmental > Aquatic > Freshwater > River | place: USA: Oregon | collected...
CCGAGAATTTTCCCGTACTCAATGAGCGGGCACTGGCTTATCAGGAAGTGTTCGAGGAGATCATTGCCCCCAAGTACGACTGTCAGCCCGCTTCGTCGCCGGCGATTCAATACGATCCCTACCATATGCAGGTGACGCAGTGGCCCGATCGGGTGATGTTCCGATATGAGAAAGACGATCAATTGCGTACTGTCTGGCTGGACGGCCGCGCCCCCACTGCAGTCGACTTCAGCAATCAAGGGTTTTCAGTAGGGCGTTATGAAGATGGCGCGCTGATCGTGACCACCACGCACTTTCTGTTCGACATCACGGGTTTCGACGATTACAACGGCATCCCGTCATCGGCGCAGAAAGTGGTGACCGAGCGCTACTGGATAGAGGGCGACGACCTGCACATCACGCTGACGGTGGAAGACCCCATGTTCCTGCGGGAGCCGGCCTCCTACAGCACGCGCTGGGTGCCGGCTCAGCCGGGTTACCAGATTGCCGCCTTCGGCTGCGACCCTGAGTCAGCCCGCGCCTCGGTGCGGTTCTTCCCCTCGAAATTCAAATAGGTCCGCCAGGCACCCGGGCCGCAGAGGCCCGGGCGCCATCAATCCCGTGGCAAGCGTAGGAATCGGCAGCTCATTGTTTTACAATCCCGCCCCTTACGCAGCAACCAGCCCTCCGCAATGCCCGGGTGGCGAAATTGGTAGACGCAAGGGACTTAAAATCCCTCGATCGAAAGGTCGTACCGGTTCGATTCCGGTCCCGGGCACCATACTCCTGTTTAGATCAAATCAATCCCTTGCTAAAACCCCCCTGTTTTATTGGCCTCTGTTGAAATAGCTTGTCCAAGCCCTGCTAAATATGTAGCATCGAATCGACTCTTTTATGATGGGTAGGTTGATGGGTAGGTTGATGGGTATATGCCAAAGGTATCTAAGACTCTTTCAGACATACAGGTTCGAAGGTTGAAGCACTCGGTGTCTTCCGCTGGGAGGGAGAGAGCTGCACTTCATGCCGTGGGTGGCGTATCAGGCCTGTATATTCAATGTTCTCCTCCAAGCGCCTCAAACGCTAAGGGTGCTAAGTCGTGGATTCTGCGTACCGTCATTGGAGGTAAGCGCCGAGATCTAGGTTTAGGCAGTTACCCTAGTGTGAGTCTCACAACGGCAAGGGAGTTAGCACGAGAACGAAAGCAATCAATTGCAAACGGCATTGATCCTATCGCCGATGCGAAGTCTAAGAAGTCTGCACTCGTCGCTCAACAAGCCCAAGAGATTACTTTTGAGGCCCTCTCCAAAGAATTCATCGCAATCAAAACTAAGGAATGGAAAACTGCGGCTCAAGTTAGACGCCTCAAGCAATACCTAACTGAGTACGCTTATCCCCACATAGGTAGTTTGCTAATTAGAGACATACGACGAGAGCATCTAGTGAAGATGCTTAAGCCTATATGGGAAGAGAAAACACCCACAGCAAATAGACTAATTAACTATGTAGAAGCAATCATAAATAAGGGTATCGTGGAAGGACTCCGCAAAGACTCTAACCCCGCAATCTGGAAGCATAATCTAGATCAGTCATTCCCAAAAGCTTCCAAAGTCCACAAAGTACAGCATCAGCGATCCGTCGATTGGCGTGTTATGCCTGAGTTCATGAAAAAGCTCTTTGCATTAGATGTTCCTATAGGGTCACGCCCAGACGCCTTGTGCTTAGCTTTCATTATCCTCACGATTTCACGTCCTACTGAGGCGCGTTTAGCTGACTGGTCTGAGATTGATTTAGAAAAGAAGATTTGGAATATCCCAACAGATGCTGAAGGGCGGAAAAGCGACGTTGAATGGAAAATCCCACTCACAGATCAAGCTGTCCGGATTCTTGAATCTATGCCTAGCCGAGAAGGGCGCATTTTCAGTACTCTGGCAGGAAGAAAAATTCCAGATAACTACGTTTCAAGTATACCCGACGCACTTGGCTATGATGGCGTGGCACACGGATTCAGGACCACTTTCCGAACTTGGGGGCAAGAGCAGCAAAGATTCACAGAAGAAGCGCTTGAACTCTGTCTCAAACACTTAGAAACTGACTCTACTCGTGCTGCGTACGCAAGATCGCAACTCGTGGAGGAGCGAAGAAAAATCCTAGTGGCCTACGAGCATTGGCTATTTTCCGGCGATAAAGACAACAAGATAGTCCACCTGACTAAATCTATGAGGGCTAGCTAATGATTAAACAATTAGAAGACTGGCTGTCGAATGAATTTTGGAATATTGGCGAAATTCATTGTTTTTTGGCAGGATACATTCCCGTCAAAGAGCCCGGATCACGGCCTGATTTCACAAACTTTATTGATATTACTGACGGCAAATTAGTTAAGTTTAATCCGAGCAATGAAACTGAGTTTAAAGCAAGAAGAAGATATATCAAAAATATGTGGGAACGCCCAGAGCACGACTTTTGGGGGGATCGAGATAATTTTGACTTTTCTGGCGGACGGAACACCGTACTAGCAGAATATGTGATTCTGTGGGCTTTGCATGAACGTATTGATTTGCCTTGGCTAGAGGAGGCAATTGAAGCCGGATTAGTTGCCAATAAAATTGGATACTCAATTTCTAAAAAGACAACGAAATCGAATCCGATTACGCCGAGGTTTGAGTACGCACCCTTGACAACAAACTTTGGCTACTTCCCTGCTCTTGAAGTGATACTAAAAGACGCGTACCAAGCAGGAGAAGGAAAACCAAATCCGCGGCAAGTATTCGAACAGTTAGTTGAGATGAAACCCAAGGATGTAAAGTTTGATGAAGAAAAGAAAACATTAAGCTACATAACCCAAGAAGGAGAATGGACTGCCAGACCTACTACACTAAGAGGCCTCAAAGAGGCGATAAGCAAGAGGGCTAAAAAGCTTTAAAAGACTCTCTAAAAGACTCTGTCCAGACTCTGTCCCGCACCATCCCGCTCTATCCTGCACTCCACATGTAATCCCCTTCTCCGTGAAGCAATCTGAATCCTCAATCAACGCTATGAGGACCGAAGAATGGTAAATCCCGCTAAAACCAGTGAACAGATATTCAACGCTATTGAAAGTGGCGTTGGCTATTCCTCCGACAAAACCTTAGCAAAATACTTTGATGCATCCCGCTCTACGATCTGGCATTGGGCCAGAACTGGAAGATTACCTAGCCCTATCAAGATCACCGATGGCTCGACTCGATGGAGTAACAATGCCATCAAGCAGCACCAGAGGGTACTTGAGCAGAGTCATGGTCGCGTTAAGGAGGCTAAAGTATGAGCCTACGAGACAGAATCAATGCGAAGTGTAAGGGGTGCATCTACGATTTCATGGCGCCTGGTACCTGGAGACAGCAGGTAGCCCTTTGTTCGGTCTATTCGTGCGAATTACACGATGTAAGGCCGAAGCCTGCCAGACCTATACCTGAATCAATATTGCGCTGGTATGGGGTCAATTTGGCCGAATTTGAGGCCTTAGAATCGATTTCTGCGGGAGGGATTAGCCATGAGTAGAAAATTCGCGAAGGTTTTCCCTAATATTTGGAAATCACAGAAAATGCGAGACGTTAGTCCGAATGGTAAATTACTTGGGATGTATTTTTTGACTAGCCCATTCTATTGCATGGTCGGTATCTACGAACAACTAAAGGAGCTAGCCAGCAAGCACACTGGGCTGACAGCTGAAGAGCTAAACTCAGCTTTGCACGAACTGCAAGAAATCGACTTCGCCCGATACGATGAGGAAACAGAGGTAGTATGGGTAGTCGATATGTCGATGAGTCAGGTATCCGATGGTCGGCTGAGCGAGAAGCAGCGGAAGGGGATACTCAACGAGTTAGCACGATTGCATATTGAGTCTCAGTTTCCGTTCGTTGCAGAATTCATCGATTACTACAAAGAGACATATGACTTCTTACCCAACTCTCCTGACGAGCTCTATTGGGAGTAAATACCCTTTGCATAGGGTATAGAGACAAGAGAGAAGAGAGAACTAGTAGAGATAAGAGATAACTAGAATAGAAAACTAATATAATTACGTGCTTACAAAGCACGAACTCGTGAGGGAGATGTATGAGTAGTTTGAGTAAACTAAAGCGTTACATCAATGAACAGATGCGAATGGCACACGTTTATCAACCTGTCATGCTCAGGACGATTTTAGAAAACAATGGAAGTGCATCTGCAACACAGATTGCCAAGGCACTCCTCTCACGAGATATTAGTCAAATTGAGTACTATGAAGAGCGTGTGAAAAAAATGGTAGGCAGGGTGTTAGTGAAGAACGGCGTTGTTGTTAAAGACAATAATTCCTATACCATTCCTGCCTTCACAGAATTGAGTGAAACGGACATCCTTGAGCTCCTAAGAGATTGCGACAATAGACTAGCTGAGTACTTAGACAAACGAGGGGATTCAACATGGTCGCATCGTACTAAATCTTCCGGCTATATCTCAGGCTCAATACGTTACAAGATATTAAAACGAGCTAGATTCCGCTGTGAATTATGCGGAACTAGTGCAGAACATAAAGCTCTAGAAGTTGATCATATCCTCCCACGAAACAATGGTGGCAGTGATGAAGAGTCCAATCTGCAAGCTTTGTGCTATTCATGCAATGCTATGAAACGTGATACAGATTCGACCGACTTTCGTGGGTGGTCCGAATCATACGCTGACCGGGATAAAGAGTGTCTATTCTGTAATGTTGACCGCGAGATAATCGCTGAAAACGAACTTGCAATATCATTTAGAGATATGTTTCCAGTAACCCCTCTGCATACATTAATCATCCCCAAGAGACATGTGCCAGACTATTTTGGCCTGTATCAGCCAGAGCTGAACGCGATCAATCAGCTTGTGATAGAAGTGCGGGAATCACTCGTCCTTGAGGACAGTAGCATTGAAGGGTTCAACATCGGTGCTAACGCAGGCGAAGTAAGCGGGCAAACTATCTTTCACTGCCATACCCACCTAATCCCGAGAAGAAAAGGTGATACAGAATCTCCACGAGGAGGGGTTAGGGGCGTCATTCCAAATAGACAGAGTTATTAGTATAAGAAGGTTCGGCATTGACCGCGTAGGCTGCACGGTGATGCTCGGCTGCATCGCAGCGTCTCTAGTTAGCAATGGACTGAAAGCCATCTAGTATCTATAGGGCGTTAGGTAAGGGAGCAATACATTAAAGCAGATGGACTTTAGGCAAAGATTTAGTGCGAGAGTCATATAGGTTCCCCCTATAGCCTCCTAAACGAGAACTATTCTCATTTAACCCTGCAAATCCATTACCTCTGAACACCACGATATCTCTAATAATTAGACGATATTTGTTGTCTGCTTTCGGTATGAATTAAATCAGATTTATTGTTTAGAATTAAAATCGAGGAAGTGGCACTTAGACGGGGGAAAGATCAAACTGTCTAATAAACTCTGGAAAGTCCAGTTTGATGTTGCCTGCGCCCTTACCTAAATCTATCTAAGATCCAACCATTATGGAATTTCCATGAACAAACCTGCACTTGAAGATTTTTACTTAACTCAAGCTAGGCTTGAGGAGTTTCAGCACAAGGAAACATATTTTTATTCTAAGGATCGAAAAGAACGATCCTCTGATCGGCTAACTATTTTTTTCTGGATTTCAGTTTTCAGCGGTTTACCGTTGGCGTCGGGTAAAAGTGATAATGCCGTGCTTCTATTGATCGCAGTGGTTTCTGGGCTGTTATTCTTTATCTTGTTTATAGGAAAGCTCTTTGACAACCCTGTAAGTAGCCCTGCGCTTCCTCAGAACTACAAAGATTATAAAAACGCAATTCATAAATACGACTCATTTCTGAGAGAGAAAGAACACCAGCAAAAAATAATTGAGAAAGAAAGACAAAGTGAGGAAATGGCACATAAGCGAAAGACCTATGAATACTGGACAACAGTTGACCCGTATCAGTTCGAGCATGAGGTTGCTACATTATTTCAAAATCATGGGTTTGATGTAAAAGTTACAAAAGGAAGTGGCGACCAAGGCATAGATATTAAGCTGTTTAAGAATGGTAAGCGTGGTGCGGTACAGTGTAAGAGATATACGACTAAGGTTGGACCAGGCGCGGCGAGAGACTTTTGGGGTGCGATGATGCACGGCGAATATGATTTTGGCTTTATTGTTTGCCCTAGCAGTTTTTCAGAAAATACATTCGAGTTTACAAAGAAGAAACCCATAACCCTTATAGGACTTAAGAGAATTATTGAGATGACGACTGGCTCAGAACTAGCATTTCTAAAAGTTTGATGCTTGACCTCGGCGAGACTATCTCTTTATTCTCGGGCAATCCGTAATTCACATCTATACCCTGATACATAAGGCGAGCCCCCGGGAAATTGACTTGAAATTTATCTATATCATTACTTGGCGAATAAAAAGGAGAAGGTCTATTTACTAACCTGCTCCCATTGGCCGTTAATGCATCTTCCAATTTCGTAACCAAGTTCCGGCAAAGGTTTTAGGCCACAATTCAACCCACTACTAAAACTCTTACTAACCTGCTCCCATTGGCCGTTAATACATCTTCCAATTTCGTAACCAAGTTCCGGCAAAGGTTTTAGGCCACAATTCAACCCACTACTAAAACTCTTACTAACCTGCTCCCATTGGCCGTTAATACATCTTCCAATTTCGTAACCAAGTTCCGGCAAAGGTTTTAGGCCACAATTTAAGCTGCCTAATTGTGCGAGAACGATGGTATTTCCGTATTCAAAGGAATCTATCTGATTGGGAATCTGCCCGCCGAACGCAGCGTTCATAGAGGCTATGGCAAAAAATGCAACGAAAGTTGAGACTCTATTTTTCATACCTGATTATCCCTTTTATATTTAGGCGTGTGTAAACCTTACGGGCTAGAAAAATGTGCTTAATTTGTACAATTACGTACGCACTGCCTAACCAGTCTATATCCAGAATCATTTAGACATGAGTTTAGCGTTGAGCGATACGCCTGTTTTCCTGCATTCGTCGCATTCTGCCTATTCATTTGGTCAGCGAGGGGTTGAGCGCTCGCTGCTAAACCGGTCAGTGGCGGACTGTTTTGCTGTAAATTTTGAACATAAAGGGTATATGCATTGTTTTCTGAAACTCGAGCATATTGTTCACATTGAGGCAAGACTTGGGCAAATGGGGCTGCCCCAGATCCCGGAACTACTGCCCATAGGTTTTCATATACAGGCGAAGTGCTGCTACATGATGTTAGTAGTAGAGCGGATAACAAGAAAATATTTAGTCGCATTTAATCATATCCATTAAGGTAGATTTGGACTGCTAAACTTATTCGTATCATCAATGATAGAAGGCTAAATTTCATAAAGAAGGATGAATCCTGCTCTCAATTTAGCGGGATAACAATCTTTATTGCCCATATATTGTGTGGACTTTATATTTAGCTATTTCCTTGGGTCGGAGCCATGATCAGGACGTGACAATCACCATTTAGTTGCACGGTCTATAATTCACGTCTATACCTTGAAGTATTAGGGAAGCACCCTGGACCGTTGATTTGAAAATTATCTTCATTACTTTTCTGGTATCTACCGCCGCTTTCGGTCAAGCGAACTATAACCGAGACTATTTTATAGACGGGAATTGACTATACCAATCGCCGCTGGCAGTCGCCGTAGACAGGCAAGAAAGTGAAAGAGTAACAGCCCTGAAGCACCTCAGCATGCGTAACCGATGTCCTAATGCCACCCCGCATTGCCCCCAACGACCCCAAGGAAACTTGCGGGAATCGGAATCGTGAACTATACATAAAGTCAGTAAAAAGCAGGAAGCATGTACGTCCGGAGTCAGTCCTATTGCCCGGTTTCGGCCGGGCGTCTTTTCTTGAGTCGGTTGGCCTCCCCATCCAATTCGAATCCGATAGACCTAGCGTAGCCTTTAGCCTCTTGTGGCTCTGGAGCAATGAATAACTTACGAGCTGTTTTCTTCTTAACTATATTGGTATTGGTAGTAATACCTTCGTATACAAGCGTTGTATTACGTTCGTAATTCGGTCGTATTACGTTCGTATTCCACCGTAGCATTGCGTTCGCATTCCACAGTAGCATTGCGTTCGCATTGCGTTCGCATCACCCCATCTGGAACCTGCTGATTTCCTTTCCTTTTCTGTTTTTTCTAAACGCTCTTCTAAATAATGTCTTCCCACGAATAGCCTTACAAAGCTTAGTTCTCAGGTGATGCTGGCTGTTTAGCTTTAGACCAAGGCATCAGGCCTTTGTGACCTGTGAGGATGAACCTGATCACCCATCCTCCCGGTAATGAGCCAAAAGTGTAGTACAGCATTTGAACAAAAGCTCCGATCGCCTCAGAGTCCAAGGTGTCTGCGCGAGTGATAACGAGTGCGGCTATAATAAAAACCGCAAAAAACACGGAGAAAATAAATCCAAGCCAATGAATAATCAGACCGAATCTGTTTAGCATCCTAAGTACCCCTTTTTTTAAATTCAGCTTTAGCAAATCTTTGGACTTTGAAAACAGCGGGCTGGTGGTTCTTCTTTTCTACGGCATTCCAAATTCACCCTTTGCAAGGGAAGGAGGGTACTATAGCGATAAGGTGATGAAGAAGGGGCCCCCGGGGGGGGGTGGCAAGCCCCCGATATTCTCGACACTCGATAGCGTTACACTGGACTTCCCTCACTACAGTAGACACTTCCGGGCTATGATTGGACTTCCCTCACATCAATATAACGCTGTGTCGTCGCAAGACTGCTGTGCTATTCGTTATTCTGATAGTTTGCATCAAAGCAGCGTGTTGCTTGGAGCTACTCAATAGCGATGATGTATGGACTGCTGTTGTAATGGATTAGCGGTTTCTGATCAGATGTAGAAATCGCATAGCCAATGTAGATGGCAAGCCTAAAACCAGCATTCATTTTTCCTGAGTAAACCTGAAATCGCAATTCTTGCGCAAGAGCATTAACTGTATGGGTAGGAGATAAACCGTCTATCGCACCGTTCCATATCTGCGCTTGCCCATACCTGTTGAGTTGTATGAAGACTGAGTTTTCACCCATTACTTCAGCGACTACATAAATATCGGCTGGTCGTCCTTGATCTTCAACCCGTGGAATAATAGTGGCTCCAATATAAACAGAATCTGTACTTGAAAAAGTCTGTTTGCTGGTTAGTCCAGAGTCTGAAGAGGCACCGATCTTAAAGATTGCGCCGCTACCAATATTTTCGCGGGTTGTAATTCCCTGTAGCTGCCGCTCCTGTAACGCATAGTTTGAAGGCAGAACCTCAATTTGTTGCAATCTGATTCCAATGCCAGCACTTTTTGAAAACTTGGGCGCACCTATCGCTTCCTTTAGAGAGTACCATGGCGAAGGCAAGCTATCGTCTTTGGTCATGCGAAGCAGCAGACCTAATATTCCGTTTATTCCAACAACCTCTTCGCACGAAATACCAAAGGCATTTAACTTATATATTCCCTTTGAAAATAGGGTGCCATCGATAATTGAATCAGCAAGAAAGGAAATGTTCCCGCAGCTCGGGAGTTGAGGTCCTTGGGCTTTAACCGAAGAGTTAAGTCCCGCAGAAAGCATCAGCGAAATAAGAAAAGCTGTATACCTGGTCACAATTTTGCTCCGTGCATACGAATCCACTTATTGTTATTCTGAAAACGAGTTACTCGTCGCAGTCCTTAAAGTTTTACTCAAAGCAGCATGTTACAGCATACTAGCTGGAAAGCCCCGATATTCTAGACACTCGATAGCGTTACACTAACGCAATCAAGAGGTGTCTGTGACCTGCCTGATTTCTTCGTGCCATTCAAAACTGGACTATAGCCCCGGCTTTCATAGTTGAATTGCACTTCTGTTTGAACTCGATTGGCGTCATGT
>Ga0255090_1000730_pt1 | contig 9762 bp, 8 predicted proteins | sample Colum_Yuk_RepA_8_2_FD_188444 | JGI IMG/M metagenome (GOLD analysis project Ga0255090, IMG submission 188444) | Freshwater microbial communities from Columbia River, Oregon, United States - Colum_Yuk_RepA_8d | ecosystem: Environmental > Aquatic > Freshwater > River | place: USA: Oregon | collected...
AGCAAGTACCAGTCGTGGATCATCGATCAAATCAAGAATAATCCAGAATTTCTCTTCCCGACTTCCGCTCGCAAAGAAATCCTGAGCCGCCTTGAAGGCGAAGACTTGCGGGATCTCTCCATTTCGCGACCGAACCAAGGTTGGGGCATCACCGTTCCAAATGACCATAACCACGTCATTTACACGTGGTTTGACGCACTAATTAACTACTACGCGGCCGTCTGTGACGAGCCTGCACGGCAAAACTTCTGGCCTGCGAGCATGCATGTCATCGGCAAGGACATCACGTGGTTCCACTCTGTCATATGGCCCGTCATGTTGCATGCTGCCGGCATTGCACCGCCGCAACAAGTGTACGTGCACGGGATGCTGTTGGCGGCGGATGGTAAGAAAATGTCGAAGTCATTGGGCAACGTTGTTAGCCCGTACGATTTGATTGGTAATGTTTCCAACGACCTCATTCGTTATCACATGCTCCGCGCGATACCGAGCGGTTCCGATGGCGCGTTCGCAGTGCCTGATATGGTTGCGCGGCACAACAACGAGCTAGCCAACGATCTTGGCAACGTCGTTATGCGCGTGATCAAATTGGCGTTAAAGAGAATGGGAACAGACATCGCCATCAACGATGCCAAGCAAGAACTTCACTTTGACGACACGCTAAGTAAGATGCGCGAAGCCATGAACGGCCGCGAACATCATCGCGCCGTCGATGCCCTGTGGGAAGGCGTCAACCGCATCAACACGTACCTCAACCAATATGAGCCATGGCGCATCAAAGATGATCCAGCAAAGTTTCATGGTTTGATGTTCAACGCGATGTACGGCATTGGTTGCGTGGCTGTGTTGGCGCAGGCGGTATTGCCTGAGACGGCGCAAAAGATTTTGCAGACTCTCGGTCGCAGTGGAGGTTCACTTGCACTTCCGTCGTTTGCCTCTCCCTTTATGTTAAGTGAGCCCGCAGCTCTTTTCCCCAAGATCGAAATTAACGCCGAAGGCAAGATCGTCGCGGCGGCTGTGCGCGGCGGTTAATGGATCAGCGGGCGGAAAAAATTCTCGCGCGAGCGTTCAGTCCTGACAAGGTGCCTGAACCGCGCGAGCGCGGCCCGCAAATCGATTGGACTTCTAAACGTCCTATCGATCTCGAAATTGGCTGCGGCGTTGGACTGCATCCCATTCGTTATGGACAAGCTCATCCCGAGCGTCGTCTAATCGCCATAGAACATACCAGTGAAAAATTCGGTAAGTTTGCGCGGCGGTTACGGCGCCACCCCGATATTCAAAATGTAGTTCCCATTCATGCCGATGCGATTAGTTGGGTCTGTCACCAGATTCCGGAGAGATCGCTCGATCGCATCTTTTTGCTGTACCCGAATCCCTATCCGATGCCTCGCGATCTCAACAAAAGGTGGCATGCCATGCCCTTTATGGATTTCTTGCTCCGGCGTTTGAAGATAGGATCGGTATTAATTATGGCAACGAACGAATCGTTCTACGCCGATGAAGCGGAGTCCCTTTTTTCCGCACGCGAACAGGTCATCGAAGTTTCACGTCGCGCGTTTTGTATTGAGGATTTGCCGATCGAACTCGCACGGACGCACTTTGAACGGAAGTATTTAGAGCGCGGCGAAACGTGCCACGAGATCATCGTTCGGGTATAATTTTCCACGACTTTGCCTTTTTTCGTGGAGCCCCCATGCGTACTCGCTTGAATTTGCCGTCATTAGGTCGATCGCTCAAAGTGCTGTTCACCTCATATCTGGTGGTTGTCAGTGTCGGCTTAGCAGTGTCGGGGATACAAATCCTTCTAACGCATGGAATGGCGGATGGTAAGTTCGGCTTGTCAGTTGATGACATAGTCTATTCATATTACGGAAATCGAGGTAATAGCCGCCTCGAAGGCAAACTGAACACCACCATGAAGGACAAAGCCTCCATCGCTGATCGCGCGGCTCTGGTTAAGTGGGTTGAGCAAGGATCGACTGAGGACGGTTGGAACGGTAGTATCCAACAAATCGTGAGCAACAACTGCGTTAAGTGCCACGGCACCATTCCGGGATTGGCTGATTTTCGCACGTTTGAAGGCGTAAAGGCTTACACTGCCATCGATGAAGGTGCTAGCGTGCAAGACTTGACGCGCGTTTCCCACATCCACCTTTTTGGCATTGGCTTCATCTTCTTCTTTGTATGTTTGATCTTTAGTTTGTCAGTTACCACGCCCGTGTGGCTGAAGTCTGTGGTCATAGCCACACCCTTTGCGGCGCTGCTGATTGACATCATGTCATGGTGGCTGACGAAGTGGTATCCGAGCGCGGCTTATTTGGAAATTTTGGGCGGAACGTCCTACAACTTGGCCGCTGCTTTCATGATTTTGAAGTCATTGTATGAAATGTGGGTACTGCCGAGGAGCGGCCAGACTTTCGAACGAGAGCCTTGGATTTCCGAGTAAAAGGAATGAAGTTTGTTGTTTTGTCAAACGACCCCGCAAAAAACTGCACAAAGTATTTGAGAAATGGGCGTTCTCGACCGAATAGATGTCATATCTATCCGGAACTTTTAGTTGGGCAAACATAAATATAAACTAAACGATCGTTCTGTCTTTGGCCGCAGCAGCGAGTTTCTCGCCGGTTTACTCGACGCCATGCCCATCGCTGTTTTTTGCAAAGACTATTCAAATGGCCGAGGCACATTTGTGGGTTGGAACCGGCATGCTGAGGCGTTATGGGGACTGAAGCGCCAGCAAATCATCGGCAAAACCGATGCTGATTTCTTCCCGCCCGAGCAAGTCGAGAACTTTCGCAACAAGGACTTGGAAACACTTCGCGTCGGCAAGACAGTCTTTATTGAAGAAGAGTCCGTCCAGTCGCCGATCGGTCTGCGCATTGTGCGCACGTGGAAAGTGCCATTGGGTACGGATGGAATTAAGCGAAATTTCCTTCTGGGTGTTTCCCTAGATCTTACGGAGCAAAAACGAGTCGAAGCGGATTTGGAAATGGAACGCCAGCGTGTAGTTACGGCATCTAGTTTGGCGAATATGAACGAGATGGTTGCCGGCATGGCTCACGAAATTAACAATCCATTGGCGATAATTTGTGGATTTGCCGATGTATCAAATCTTTCGATAGCGCACGGCAATATTGAAATTCCGTTGATTGAGCACAGCGTCCGCGGGATCCGTAACGCAGTTGACCGCATCGCTAAATTGATCGTGAACATGCGTAAAGTTAATCGTGACGTGTCCATGGATGAATGCCAACCGTGCTCCATTCGTAAGGTTGTGAATGAAAGTATTTCGTTATTTGAAGCAACCGCCATGGGTCAGGGCATTCAGCTAACAGTAGATGTCGAAGAAAATCTTCCCAAAGTGCGAGGTACGGAAACGCAACTCATGCAAGTACTCGCGAGTTTGATTCGCAATTCGTTCCAAGCTGTGGTCGGCGAATCGACCAAGACCATCAATGTCTGTGCCTATGCATCGAAAGACGGTAAGGTCATTGTCGATGTTATTGATTCAGGCACTGGTATTCCTGCAGAGTTGAAGGACAAAATCTTTCAGCCGTTCTTTACGACGCGACAAGTCAATCAGGGTGCGGGATTGGGGCTTTCTGTCAGTCGTTCGACCATCGAGGCGCTGGGTGGCGGAATTGATGTGGCGTCTCTGAATCGACCAACTATTATTCGCATTTCTTTGCCGGCGCTGGCATACCTGCGCAATGACAAGCAATCCGCATAACAAGTCTTCAATTCAACCTAAGTTTGCGAGCAGCCGCAAGGCCTTGTTCTTTACTCGACCATTCGCCATTGCGAAATCCCTCGCGTAGTTTTGCGAGGATCGCGCCCAGTGCTTGACCAGCAGGAATCTGCAAGTCCTGCATGAGATCCTTAGCTGTGACAGGGACAGCGGACTTGCGACGCATGCCGTAGGTCTGTTCGACGCGCAGCAATTCCTCCAAGCGATTCTTATCGAACTCCGGAGCCATGTTGTGCCAAATGTTCCACAATGGTCCGATGTTCATGATAAAAGATATCCCGTGGCAACGCTGCTCAATGAGATCTATTGTCTCCATCGAGGCTGCTAGACTTGCATTTGGTCTCTGCAAATAAGACTTCACATCTAGCAGCGCACAAAGCATTTCGCGATCGCGGTTGGAAATTCGCAAACGACGACCGAGTTGCTCAGCGGTTTCCATTAGTTTGCTGGGGTGAATCGTCAGCGCATAGAGGATGGTGGCAAAAGTCACCGCCGGATCATCAATGCCCAATCCTTTACTGGCACGGAAAAGATTGTCGATCGACGAAGCAGCACCGACATTGACGACAAACTCGCCGATGATGTCGTTCCAAATCTTTCCGAGCATGAGTCTTTTGATGGGATGCAGCCAATTCGGTGCCGCAAGGATTTGCCAGAGTTCAGACGTGATGCGCTCTTGGCTTAGCTTGCTCAGTCCCGAGCGAAGGTCTTCGCAAGCTTGTAGCGCAGATGCTTCGGGAACAAAGTCAAATCGCGCCCAAAAGCGATACAAGCGTAAGATGCGCAGATAGTCTTCTTGGATGCGCTGATCAGCCGGACCCACGAACGCAAGTTTCTTTTGTTGGATATGGTCACGACCACTATGGAAGTCAAATACGACTCCGTGTTGATCTTCAAACATGGCATTGATGGTGAAATCTCTCCGCGCGGCATCATCCTCAAAACTCTTGCCGAACTGCACGGTGGCATATCGACCATCCGTGTCGATGTCGCGGCGCAAGGTTGTAATTTCGGTCGGCACACCTGACCAAATAGCGGTGATCGTCCCGTGGTCAATTCCAGTGGGAATCACGCGGCATCCTGCTTGCGTAAGTGTGATCGTGGCTTGCTCGGGCGTTGCGGCTGTGGCGATGTCGTAGTCTTTGGGGCGAAGTCCCATCAAGCGATCGCGTACACAACCACCCGCAAGTCTGGATTCGTAGCCATTGCTCTCCAAAACCTTCATGCACTTGAGGGCGATCTGGTAGCGTTGGTCAGGGAGATTTTTTTCCAGAACCTAACCTCTATGGTTGTACCGGCATGTTGTCTGCAGGCATGTCGATGGACTTACTTTCTTGCCCGTCATCCGCGCGGCAAGATGCAAAGATGATAAAGCCTAATGCAGAAATAAGAAGCAGAAATCGCACCATGCGTTCACTCCCGTGATGAGGTGTAACTCGTTGTTTGCAATAGGAATGTCTTTAGCATATCTTGATTTTTATAAGCGTGTCAAACTTACCTTTCCCTGCGAGAGCACATGATCAAGTTGTTGTTCGTCACATGTATTTCAATCTTCGCGACGAATGTCCTTGCAGAAACAGATGTGAGCTTGGCGCCCACAACAAAAAAGAAGTACGACGACGTTAACGTGAAGCAAGTGTGGTTGGACGGCGCAATCTGGGGTGCTCTGACTGCTTTGGAATATTCAGATCGTCCTACCAGTGGGCGCGAAATGCCTTGGCAGTCTTTCGATGAATCAGCACGTGACTGGATTCATGGTGCAGAGCGCAGTCCCACCTTCACAACTTCTGAAATGTTGTGGCGCCGCTACAGTGACTACTCAGTTCTTTCCTTGTTGGGAGCTAGTGTTGCAACGCCGCTACTCTATTCGGGGTCGCATACCAAAGCGCTGGTGCCTGTGTCGCGCGCCTTCGCTCTCAATAATCTCATTACCGTGTCTCTGAAGCATGCTGTGCGACGAAGCCGACCGAAGGCATACTCGTTTGACGACGTCGATCAGGGTGGCGATAACGCGTTCTCATTTCCGTCGGGGCATTCGAGCAATGCATTCGCCGCGGCGACAGTTTTGCACGCGCTGACACCGGATGCGCCAAGCTGGTTGCATGCGGGACTTTATCTAGTGGCAACTTCCACAGCGATCGGGCGCATCAAAGGCGACAAGCACTATTTGTCGGATGTCCTAGTTGGTGCGGTGATTGGCGTGACCACCGCCCGCTATGCCATGAATGACGAGGAACAACTTACGCATGCATCCGTCGGAACTGGGGGGGTGGTTTCGACGTTTAATTTAGCAGAGTTTTGACAGTATTCACGAGGCAGTGCTTCCCCCCTCACTCCACACAGAGCAAGCCAATTTGATTTTTTTGGCATCGGAACTGACTCAACTCTTGCTGGGCAGAGTGATTGGCAGTGGCGGACGACACCAAGAGCGCACGGATTGTTGGGCTTGGTGATGGTAGTGCAGAATGGGGCGAAAAAGCGTGGAATGTAACCTCCGGTTACAATCACCATTTCGTTTGCGTGCGTTAGCGCATGTTCGCGTACGCATTCTCATAACCAATTGAACGTGAACATGAAAAAAATACCAGACAGCCTGTAGCCAATGCTGATGGAACCAGCTACGGCTCTGGTTGTTGACGGCTGATTTGGCAGCAAAAACTTTTGGCCGTGTGTTCCTCCTGCCATGTTTTGCATGGCCGCAGCGTTGAACGTATATATCCCTGTCGACGCCGGCTGTCCGTTACTGAGAAATCCCTCAATTCGTGCACCACCGGTGGCAGTTGTGCCACTGAAATCCGTGAAGTTAAGAGTAAACTGATTGATGTTTCGTGCAAACGCGGCGAGGTCCGTAACTGCTGCGTACGATCCGGATAACCTGTCGTAGCGGAACCATTTAAGTTCAACCGCATCGATTTCGTGATCTGCATTGGCTATGAGACGAATGGCTGGAACGTAAACTTTTGGTTTTCCTTGATCATCGAGTGGACGAGCTGCCGCCAAATCAAAAGATGCGACATGCCGTCCCTCGACCTTGACCATCCACTTTCCTGACGGCATGGCCGTGACAAAGCCGCCGCCCCCGACATTGAAGCCCGTACCTTGATTGTCGCCAGTCGATACTCCGGATGCGTAAAAGGTATCAAAACCGCATTCTTCGCGGCCATCTGACGGTTGTGGGCCGGTTGTGCCAGAATTGGTCATTGGTGCCGATGGGCTGTACGTTGCCGATCCACTTTGTACGATGTCGGGAGGAAAAATTTCGACAAGGGCATGCTGCGGGCTCGTATGATTGGCGCATACTTTTGCAAAAGTTGCCGCGGGATCATTGGTGCTAAAGTAAATGCCAAACCCACCACGTGCAACCCCTGCCGGATCAGTCCATGCATCAAGGCCCGCATTCGAATCATAACCAATGATATAGAACGGACTGGCCGTATAATAAACCCCATCAGCGTTGCGGTTGGCATAAATGTTTTTGGCGTGCCGCACAACGTCGTCGACTTTAGCTGTTTCTTCGAGCACAGATTGACTCAGTGTAAATTTGTCTTTAGCTGCGTCGAGCGCTCCGGGAGCGCTTGCATCTTGGCCATTCGCTCCGCGCACCACTTCGCCAAGTTCGAGCTCTGTAATATCACCACGCAAGGTGTCCAAAGGAAGCTGGATCAGTGAGTCTCGGCTTGCACTGGCGCCCGCTCCCAACCCAATGAAGCCAACCACGCGGTCTAGCGGGTCAGATTTGGTTTCGTCGATAAGAATGATGACGCTTTGCGAACGCCCGCCATGGGATGGAGCGTGTCCATGACTGTCGAGTTGCATTTGGTTTGTTGCAGTGGCATTGAAGTCGATTGCAAAAGCGCCAGTGGTGCTTAGTTCGGCTTCGGTGCCAGCACCGCCGCTAAAAGCTCCGTTTTGCAATGGAAGGCTGATTATCTTGTCGACGCGTGTTGCATCGACATTATCAGCCCCTACCGCAAATCCGTCTCCAAGCGAGCCCTTGATAGCAAGCGAACCTTGTGGTCCATTGGCTTCATCATTTTGGTTATCGCCCGACTGTTCGGACGACTTGGCGTCAGTGTGGGCTGTATCATTTCCCGCGCTCTTTGCATCCGAATCAAGCATCGAATCTTTGGGATTGCAGGCCAATGTGTTCGATATTAACGCAGCAATTACCGCCAAGTTCGTAAGAGTCATTGGACGTCCTTCTGAGTGTCTTATGGCAAAAACATATCGGCGGATGCGGGAGAAATTTGAGATGGCACCTTCTGACTTGTGGTCAGAATTTGAGTAAAATAGACACAGACAACAACAGCAAAAATGAGGTTCGTTCGTTGCGCCAACAAACTGCCGACATTTTTGCGGGTGGTGTGTGATTTTTATTAGAGGGACGTCAAACGCCAAAGGCCTAGAGCGGCAAGGGATTCATAGATTTTGTGTGGATGTCTTTTTCGTTCATTAATCACCTGTATAATGAACGAATGGTTTCCATCAAAAAATCTCAGTTATTTCATGGGCTTATGCAAAAATACGGGTATTTAATGAACGCAGGATGGGCCTTTGCAGGTCTGAAAAACGCCCGAAAACCATGATTTACATGGGTTTTAGAGGATGTGCGCGGGTTGGTGAATGGTGGCGGTGCGGTCTGAAATTGATGATTATAAATTGAACATTTTGCCATAGGAAGATGGGTAGTGGCCAAAAAAAGGCCGCACAGTCAGACGTGCGGCTTGCAAAAGTCGCTGAAGCTTACTGCCCCAGAGAGTCGATCAAGCATTCTGGCAACGAGATGGTGTTCTCACCATTGTCGCTTCTGTTGTCGAAGAAAACATCTTCCAAAAAGGCGGCTCGTGAATCGTAGGTATTCAGCTCAGATCCACGGTCGCAGGTGCGAAACGAAGTCTTAGCTGCTTGGGCGACATTTAGCGCATTCCATTTGCGTGTCTTGGTGACGACGCTTGCAACCTCTTCGCCAGCAATCCATTCGTACTCGGTCGTTGTATAGGTATTGCGGCACTTAGGATTGCTTATGGTGGTGCTACGGATGTCCAAGTCACGCCCGGTGATCGTGATGCCTTGTTCGGACAGCTTGAGGTTGGCTGAATCTGCGACCATGTAACCAGCAAACACCTGGCTAGAACCGCCGTCACCAGACGAGGTTCTGCATTTTAAATTGACATAAACGGTCTCGGCGAACGCGAAGCTAGACATCAATAATCCGCAAACAATTGTGGCGATCCACGAACGACTCATAAACTCTCCTTGCGATAGACTGGTCCGGAAAACAGGCGGGCACGTTGTAAGCAAATCGGAATTATTGGTCAATGAGTCGAAGTGGCCTATGTGGACACGTCCATCAGTTCTGAATGGAGACCACGTCTTTCCAAAAGGCGTCAGTGGTCGAGGACGGCCTTGTCATTGGTACGCCAAAGACGTTGGCATATTTGGCGTAGAGGCCCGTGTTATAGAGAAAGGCAGGAATCAGCAGAGAGAACGTTGTCGGGTCACCGTATGCAAAAATATTTTGTTGGGCGAGATTGATGCGCTTCAAAAGCGCTGGATCCGATTTTACGAGGGGATCGTTGGACCAGTCAAAAAGCAGCATTTTGATCTGATTTCCTTGTTTTAATACCTTTTGGTCGAACGACGCAAGGAATCCGGGGTGCTCTTGCTCGTACTTTTTGGCGAATGCGTTGGCATGTGTCGCAAAGTAGGTCGCGTCTTGGTTGTACCACGTGTCTTGGATCCTCTTGGGAAGCGGCTGTCCGCTTCCGCCTTCGCTTAACCAGTTGGCGAGGATTTCTTTAGGTGTGGTGTATCCTCCGCTGGCCATGATCCGGTGGGCATTGTTCAGGATAACGCGATAGGTCGTTGAAGGGGCGGAATCAGGGGCAATTGCGCGCCATTCTAAACCGAAGAGCCCGTCGCCTTGGTAAAAGTCGAGTCCGCGGAAGCCGACCCATCCCATTTTGAACTTGGAAGCAATTTTAGGAGAACGGCCGGCGGCAACGTCAGCA
>Ga0255090_1000742_pt1 | contig 9611 bp, 9 predicted proteins | sample Colum_Yuk_RepA_8_2_FD_188444 | JGI IMG/M metagenome (GOLD analysis project Ga0255090, IMG submission 188444) | Freshwater microbial communities from Columbia River, Oregon, United States - Colum_Yuk_RepA_8d | ecosystem: Environmental > Aquatic > Freshwater > River | place: USA: Oregon | collected...
TCTACGCACCTGGCCGCTTCGCTCCCACCGAAGAAGTGATCGCCCTGGCGCAGGTGGCCGGCGAGCACGACGGCATCTACATCAGCCACATGCGCGAAGAGGGCCTGCAGATGCTGGAGAGTGTGGCCGAGACCATTCGCATCGGCGAGGAAGGTGGCCTGCCAACGCAGATCACCCACCACAAGGTGGTGGGCGCGCCCATGTGGGGCAAGTCGGTTGAAACCCTGCGCATGGTGGACGAGGCCATTGCCCGGGGCGTGGATGTGTCCATTGACCAGTACCCCTACACTGCCTCTGCCACCAGCCTGACCATCCTGTTTCCGGGCTGGAGTCTGGACGGGGGCCGGGACGCCCTTCTTGCCCGCATGGAAGACACCGCTCAACGCGCCCGCCTGAAAGCCGACATCGTCTACAACATCGAAGTGGACCGCGGGGGCAATGATCCGGCCAATGTGGGGCTCTCCAACTGTCCCCATGACAACACCATCAACGGCCTGAATCTGAGCGAAGTGCTCCGCCTTCAGGAACGGGCCGTCAGCAAGGACAACGCCGCCGATCTGCTCATGGAGCTGGTGGCCGCGGGCAATTGCGACGCGGTGTTTCACGCCATTCACGAGGACGACGTGCGCAACATCATGCGCCACCCGCGCACCATGATTGCGTCAGACGGGGGCGTCGAGGCGCCCACCGACCGCGTACCCCATCCGCGCAGCTATGGCACCTTCGCGCGCTTTCTGGGCCATTATGCCCGGGACGAGGGCGTGGTGCCGGTGCACACGGCCATTCACAAGATGACGCAATTGCCAGCAGACCGACTGGGACTGGAAGACCGGGGACGACTGCAGGTGGGCGCCATTGCAGACATCGCGGTGCTGGAACTGGCGGCAGTGCGGGACTTGTCGACCTTCGAGGAGCCGCATCAGTATGCGGAGGGCGCCGCCCATGTGTTCGTGGCAGGGGAAGCGGTGCTGCTGGATGGCGCCATGACGGCGGCGCGTCCGGGGGTGATAGTGCGCTCGACGGACGAGTAAGGGTCTGATTCAGGCCTGTTCGCGGGCAGGCCCGCTCCCACAAACGGGTCCGCGCCGACCGGCTGCCGCCGCAGCGTGCGGCGCACCCTGGCACGTACCCGCAGCAAGTCGCGGAACATGCGCCAGGAGTCGCGCACAATGTGCACACTGCTGTCCGGGGAGTTCAGCCAGCGCACTGGCAGCACGTCCACCCGCATGTCCAGTGCACGGGCCAGCATCAGCACTTCCACGTCGAAGGCGAAGCCATCCAGCGTCTGCCGACTGAAGATGGCCCGGGCGGCATCGCGCCGGAACGCCTTGAATCCGCACTGCGTGTCAGTGATGCCCGGCACACTCAAGGTCTGCACCAGCGCATTGAAGATACGCCCCATGTTGCGCCGCAAGGCACTCTGTGGCTTCTCTACACGACTGCGCGCCAGCGCGCGGCTGCCAATCAGCACGTCGGTGTCCGGTTGCTGCTGAAAATGGGCGAGGAAAGCCTGCACTTCCTCAAGAGGCGTGGACAGGTCCGCGTCCATGAACAGCACGATGTCGCCACGGGCCCGCAGTACGCCGCTTCGCACCGCATAGCCTTTGCCGCGGTGCACCAGGTTGTCGATGACATGAAAGCGCGTATCTCCCTCTACCACCGCCCCAGCACGGTCCAGAGTGTCGTCCTGGGAGCGCTCAACCATGAGCAGGATTTCGACGTCCAGAGGATGGCTGTTGAAGTAGTCGCGGATTTGCAACAAGGACTGGGGCACTCGCCGCGCCTCGTTCCAGGCGGGAATCACGATTGACAGCACAGGTGTCGCAGATGCATTCATCGCTTTGCCGTCGCCCGCGTTTGTGTCTAAGATTGCCGCCATGAGCTTGATGCCCCCCCCGCCGGTACTCCCGGTCCCTTGAAAATATTCACCAGCATCCCTGCCCTGTGGCTTCAAGGCGCGTGTGTATTGCTGGTGGCACTGCTGCTGCGCACGGTTCTGCTGGACATCAAACCGCCTCACTTTGACGAAGGTATCAACGGTTGGTTCCTGGATCAAATGTGGCGGCAGGGATTCTACCGATATGACCCCACCAACTACCATGGCCCGCTCTATTTTTACCTGCTGATGCTGGCAGAATTGCTGATGGGGCGCGGCCTGCTGACGCTGCGCCTGGTGGCCGTGCTGTTCTCTGCCGGCATCGTCGCCGTGGTGCTGTTGCACAGCCGCTGGTTCGGGCGTGCCGCCATCTGGGCCGCTCTGGTGCTGGCGATCAGCCCCGCCATGGTGTTCTACGGGCGTTATGCCATCCACGAGTCCCTGTTCATCTTCTGCCAGGCGGTTTTTCTTTACGGCTATATTCGCTGGCATCTGGAAGGTGGCCGCGCGGCGGTGGTGTGCATGACGATCGGCGTGGCCGGCAGCATCGCCACCAAGGAGACCTTTTTCATTTTCCTGGGCACCTGGTTCATCGCCGTGGCGCTGGTGCACCTGTTGCAACGATTCCTGCCCGAACGCAACGCGGCGGTGCCACTGCAGCGCGAGCCGGTCCCCCGCCGTTTCGTGCTGATCACCGTGGCAGTGTCAGTCCTGGCAACACTGCTGCTTTTCAGCGGATTCCTGGCCAACCCGGCCGGCGTGCGGGACATGATCATGGCCTTCGCCCCGTGGATGGCCACGGGCACTGGGGATGCCAGCGGTCACGAGAAGCCCTTCTGGTACTGGCTCCAATTGCTGGCGCGCTACGAGTGGCCGCTGCTGGCGACCTTGCTCGCGCTGCCGGCATTGCTGCTGCATGAGTCGCGCTGGTCCTGGCGACTGGGGGCCACAGGATTCGGCCTGGTGCTCGCCTACTCGCTGATCCCGTACAAGACACCCTGGCTGATCATTGGCATGCTCCTGCCGCTGAGTTTCGCGTTCGGGTTTCTCATGGAGCTGGCCCTGGCGCGCCTGAAGGCTCGCTGGCGCCTGGCGTCTGTGGTCCTGGGCTGCGTGCTGCTGACCGTTTCGCTTTACACCAGCCTGCGGCTGAATTTTCGCGACTACGCCAATTTCAGCGAACCCTATGTGTATGTGCAGACATCGCCCGATCTGAACCGGCTCATGGACAATCTGGACAGCCTGATCGAGGTGTTTCCCGCCCGGCGCAATCTGTCCGTGCTGGTGATCACGCCGGATCCCTGGCCCCTGCCCTGGCTGCTGGGCCGTTTTCCAGGCCTGAGCTATGGCACGGCCGAGACGGCGCGCGACATCACGGCCGATGTGGTCATCTCCGATGCCACCGGACAGAGGCAGGTTGAGGCGGCATTGGGTGAGTTCTATTTCCGTCAACCATTCAAGATTCGCGACGCCACCGATACGGGCTGGGCCTACTACAAGCCCGCGACCTTCATCACTATGGACACCACTGACGCCGAACTGATCGCGCCGCAGGTTACCCCATGATCGTCTTCGGCCTGTTCCACATGCTGTTCAGCGCCTTGTTCGCGCTGCTGGTCGGCCTGCTCTACGGGGGGTTGTCGGGGCCTGCGGCACTGGTCTGCCTGCTGGGCGCCATTCCGGCGGCGTGGGCCGCGGGCCGCTCTTTTGCGCCGCTGGCGTTCGTCCTGCCGCTGCGGCAGCTGCGCGCTCTGGAGTGGCTGGTGCTCCTGTTCGTGCTCTACGTCGGCCTTCGGCATTTTGTCTGGCTGTTCTATTACGCCGACAGCACCTTCCGCACACTGGCAGTGAACAATCTGGGCGATCTGCCCCTGCACATCAATTACATCCGCCAGTTTGCTTGGGGTGCCGCATTCCCGCCGGTGAATCCCGAATTTGCCTCCGAAGCGCTCTACTACCTCTATGCGCTGGATCTGTACAACGGCCTGTGGGAAGCGCTGGGCGTGCCGCTGGAAGCTCATCTGTTCCTCGTGGGCCTGTTCCTGCTGCTGGCAAGCCTTGGCGCCCTGCGACACTGGGCTGGCTGGCTGGGCATGGCCGGCTTCTTTCTGAATGGCGGCTGGGCCGGCTGGGAAATTCTGCAAAGCGGGGAATGGCAGGACTATTAGGGGCCGCTGGCCTGGAAGAACTTCTTCCTGAGCCTGTTCGTCACCCAGCGCGGCATGATGTTCGCCATTCCCGCCGGCCTGCTGATTCTCACAGTGTTGTCCCGTGCCGTGCGCGAGCCCACGCAGACACCGCGTGCCGTGCTGCTGCTCACCGGTCTGCTGTGGGGAGGCCTGGCCTTTTTTCACCTGCACAGGCTTCATGGCGGTCAGCCTCATGCTTGCCGGCATTGCCGCCATCCACCGGCAATGGCGTCCCCTGCTGGACATGGGGAGAACTGCGGTGCCACTGGGCAGCCTGTTCGTGCTGTATTCCACACAGTTTCTGCAAAAGGCGGGCGTCATCAGGCTGCAGTGGGGATGGCTGGCGGGCGAGCAGAACGTGGCCGCGTTCTGGTGGCAGAACCTTGGGCCCTGGCTGCTGCTGCTTGCGGCGGTGCCCGTGGTCCTGCTGCTGCGCCGGCACTGGCAGGGACTGGCCCTGTACGCCTTCTATCTGGCGCTTTTCACAGTGTTTACCGTGGTGATGCTGGCGCCGTGGGACTGGGACAACATCAAGGTGCTGATCTGGCCCTGGTTAGGCCTGCTGGGTGTTGCCTGGCATTGTCTACCCACCCCTGAAGCACAGGCCTTGTGGCGTCTGCCCGTGCGCCTCGCGGCGGGCACGACAGCGGGGCTGCTGCTGGCGGTGCTGGGGTTGTCGGGCACGGTGTCACTCGTGTCCTCGCTCTCACCGCAGGAAGACGCAGTGACCGTGTATCAGGCCCGGGAACTGTGGGACATGGAAGGCGCCCTGAAGAATGTGTCGCCTGACGCCGTGTTCATCGCAGCGCCCAGCTACAATCATGCGCTGACCTACTGGGGCAGAGTGCGGGTGCTGGGTTACGAGGGCCACACATGGTCACACGGCATCGACTCTGCGGAAGTGTCAGCGCTGCAGGCGCGTCTGTATGCCGGCGATGCCGACTGGCGGCAGATTGCCACCGACCTGGGCGCGACGCACATTGTGTGGGGGCCCCACGAGCGGCAGCAGTATGGCGATGTGGCACACCCCTGGCGCCGGGAGCTTCGCAACAGCTCGGCCGTGGCGGAGGTGGAACTCTATGTCCTGGAGTAATCGCGCCCGAAGCAGCTGACTGTGGGAGCTTGCTTGCAAGCGAACTGTCGCGGGCAAGCCCGCTCCCACAAAGGGGTAGCTCCCACAGAGGGGTAGCTCCCACAGTCCGGGAGCTTCCGCCATCAGACCACCGTGTGGCGATAGGCAGCCCAGCAGGTCGCATTTTCCCAGAGTTTCACATTCAGCACGCCTTTGCCTGGGAAGGTGATCAGACTGAGCATCTTCTCGCAGATGATGCGGCTGAAGTGTTCGATGCTGGGATTGAGTCCGGCAAACTCCGGCTTGTCATTGAGCACGCAGTCGCGGAAGTACGCAACGATCTGGCCCAGCGCGGCCTCGATCTCCACGATGTCTACCAGATAGCCATGCTTGTCGAGCTGAGCTGCCTCGATGCTGATTTCGACCACATAGGGATGGGCGTGCGGAAAATTCTCACTGCCCCAGTCACCTCCGATCAGGTAGTGATTGGCGATGAAGTCTCGTGTGACGGCAACGGTGTACATGGCTATTCCTCTGTTCTATCAATAAGCGTCATTCAAAAATATCAGTCGTAGACGAAGACCGCCTGCATGACCTGCCCGGGCGACTCGTGCAACAGTGTGTAAAGCGCCGCCGCCTCGCCGAAAGGCATGCGGTGCGTGATGAGCGTCTGGGGCATGGTGCGGCGCAGCATGTCCCAGCACAGTGCGAAGCGGCGTTCTTTCGTCCAGCGACCGCTCAGCTCGGGTGCCAGCGTGCTGACCTGACTGGTGCTGATGCGCAGACGGTTGCGGTGGGCCTCGCCCCCCAGGGCGATGGCGGCGCTCTTGCTGCCGTACCAGCTGCCGATCACGATACGGCTGGTGTAGCCGCTCAGACCAATCGCCAGGTTCAAGGCCTCGGGCACGCCGCTCACTTCATAGATCAGATCGGCCCCCGGCACACTGTCGCTTTCCTGCAGCGACACACGCAGCGCCTCGATGTCGTCGGCATCCAGAGGATCGAACACATCGTCTACTCCCAGATGCAAGGCGCGCGCCCGGCGTGCTTCCAGGCCATCCACGCCATGCAGCGACTGCAGCGGACACTGCACCAGCAGACTGTCGAGCAGCAGGCCGACGATGCCCTGCCCCAGCACCACGACGCGCTCGCCCAGCGCCGGCTGGCCGTCCTGCAGAAGATTGACTGCAGTTTCCATATTGGCAAGGAATACGGCTGCCTCTGCCGGGACATCGTCCGGCACCACGATCACATCCTCGCACCGCGCATGGAAACGCGACGCATGGGGTGCGAAGCTGAACACGCGGCGGCCCAGCCAGTCTGGGTCCACCTGCGGGCCGATACGTTCCACCTGCCCCACACAGGCATAGCCATACTGCAGCGGATACGCCGGTGCACCCAGCAGGTTGGACAGGGTAGCGTCCAGTGTCATGTCGGCCGGAATCTGTCCCCGGTAGAGCAGCATCTCAGTGCCGGCGCTGACCGCCGAGAGCTGGGTGCGAACCAGCAGCTCGCCCGCGGCCAGCGGGGGCAAGCCTGCCCTGCGCACCTCCACCTGCAGCGGCGCAGTGAACCACAACTGTTCAGCGCTGTTGTTTTCACTGGAATGGCTGTTCTTCATGAGGGCTCTCCTGCGTGCGGCGCCCCGTAGTGCAGGTTGCCCCACATGATCAGATCATCGCCCAGGCGCGCTGTGTGAAGCGGCGCGATACGCGGCAGCTGTGCGCGCGCGAGGTGCCCCATGTCCCCGACAGCCTTGTAGCCGCCGGCGAAGACGGGCGCTACCGTCAGCACCAGGGCATCCACCAGCTGTGCTTTCAGAAATGCGGTGATGACATTGGCCCCGCCCTCCACCATCACGCTGCGAATGCCGCGCTGCCACAAGGCCTGCAGGGCTGCGCTCAGGTCGATGTGACCCATCGCGTCGCCCGGCAGCCGGATGATGTCGATGTCGGTGCGCGCCGGCACTGGGTCAGTACTCGTCAGCACCCAGCAGCGGCGCTGGCCGGGGGCGCACAGACGGGCCTGGGGGGAAATGCGCAGCTGACTGTCCAGTACTATGGGCTGCGGACTCGGGCCGGAACACTCACGCACCGTCAGCTGCGGATCGTCTGCCAGCACGGTGCCGATGCCCACCAGAATGCCGTCGTGCAGGCTGCGCAGCTGATGTGTCAGGCGCAGTGAGTCGGGATTGCTCAGAGCCAGTCCGGTGCCTGGTTGCAGGGTGATGCTGCCATCCCAGCTCTGAGCCCACGCCAGTGTGACAGAGGGCATGCCGGCACGATTGCGCCGCTCGCGATGCTCGTCAAGCCAGCGCGACAGCGTAGTGTGCAGGGAAAGATCAGGCGGGAGTGGGGAAGAAGTCGGCATGGCGGCGATGTTACGGCCCGCCCCTGCACAAGGCAAGGCAGCCGGATGCGGGATTTTTGTCAGCCCCGGGCTGGGAATCCCACAGAGAGCGGGCGACAATGCCGGCTCCTGTCTCAGCGCCCTGCCGGAGTCTGCGTGTTCCCCATCGTTCACTTTGCCATTCCCGGTGACCTGCAGTCCCGCACCGGCGGCTACGCCTGGGACCGGCGCATCATCGCCGAGCTCGAGGCCCTGGGCATGACGGTGCAGGTGCTGCCACTGTCGGCACGCTTTCCCCACCCGGACGCGGCGGCCCTCGCCGATGCCGCCGCCCGTGTCGCGGCCTTGCCCGATGGCGCCGTGCTGATTGCCGACGGCCTGGCCTGGGGCGTGCTCGACAGCGTGGCGCAGGCCCATGCGCAGCGCCTGTGCATCATCGCTCTGTGTCATCACCCGCTGGCCCTGGAGAGTGGCCTGAGCCTGCAGAACGCCGCGGCCCTGCACGAATCGGAGGGCCGCGCCCTGCGTGCCGCTGCAGCCATTCTCGTGACCAGCGACGAAACAGCCCGGACACTGGTGTCCCAATTCGACGTGAACAGTGCCTGCATCACTGTCGCGCTGCCGGGCACTGACGCCGTGCCGCCCGCACCCTGCACCGGGAACCCCCCCGTGCTCCTGAGCCTGGCCACTCTGACGCGACGCAAGGGCCACGACGTGCTGATCGCTGCACTGGCAAGCTTGGTGGATTTGCCGTGGACTGCACGGCTGGTTGGCGGCGATCACTTCGACTCCGCCTGGAGCGCCCATTTGCATGCGCTGGTGATCAAATACGGGCTTGCCGAGCGTATTGCCTTCACCGGCAGCTGCGAAACGCCTGCGGACGAATATGCGCAGGCCGATGTGTTCGTGTTGCCCTCGCGCTACGAAGGCTACGGCATGGTGTTCGCCGAGGCGCTGGCCCACGGCCTGCCCGTGATCGCGGCCCGCGCCGGTGCTGTGCCTGATGTCGTGCCGCCCGATGCCGGCCTGCTGGTGCCCGTGGATGACAGCGATGCGCTCGCGATGGCACTGCGCCGCGTGCTCACCGACGCCGCGCTGCGCAGCCAGCTGCGTGCCGGCGCCCTGCGCGCAGCGGCGGCGTTGCCCCGCTGGCAGGACACCGGACGCCGCATCGCCAATTTGATTGCCAACCTGACTGGAACGACGAGCATAAAATGAGTGGATTTTCGATTTCCTGGCTGGACCTGCGCGAGAGCGCCGACCATGCCGCCCGCGACAAGACGCTGGCGCGCGCCGCGCTGCGGTTCCTGGACAAGCCCCACGGCGCCCTGCTGGTGGACCTGGGGGCCGGCACCGGCTCGACGCTGCGTGCGCTGTCGGCCCTGGCAGCGGTGCAGCGCGCTTACATTGTATGGCGCCTGGTGGACCACGATGGCGCCTTGCTGGACGAGGCGCTGCGTCGCCACGGCAACGAGTGTGTGATCGAAGACCATCAGAATGATCTGCGTCACGTCGCCGAACTGCCGCTGGGCGGCGCAACGCTGGTCAGCGCCTCGGCCCTCTTTGATCTGGCCTCGCGCGACTTCGTCGACACCTTGCTGGCGCGGCTGCACAAGCAAGGCACCGGGCTGTATGCGGCACTGAACTACGACGGTCGCACTGAGTGGACACCCGCGCACCCGCTGGATGACGCCGTGCTGCAGGCCTTCAACAAGGACCAGCGCACGGCGAAAGGTCTGGGCGAAGGAGCAGCCCTGGGGCCGGACGCGACGGGCTATCTGCAGACACGGTGCACAGCCCTGGACTACGCGGTTCACATCGCGGACAGTCCCTGGCAACTGGGCCCGGACGACGCGGCGCTGGTGCGCGAGCTGATTTCTGGCATCGCCAGGGCGGTGGCGGTGGGCTACGAGCTGGACGCGGAGGCGCTGCTGCACTGGAAGACGTTCCGGCTGGCCAATGCGGCGACGGGGACGTGCGTGGTGGGACACCAGGATCTGCTGGCAGTGCCGGTGTGAATCTGGGACCAGTGCTCCGAATCCGGACACAAGTGCGGCCCGGGGCATCGCGGACACGCCACTAGTACTTCCCTGTAGGCTCGGCGCCCGCCCTCCCTGGCGGGCGA
>Ga0255090_1000753_pt1 | contig 9508 bp, 5 predicted proteins | sample Colum_Yuk_RepA_8_2_FD_188444 | JGI IMG/M metagenome (GOLD analysis project Ga0255090, IMG submission 188444) | Freshwater microbial communities from Columbia River, Oregon, United States - Colum_Yuk_RepA_8d | ecosystem: Environmental > Aquatic > Freshwater > River | place: USA: Oregon | collected...
CGCGAAGTTGGCGCACAATTTCTTGAATTGCAAACTTGTCTGTTCTGGTAGATCGTGGAGCGGTCATGTTCCAACGCTTGGTTGCAGGATCGAGTTCGAACACGAGTTTCTCTGCAACAGGTTTCTTTCGATCCACTTCTACCCGGTCCACTTCATCCACTTGGATGGTGTTTTTCCCAGATCTCATCGAAGGGAAGATAAAGGCGGCAGAATCGACTGCGCCCGGATCCATGAACAAAGCAAAAGCGAGGAGAATAAAAACTCCCGCAAGGAACCCAAACAGAATGTATGTAGTCTTAAAATTCATCGTAAAAACCTCAAATTCAAACTAGCGCCTGCGAACAATCCAGATAGCTCCGCCCAAACCAATTACTGAAAGAAGCATCATTGCAAGCGGAAGAAACTTCAGCCTGGTAACAGCATCTTCAGCAACATTAAACTTATAATCTTTTCGTTCCTGACCCTTGGGCTTGGCCCCGAGATCTGATCGATCCCTTAACCAAGAAATACTGGTGTTGAAAAGTGATAGGCTACTTTCGCCAAACCTGCCATTGATGCCTTCATTGCTTGCCCAAGATGCATCCCCAAAAACAACCATCCTAGGTTTGTCTTCGGTAGGTGCCATGCCTTCATGGCCTGGGATTTGGGCCAATGGGTCTGCTGCACCTTTTTCCATCACCGCAACAGCAACCGGTAATTGACCACCATTAAGTTTTTGTTGAGCCTTCTTTTCGTCCTTGCGCAACTCAGCAATTATTTCTTGCGGATTAGCACCCATATCAGTTTCAGCCCATACGGGAATACGAGGATCCGTAAGCAGAATCTCATCTGCACTAATGGGATTCGGTGGTGCATTTGGAACCCGCGCCAATGGTTTAACCGTTCGAATGCCATCGAACAGGAAAAGAGTTGCAGAACGGCCCTTTAAGAAAGCCTTGGCAATAGGATTGTTGCTTTTATCGGAAGCCATGATAGTCATGATAGAAGGCTTGCGTTCGTTAAGCGGGTTGTAGATTTGGTCATCTGCAACATCAACTTGAAATTCGCGCAAAAGCACTTTCAGGTTGGGCATAGGGATGACTTGTTTCTTACCTGCAACTTGTTCCACTTCAACATCAAGAAGCAAAAGCAAACGGCCTTTTTTGCCATCAGTGCCGCGAAGATAATTGCGAAGGGCATCGATCGCTTGTGGGGGTGGATCGAACCTGGGTCGTGCCATGACCACCACATCAGCTTCTTGAGGGATTTTTTTGGTATTTCGATCAAGCGTGATTTTATCAAGCTTGAAGTTCCCCTTTGCAGTTTCATCCCAAAGGGTGCCAATACCTGCAACCGAGCCTGGGTTTTTATCATCGATGCTAAGTTCGCCATTGCCCTGGGTGAAGAACACACCCGCTTGGGATTTGCCTTCGGAAAGGAAGGTAATTGTTTTGATGAGCTGGGCTTCGCCAAGGAATTGGAAACTTCCACTATCGGCATTGGGGTTGCGAGGGTCTTGTTGTGGGATGGAGTAAAGATCAGGATACTTGATAAAGTCATAAACAGGTTTTTGATCACTACCATAAACCACGAGCAAACCAAGGGAGTCAGGGATCTGATATTTTTCCTGAAGTTTAGCTAGTTCTTGGGCATCGAGATCGCGAGAAACCGAAGACCAAGTGATATTTTTGGTATGGGTCTTGAAGGTTTCAAGCAAGGTTTCAGTTTCAACCGTGATAAGGTTATTACTGGGAAGAAGGACATAAACCTTAACGGGTTCTTTAAGATTGGAGAGGAAATTTTGGGTGCTCTCACTAATTGAATAAAGGCCGGAAGCGGTAAAATCAAAAGTGCGATTGAAGAAGTCTAGTTTGCCCATGGGAACATAAGCAAGCACATTAACAACGCCAAGCACGGTAAGAAGAAGCATACCGGTAAGAAAAGCATTGGTGCCATAAAGAAGCCTTCGAAGCCCAACGCTGGATTTTTCAAAGTTTTTGGCGAGCATGACGCTACCAAACATAAGGGCAAGGCCGCCAAAAAGAAGGCCAGCACAAAGAAGAACGGTGTTTGGGTTTTTGCGCCATTGTGCAAGGCCCCCACCAAAGATGTCGCTGTATTCACTCAGTGGAAGAAAGAGGCCAAGGATTGCGGTGGCAAAACCAATACCGCCGCCGAGGAAAATAAGTCCGATTCGGAGCGCATTTTCTGGGGAGGTTTCATTACGGTTTCGGTTACCCAAAACAAAGCCAACGCCTGCGCTGAAAACAGCAAGCGAGCCGGACCAGATAATATAAGCCATTGCGGGGCGGCCCAGCCTCCAGGAAATAATCCCACAGGTAAGGGCAAAAATCGCAGCCATTAAGAATGCGCCAAAATTCATCACTATCGGGTTTTTAGATAACCCACTGATCAATCCATTATTCATGTTATTTGACTCGCTCATGTTTACTCTAAAATCCCTTACTTCCATTTGCGCGATTCCAGCACCTTCGTTGTCAAGAAGAGCCAGAACACAGCCGAGGATGCATGAAACAACAAAAACTTAGGAACTAACTTGCCTTCAAGCGTGGTATTCCAAACATCCAGATATGAAATATGCATAAGAACCTGATACCAAGGGCTTGCAGGGTTCTGGCCAAAAATCCGCTCACGAATGATTGCTACGATAAAAAGCCCCAGCATCCCTGCAAAAGTCAAAACACCACTGATGATCTGATTTTTACTGAGACTGCTAAAGAACAACCCCATTGAAATGAATGCTGCACCCGTAACACACAACCCCACAAAGAAACTGATCAAAGGCCTATAATCGAATGCAGGCGCACCCGACAAAGGCAACGCCAACAGGTATAACCCAAAGGGCGACCACACCACTAAATACATAACAAACCCAGCAAAAAACTTACTCAACACGATGGTGTATTCATCTACAGGAGCGGTTAGCAAAACCTCGATGGTTCCAGATCGTTGCTCTTCGCTCAATAACCTCATGGTGATTGCGGGAACTATAAAAATGATCGCAAGCACAGGAACCAGATCGATCACATAGTTTCGAACAATCGGTTCAATATTGTTGCGGGATACGCTCAGTCGATTAATAAAATCCACATACCCAAACCAGCCTGCCACCACAAAGCCTAGCAGCACAAAGTATGCAATAGGCGAAAAGAACATCGAGCCTAATTCTCTTTGCGTGAGCACTGCCAACTTGCTATCCGAGGAAACGAGTGCAGCGGTGACAAAATAAAGAGTACCAAGCACCATTAAGAGAAATCCACCTGGGATTAAAAATTCGGCAGGTCGGACTTTGATATAGCCAAACGAATATAAAAATGGCGGCAAAGCAGAACGAAGTAGAGCGTAAACAAGAAGCAGAAGCCCGCCCCAAAGAGCCAAGCGTGCAACCTTATAAGTGAAGTCGTCACTCATTCCCCTGCTACCCAGATAGGAAGCTAGGAAGAGCATGCCAAACAAACCTGCAACAAAGAATTCAGGAAGAAAAGGGGAAGAGCGCAGGTTTTCAGGCCCAATCAAGCAACCTGTAATTCCCACCACCGCACTAATCGATCCGACAAAACCCAGCGCAGCTTTTGCAATTCCTGCAATCATGGCATCTGTTTCATGCCGTAAAAAAGCCATGATAAATAGCAGAGCCATGATAAAAGCCAAGCAACCCAAACCAAACAAACCTGGTTTGCCAAATAAAGGCAAAAGAAAACAGATAGAGCCCATCAGTAAAAGCATGTAACCGAAAAGCATGTAGGCCCTTCGGAACTGAACTTCATAATCGAAAGCTGCGTGAAAAAGCAGTCCTGAAATACCAATAGCAATTGCAAAAGCAGCCCAGCCAGAGCCAACACTTGCAACCCTACCGGAAAGATTAAGCGCCATTGCCAAGCCGCCGAAAATCGTCAAGGCCGCGCCCAAGCTTCCTATGATTCTGGCCAAAGTAGGCTGATCGGCCACCATTTCGGAAGGCCCGTAATCTGCACTTACCTCGTTCTTATATTGCACCAATGGATCCATCTCCTACCTCCAGACAAACCTGTCGACTAAATGTATTAAGGTTGCAAAACGCCGGAGCAACCTGTGAATTTTGTTACTTGGACCCCACATGAGACTGAAGGGCACTTTCATCTTGATTGTTGATTTCGTTCCATTTGTCCTGCAGATTTTTACGCCTCTGGTCAAGCTTGCGAAGCGACCAACCACTCTGCGAAATTCTTTGATAGACAGCTTCGCGAATATCATGGCTTTCTGCGCATCGAACATCAAACGAATTAAAGCCCTCACCCAATGATTTATGGGCGACATGGATAACACCTTCAAGCGAACGAAGGCTGTTTGCGATTTGCTCTTCGGGGCCGCGCGCTTCGATTTGAACAATCGTTGCAGCTTCCATTTCGGAAATCTTGCCAGAGAAAGCAAGCCTTCCCCTGCGCATGATCAACACACGCTGCACAATCGTCTCAACTTCAGAAAGCAAGTGGGATGAAAACACAATGGTATGATTTTGCCCAAGCTCTTTGAGCATCTTCAAAGTTTGGACTTTTTGTTCGGGATCAAGGCCGTCCGTAGGTTCATCTAAAATCAAGAGTTGGGGATCAGAAAGAAGAGCATCTGCAAGCCCGACACGCTGCCTATAACCTTTGGAAAGTGTTCCTAAAAGCCTTCTACGAACTTCTAAAACCCTGCATTTTTCAAGAACTTTATCAATTTGGGCAGTACGAATTCTTCGATCAACGCCTTTTAATCTTGCCCTGAAGCTTAAATATTCCTCGACCCTCATCTCAGGGTAAAGCGGAATGCTTTCAGGCAGATACCCTATCCTTTTTCGCACTTCCAAGGAATCATTCATTACATCGAAGCCTTCGACCCTTGCTGTGCCGTTGGTTGCGGGCAGAAAGGTAGTAAGGATGCGCATGAGGGTGGTTTTCCCTGCGCCGTTGTTTCCCAGCAGACCTACAATTTCGTTGTGCTCAACTTGAAAAGAAACATTCCGCACTGCAAACACAGGGCCAAAATATTTTGAGAGGTTTTCTACTTCGATCATCATTGAACCAGTTACTCCGAACCTAAGCCTAGAGTTAAATCCTTTAAGGACGTCATCGTAAAGGAGAATTATTGCAATAGCGACGCAATTCTTCTTTATCGAATAATAGGTAACTAACTCACAATCATAATTCAAGTATTTTACCATGTAAAACACTTAAAATCATGCTAATCATTTGTTTTATAGAAAGCCCTATCTTTCGTCCGCAATTGCATGATATAGCAACTGTAACTCATGCTGATCAACCACTTCCGACAACTTTCGTTTCATTTGAAGCATTTTACCTGCCAACTCCTTCTCGAACTTTCTTAGCTCCGCCTGCTTGAATTCATAAGTATGCAATACATCATGATCTAAAAGAACCAATCTGGCCCTTACAACTTCTTGTTCTTTGGGAATCAAATTGCAATTGAGCAAAGCAAGTGCGTAAAGCTTCATCTGGAATTGATGATGCTCGATGGATTTTTTGGTAGGGCCCGCATCCGTTTTCCAATCGATGATCTCAACCACCCCACCCTCATTCAGCAACTTATCAATTCTACCTTGAATCACATATCCTTCTATAGGAAGAAGAAACTCGATCTCCACCTTACCCTCTGCAATGACCAAAGGTTTGATCTCGCTACCCTTTGCAGTCTCAAGAAGTTTAACCGCCTGAGCTTTGATTTTTTGAATTTCATCAACCCCCAGAACCAAGGCCTGCTCTTCGCCCAGTTCTGCCAGCGCCAAACCTATCTCCGCATCCACCATCTTGTGAATCCAAACAAGCTGCTCATCCTTTTTTGAATTGAGCCATTCGCCATGCCTTTCGAGAGAACGATGAACCGTATTCCCAATCAACGCCCCTATGTATTTACGGATATCATCTTCGGGTTCGGTATCGAATCTGGGTAGAGAATAGAAACTTAAAACATGATGCGTATTTCGAAGTTTCCACTCTGCAGGCTTTTCTTCGAACATCTTAAGTTCATCTTCAATGCGTGTTACGGAAAGCGTAACCATCTTCGGGGTCTCGGAAAACCTCCTAAGATCTTCGATTGTTTCCTCTTCCATGCCCGTATTTTCATTTTCCAACTGCCCACCGTCACTCTTAGATCTACAACGAACACGCAAATTGCCTTTTTCCCAATAACCTTTTTCAAAGTCAGAGATTTGCAAATCGAGTGCTTTATAAATCCAACGACGCCAAGAAAGGCACTCTCTAAAAGGTTTGTGCCCTGCAAGCACTAAAACTTCTTCAGCCCTAGTAGTCCCGACATAAAACAGCCTTCTGCTTTCCGCAAGTTCTCTGCTATCGATATCTTTTTTAATGAGCTCGAATTTTGAATCTGGGAGAATTTTTCGAGGGTTTGCGGGGTGTCGAATTTTTAGACCAACCTCACCCTCCGAACTTGCAATGATGTTTTCTGTTTTATTTCGAACGATCATTCTTTGCATGTTGGCAACCACAACCAAAGGAAATTGCAATCCTTTTGATGCATGGATGGTCATGATTTGCACTGCATCAATACCATGGCCGCCAGGGTTCGCCTGCGAATCTCTATTACTTGCCTCCACCCTTTCCTCGAGAGCATGAGCAACTTTTGCCAAGCTTGAACCAGGCTTAGACTCTTCATTTCGCAGGAACTCAAAGAATTTCTGAAGGTTCGCTAGCACCTGTTCACCATCAGGCAGAGATGCATAAATCGCATAAGCCCCGGTCTGCTCCATGCAATGCTGCAAAAGATCGGCATGCGAAACCCTATCAACAAGAAGCCTCCATTCACCTACTAACCCAATCGACTTCGATGCCCGCACCATTCGGCTTCTATCCTCATTAGAAAAACCAGTCCAAGCTTCTTCAAGGTTCTGCCTGTCCTCAGGTTTAAGATGATGTAATTTCCCATTGCAAGCACGCTCAAGATTAGCGTCTTTCGAAACGAGAATAGATAAACCACGGGGCATTCTGCCACCACCTAGGCAATGATAAAAATACAAGTCCGCATCATTACATCGCAGGCATGGGCCACGCAACACCCCAAGCAAAGCCAAATCGTTTCCAGGCTGCGACAACGATTGACACAACTGCATCATGTCGAGTACCTCCTGCCTTTGCCAAAACCCTACTCCACCATGAAGCAAATAAGGAATACCCAACGAGCGCAAATGTTCTTCGAGTTTACGAAGCGTATCGTTTCTGCTGGGAACAAGAATGGCCATGTCTTTCCAGGAGAAAACCTTAGGCAGATTATCTTCACCAAGCTTAGATCTGGGCGCACCCTTGAAACGAATAAGCTCTTCAACAATCATCCTGACCTGACCCATGGAAATACCATCGGATTCTTCATCGGTTGCATTAACCTGATAATCGATGTAAACCACTTCGCCCTTGGATTCTTTATCCAAGCCTGGAATCAACTCTTGGAATTTCACCTCATAACTTTTCGAAGAATCGATCGAGTGGGTTACAGGGTCAAAAACATAGTTAAACAGATGATTAAATAAGCCAAGAGGAGAGATTGCAAGAGTGCGGAAGTTTTCGCTTAACTTCACATCGCCCGCCCGCACCTCCGGAGATGCAATCTCCGTGGAATGACGTTCATGCAAAGTCTGAACCTGATGAAGTTGATTGGTCTTATTGCCCTTGGTGATTTTGTGAATCACCTCGCTGAATACTGCAACATCGGCCTGACGAAAGCCATAAATCGATTGTTGGGGATCGCCAACAATGAAGAGCCGATCGTTATCAAGAGGCTGCTCAGGATCTGGCCCACCGCCAACGAGATAGGAAAGGATTTCCCATTGCAATCTGCTGGTATCTTGAAACTCATCCACCTGGATAAAGCGATATCGTTTCTTAAGGTCTAAAATAATCGTGGGAGATCGCTCGAAAATCCTGAGAACACCGCGAGCCACGGTATCAAAGTCATACGTGTTTTTTTGCAGGCAGAGTGCCCTGTATTTTTGATCGACCTCCGCAAGTATAAGCATCAAATGATTGCGTGCCAAGGATGCTTGTTTTTCTAATGCGAAATCAACCCGCTTTGCAGCCAAAGGCCCTGCCCATGATTCATGCAACGCATCGATTTCATCTCTTACCGCAGTACAGCCTGCAAAACTTCTTGGCTCGCCCTTTTGGGTAAGTAACATCTCTGCAAGGAAATTAATCCTTTCAATCTCCCTGCCTAAGATATCCTCTTCTAACATCTGTTGTGCTTGGGCACTTTTTCTGATTAATCCTTCGAGCGTTGCTGTTTTTTTTCTTTCCTGCCCACCTTTTGTTTGCAGAGCATTAAGCATTTGTAAAAGTTCATTCTTTTCCCTCTGCAATTTAACAAAAGCAAGGTCAGTGTTAACTTTTGCAATAGCTTCAGCCTTCGAAGCACCGCCTTAACTCCTGCAGAATTGCCTAGCAACTTCTTCAAGTTTTCTTCGAGCACATCCGCTCCATCAAGATTCTTCCACCAAGCCAAAGCCGCCGCTAACTGCGGGTGAATTTCATCGAGCGATTCCAGAACCGAGCGTACCGCAATGCCTTGCAGTTCCTGCGCATCATACGGGTCCATCAATTCAAAATCTGGTTCAATACGATCCTCAGAATCATCCATCAAGGCATATTCTCTAAGAATGCTGCCAAAAAAACTATCGATGGTTCCGATAGGCGCATCTTCTAATTTTTCGATTTGTTTGGCCCACCACTTTTTAACATGGCCCACACTTTGCAACTCAAGTTCTTGAAGCAACTTCATCAACCTGGCCTTCAATTCACCCGCAGCTTTCTTGGTGAAAGTGATGGAAACAATATTTTCGATTGAAAAAGCGGGCATTGGGTCAGGTGTAAATTCGTTGTCATCCGCAGGACGGTTCTGCTCTAGAATCTGAATGATCCTATCTACAAGTACGCTGGTTTTTCCGCTACCTGCATTGGCCCTAACCCCGAGGTTACGGCTGCTATCAAGCGCATGTTTCTGCGGGGTGGTAAATCTAGTATTGGCTGAAGTTTTAATCATAATGGGCGATTCCTAATTGAAGGCTCTTTGTAATCCTGCAGGCTGCCTACAAGCATGCCCGAACGAACAATAACTCATACACTCAGGCGTTTTACTATTGCGGTGCATCGATAGGGGAAATCTCCCCCGTCTGATTCCATCTGCGTTAGCGATCGCAATTTCCCTGGCATGCTCCATACTTTTTTCATCGAGGGGGACTTCGATTTCATTTGGAGAACTCGACTCGGTATCAGCAAGATGCAAATACTTTGCAGATGCAACATGAAGTTCTCCTTTTTGATTTTGCATGAGTTCATTGATCGTGGTGATGGCATAAAGGGGCAGTTGCAATAATCTACCATCCGCAGTTTGGGCAACCACCTTATCCTTGTTTGGTTTTCCAGTTTTGAAATCGACCAACGCAAGGTTAGATGGATCAGTGCGGTCGGCATCAATGCGGTCGGCCCTGCCTGCCAAAAGTATGGGCACCCCATTGGTATCAAAC
>Ga0255090_1000762_pt1 | contig 9440 bp, 7 predicted proteins | sample Colum_Yuk_RepA_8_2_FD_188444 | JGI IMG/M metagenome (GOLD analysis project Ga0255090, IMG submission 188444) | Freshwater microbial communities from Columbia River, Oregon, United States - Colum_Yuk_RepA_8d | ecosystem: Environmental > Aquatic > Freshwater > River | place: USA: Oregon | collected...
TACGGCCCGCACAGCCGTCACACCGACACCCGCGAAGTCATTCTGAAACTCGCGGTGGCGCACGCCGAGGAAGCGCCGCTGGAGCTGTTTGCCAAAGAGATTTTTCCGGCCGCCACCGCCACCGCGCAGGGCCTGACCGGCTTCGCCGGCGGGCGGCCCGGCGTGCAGCCGGTGGTGCGGCTGTATTCCTGTCTGGTCGAGAAGACGGGGCTGCCGATCACGGTGGAGGTCAACGCGCAAACGCTGGCCCTGCCCCCGCCGCTGCCGCAGGTCGCCGCCGACAGTCCGCTGCCGGCGGTGCCGGGCCCTGAACTTGCGGCCAGCCTGACCGACCCCGTGGTGCCGCTGTATCGGCTGGCGTATGCCCGCAGCGGCGACAAGGGCAACTCGGCCAACATCGGCCTGCTGGCGCGCCATCCGGATCTGCTGCCGCTGATTCGCGCACAGCTGGGCGCACCCGAGGTCGCAGTCTGGTTCGCCCACCTCGCCGACGGCCCGGTGACGCGCTATGAGTGGCCGGGCGTGCACGGATTTAACTTCGTGCTGCAACGGGCGCTGGGCGGCGGCGGCACGGGTTCGCTGCGTCACGACCCGCAGGGCAAGGCCTACGCCCAGCTATTGCTCGATTTTCCGATTCGCGTGCCCGCAGCGCTGCAGCCCTTGCTGAAAGCCGATGCCGGCGCGCCCCCTCGTTAGCGGAGCCTCTCCATGCTGAAGAACGTCCTGATTGCCAACCGCGGCGAAATTGCCTGCCGCATCATCCGTACGCTGCGGCGACTCGGGATCCAAAGCACGGCGGTGTATCACTTCGCCGACCGTGGCGCGCCGCATGTGGCGGCGGCTGACTATGCCGTTGAGTTGACGGCGGAGGTGCCCACCGCCGCCTATCTGGACGTTGCCCAACTGCTCGCCGCGGCCCGCAGCGCCGGCGCCGACGCCATCCATCCGGGCTATGGTTTTCTCGCCGAAAATGCCGGCTTTGCCGCCGCCGTCGAGGACGCCGGGCTGGTCTTCATCGGCCCGCAGCCGGAAGTGATCCGGCTGATGGGCGACAAAATCATTTCGCGCGAGTTTGCCGTTGCCCAGGGCGTGCCGGTGGCACCGAGCTGCAAGCAGGAAGGCAGTCTGGAAGACTTCGTGGCGGGCGCCACGGCGATCGGCTTTCCGCTGCTGATCAAAGCCGCTGCGGGCGGCGGCGGCAAAGGCATGAGCATTGTGCGCAGCGCCGACGAACTGCCGGCCCGCGCCGCCACCGCCAGCAGCGAGGCGCTGCGCTATTTCGCCGACGGCCGCGTTTATGCGGAGCGCTACGTGGAGCGGCCGCGTCACATCGAAGTGCAGGTCTTCGGCGATGGTCAGGGCCACGTGGTGCATCTTTTCGAGCGCGAATGCTCGGTGCAGCGCCGCTTCCAGAAAATCATCGAGGAATCTCCCGCGCCCAATCTGCCGGCCGAGCTGCGCGACCGGATCTGTACCGCGGCCGTACAGTTGGCCGCAGCGGCCAACTACCGCAATGCCGGCACGGTGGAGTTCATCCTGGCGCCGGACGGCGCGTTTTATTTCCTCGAGATGAACACCCGCCTGCAGGTGGAACACCCGGTAACCGAATGCGTCACCGGGCTCGATCTGGTGGAACTGCAGCTGCGGCTGGCCGGCGGCGAGCCTTTCTCCCTCGCGCAGTCCGACATTACCCAGACCGGCCACGCCTTCGAGTGCCGCCTGTGCGCCGAACAACCCGAACACGATTTCCGCCCGGCCACCGGGCGCGTGATGCGCCTGCGCGAACCGGCGGGCGAGGGGCTGCGCTTCGACGGCGGCCTGCGCGAAGGACTCGCGATTACCGCCGCGTTCGACTCCATGCTCGCCAAGCTCATCGCCCATGGTGGCGACCGGCAAGAATCGGCGGCCAGGATGCGCGATGCGCTGCAGGAACTGGTGCTGCTCGGGGTGGACCACAACGCCGACTATCTGGCGCGCATCTTCGCCCACCCGGCGTTTCTGGCCGGCCAGTTGCACACCGGCTTTGTGGTGGAACACGCCGCCGCGCTCGCCGCGCCGACGCTGGACCCCACGCAACGGGCCGCCGTGTTGATCGCCGCCGTGCTCGGCACTGACGAATTTCAGCGGCTCGCCTACGACTGTCCCGAACCGCACGCCTCCATTGGCCACTGGCGCAATTAGCCATCCCCCGCCCCCAACGCCGGAACGCATCTATGCCCAGCATTCTCACCCTCGACGGCGCGCCTGCCGAACTTGACGTCACCGCCCGCCGTCCGCTGCTCACCCTGCAGGTAGACGGTCAGGCCTACACCGTAGAAGAACTGCCGGCTGATGAAGACGGCGCGCGCACGCTGCTCATTAACGGCGTGCCCTACACCGTGTGGCGCACGCGCGAAGGCGACCGGGTGCATGTGAAACTCGACGACGCCTATTACTCGGTGGGCTATCAGGAAGCGGTGGTCGCGGCGGCCCAGGGCGGCAATGCCGGCAACGAAATCCGCGCCGACATGCCGGGCATGGTGGTTGAGGTGATGGCCACGCTGGAAGCCGAGGTCAATGCCGGCGATGCGCTGCTCGTCATCGAGTCGATGAAAATGCAGATCACCATCGCCGCGCCGCGCGCCGGGGTGGTGGAAAGCCTGCACGTTGAACGCAATGGTTCGTTTCAGAAAGGTGCGCTGCTGCTCAGCCTGCGCGCGCTTGCGGAGTAAGTCCGATGGCCCGTCTGTCCTCTTCGATCATCACCAGTTCGGCCGACTTCCGGCGCAACTACAGCGCCAGCAAGGCGCGCATCGCGGACTTCGAAGCCCGCCAGCGTGCGGCGCGCTTTGACCGTCCGGCGCGCGACGTCGAGCGGCTGGCCAAACAGGGCAAGCTCTTGCCGCGTCAGCGGCTGGAAGCCCTGCTCGATCCGGGCACGCCGTTTCTGGAGCTTTCCTCGCTGGCGGCCAATATGGCCTACGACGGCGAGTCGCCGGGCGCGAGCAGCATCACCGGCATTGGCGTGGTCAGCGGGCGCGAAGTCATGCTGCACGCCGACGACTCCAGCATCAAAGGCGGCGCGTGGTATCCGCATACCATCAAGAAAATCGTGCGCTGTCTGGACATCGCGCTGGAAAACCACCTGCCGGTGGTGCACCTCTGCGACAGCGCGGGCGGCTTCCTGCCGCTGCAGTCCGCACTCTTTCCCGACAAGCACATGGCGGGCCGCATCTTCCGCAACCAGTCGCTGTTGAGCCAGCAGGGCATCAAGCAGCTCGCGCTGGTGTTTGGTCATTGCACGGCGGGCGGGGCGTATATTCCGGCGCTGTCCGACTATGCGGTGATCGTGCGCGGCACGGGCGCGGTGTTTCTGGCAGGCCCGCCGCTGGTGAAGGCGGCGACGGGTGAAATCGTGACGGTGGACGATCTGGGCGGCTGCGATCTGCACACGCAGGTCAGCGGCTCCTGCGACTATCCCGCCGCCACCGAACAGGAAGCCATCGCCATTGGCCGCGAAATTGTCGCGCAGTGGGATCGCCCGGCGAAGTGGCCGGCGCAGCGCGACGCGGTGGAAGCGCCCTACTACGACCCGGACGAACTCCACGGCATCATCCCGGACGACATCAAGCGCGGCTTCGATATGCGCGAAGTCATCGCGCGCCTGGTCGACGGCAGCCGCTTCCACGAATACCAGCCGGCCTACGGCACCACGCTGGTCTGCGGCTACGCCAACCTCTGGGGCTACAAGATTGGCATCCTCGCCAACAACGGCGTGCTGTTTAACGACTCGGCGCTCAAGGGCGCGCACTTCATCGAACTCTGCAACCAGAACAACACGCCGCTGGTGTTCCTGCAGAACATCACGGGCTACATGGTGGGCCGGGAATACGAAGCGCGCGGCATCACCAAGGACGGCGCGAAAATGATCATGGCGCAAAGCTGCAGCCGCGTGCCGAAGTTCACCGTGATGTGCCACGGCTCCTTCGGCGCCGGCAACTACGGCATGTGCGGGCGGGCCTATGACGCTCGCTTCCTGTTCGCCTGGCCCAATCACCAGATTGGCGTGATGGGCGGCGAGCAGGCGGCGCGCACGCTGGCGGAAGTCAAAATGCGCCAGCTGGAACGTAACAGCGGGACGGTCGATCAGGCGGTGGTCGATGCCGTGTATCAGGAGACGCTGAAGGCGTATCAGGAGCAGCTCTCGGCCTACTACTCGACCTCGGAGCTGTGGGACGACGGCATCATCAATCCGGTCGATACGCGGAACGCGCTGGGCGTTGCCATCAGCGCCTCGCTGAACGCGCCGCTGCCGGACAATCGCTACGGGGTATTCCGCTTCTAGCCACCGCGCCTCGGCCCTGACGGCCGGGGCGGGTCAAGGTCAGCCGCGCTCGAGCAGCATCCGCAGTTCAATCACGGCGGCGTTCGCGCGCGAAATGTAAGACGCCATCACCAGCGAGTGATTGGCGACAAAGCCAAAGCCTTCGCCGTTCAGGATCATCGGACTCCAGATGATGTCCTGCGTGGCTTCCAGTTCGCGGATGATCTGGCGCAGGCTGATCAGCGCGTTTTTCTTTTCCAGCACACCGGAGAAATCTGCTTCGACGGCGCGCAGAAAATGGAGCAGCGCCCAGCTCGAGCCGCGCGCTTCGTAAAACACGTCGTCGAGTTCCAGCCAGGGCGTCTTGACCGTCACCACCTCGGGCGCGGCGGACGACTGTTCGGCGCCAGACTCACCCGCCAGATCGGTATTGATCCGCACCTGTCCGACGCTCGCCCCCAGGCGCTGCGAGAGATCGCCCAGCCGTTTTTCTACCACGCCCAGATAGCGCGCCAGATTGTCGGCCCGGGCGTAGAACTGCGACTGCGGCTGGTTGGGATCAGCGATGCGCTGCAGATAGGCTTCCAGCGCGCGCTGGGCGTCGCCGTATTCGGTTTCTGCTGCAGGAAAGAGCCAGGACTCGGAATCAATCCGAAGGTGGTTGTCGGCCTTGATGAGGTCCTGATCTTCGGTGGACTGGGTCTGCGAGCGGGAGAAGTCGTTGCGTAGCGCAATCGCCAGATCGCGCGACTGCACCAGCACGCCCCATTCCCAGTTGGGAATGTTGTCCATGAAGACGCCGGGCGGCAGCACATCGTTGGTCAGGTAGCCGCCGCGCTTGTGCAGCAGCCGGTCGATGGTCTCGACGAGCGCGCTGGTCAACGCCGCGCCGCGCACCGGCGCCTCGCTGCCGGATCCGCTGCGCTCGCGCGCCACCGCGCGAACGTCGAACGAGGCAGGTTCGTCGTTGAACAGAAAGCCGAGCACCAGCGTCAGCAGCAGCAGACCGCCCAGCAGCGCCAGCGCGCCGCGGGACCACCAGCGCGCGCCGCCGTCGGCCGTCAGCCAGGTGCGAAATGCGTTGACCATCTGCCCTCCTCCCTGGACGTCAGGCACCCGCAGGCGGGGCCGACGCTCAGGCTGTGAATTCCACCTGCAAGACCTTGTCGATCGCCGGGATGCCGCTAATCGCGGCGAGTTGCGCCGCGCTCAGCGCACGCGACACGCCCAGCACGCCGATCGCGGAATCGCGCCCTTCGGCCGCGCCGACCTGCATGCGGGAAATGTTGATGCCCTCGCGCCCCAGAAGTTCACCCAGCGCGCCGATCACGCCCGGCTTGTCGGCATGACGGGTAAACACCACGTGGCCTTCGAGCGGTGCTTCCAGCGCGTACTCGTTGACCCGCACCAGACGCGGGTGACGCCCGTCGAACAGCGTGCCCTCAAGGCAGCAGGCGCCGCCTTCGGCGCGCACGGTGACCCGCAGCACCGAGAGATAGTCGCGCACGTCGGTCGACTTCACTTCCGCGAGGTGCGCGGCATTCACGCGGTTAATGGGCGTATCCAGATGATCCTGCAGGAGACCGGCCACCACCGCCGCCACCAGCGGCTGGCTGTCCAGATCGGCCGCGCTGCCGTAGAAGCCGATTTCGACTTCCTGCAGGGCGCCCACGGCCATGCCGGAGACCAGCTTGCCCAGGCGCCGCGCGAGCTGCGCATAGGGCTCGAGCTGCGCCAGCCGTTCCGGCGGCACGCTCTTGATGTTCACCGCGTTGCGGATTTCGCCTTTGAGGAGGTAGGCCGCGATCTGGTGGGCAATCTCCACGCCGGTCGCGGTCTGCGCTTCTTCGGTCGAGGCGCCAAGATGCGGCGTGAACTGGATGCGCGGCTCGGCGAAGAGCGGCGAGGCGCCCGGCGGTTCTTTCTCGAACACGTCCAGCGCCGCGCCGGCGAGATGCCCGGTCTGCACCGCCGCCAGCAGGGCGGCTTCGTCGACCAGCCCGCCGCGCGCGCAGTTGATCAGGCGTGCGCCTTTTTTCATCAGCTGCAGGCGCTCGGCCGACAGCAGGTTGCGGGTGTCGTTGGTCATCGGGCAATGCAGGGTGACGTAGTCGGCCTGCGCCAGCAGCGCGTCGAGTTCCACGCGCTCCACGCCGTAGTCGGCAAAGGTCTGCGGATTCACAAACGGGTCAAAGCCCAGCACCCGCATTTTCAGTCCACGGGCGCGCTCCGACACCAGCCGGCCGATGGTGCCAAAGCCGACGATGCCGATGGTCTTGCCGGTAACTTCCGAGCCCATGAACTTCGAGCGCAGCCATTGGCCTTCCCGCGTGGTGCGGTCGGCTTCCGGCAAGGCGCGCGACAGCGAAAAGAGATGCGCAATCGCCAGCTCCGCCGTGGTCGTGGCGTTGGCGTCCGGGGTGTTCAGCACCACGATGCCGCGTTCGGTGGTGGCGTCGAGGTCGATGTTGTCAACGCCAATGCCGGCGCGTCCCACCACCCGCAGCTTCTTCGCCGCTTCCAGCAGCTTGCCGCGAATCTTGGTCTCGCTGCGCACGATGACGGCATCGGCGTCGGCGATATGCGGAATGGCGGCCTCAAGGTCGAGGCCGGGCGAGAAATCGATTTCGAGCGGGGTGTATTCCTTCAGCGCCGCGATGCCCTCGAGCGCGAGCTTGTCGGCCACAAAAACCTTGAACATGGGTGTAAAGCCTTTGAAAAAGGGGAGAAACGACGCCGGCCCTCAGGCCGGCACGACCTGCGCGTAGGCCCATTCGAGCCAGGGCAACAGGGCCTCAAGATCGGCGGCCTCGACCGTGGCACCGCCCCAGATGCGCAGGCCCGGGGGGGCGCTGCGATAGCCGTTGATGTCGTAGGCCACGCCTTCGGCGGCCAGCAGGTTGGCCATTTTCTCGACCGCCTGCGCGCGCGCCTTGGCGTCGAGTTCGAGGAACCAGGGGGCGGTGATCTTCAGGCAAATCGAGGTGCTGGAACGCTGCGCCGGATTGGCCGCCAGAAACTCGACCCACGGGGTGCGCGCGACCCAGCCGGCCAGCACCGCCAGATTGGCCTGCGAGCGGGCGCAGAGCGCGGACAGGCCGCCCAAACCGTCGGCCCAGCGCAGCGCGTCCAGATAGTCTTCGACGCAGAGCATAGAGGGCGTGTTGATGGTGGCGCCTTCAAACAGCGCTTCGTCAATTTTGCGGTCCTTGGCGAGGCGGAAGATTTTCGGCAGCGGGTGTACCGGCTCCCAGCTGGTCAGGCGTTCGGCCGCGCGCGGGCTCAGCACGATCATGCCGTGCGCACCTTCGCCGCCCAGCACCTTCTGCCAGGAGTAGGTAACGACGTCGAGTTTGTCCCAGGGCAGTTCCATCGCGAATACCGCAGAGGTGGCGTCGCAAATCGCCAGACCGGCCCGGTCGGCGGGAATCCAGTCGGCGTTCGGCAGGCGGGCGCCGGAGGTCGTGCCGTTCCACACAAACACCACGTCGTGGCTGAAATCGACCGCGGCGAGATCCGGCAGTCCGCCGTAGGGCGCGGTCATCACACGGGTGTCCGGCAGACGCAGGCTCTCGGTGATATCGCTCACCCACTCCTGACCGAAACTTTCCCAGGCCAGCACGTCGACCGGGCGGGATCCGAGCAGGCTCCACAGCGCCATTTCCACCGCGCCGGTATCGGAGGCCGGCACGATGCCAATCCGGTAATCGGCCGGGATGCCCAGCAGGCGGCGGGTTTCTTCAATGGCGGATTTCAAGCGGGCCTTGCCTTCTTTCGAGCGGTGCGAGCGGCCCACGAGGGCGCCCGACAAGGCATCGACCGTCCAGCCTGGCCGCTTGGGGCAAGGACCGGACGAAAAGCAGGGGTTCGCGGGTTTCACCGCGGGCTTAGGCATCTCTCTGTTCATGCGTATTCCGTAGGGCTGCGAAGCGAGGCCGCATTCTACTGGCCAAAGGGTTTATTGCAACGCAACTAAATGACCCGCGGGCGAGCGCTCAAGGCCGCGCGATGCGACGGGCCTGCCCGCCTCTCAGGCCGTCGGACCTTCCAGTGCGGCCCGCCGCAACAGCGCCCGTGCAGAATCGGCCGTTGCGCCCTGCTCCGTGTGCGCCGTACCGCTGGCCAGCAGACGCGCGTAGGCCGCATGTAGCGCCTGCTCGCGCCGCGCCCAGGCGCGGCTGAAGGTCTGGCGCAGGGCCGCTTCGCGCGCCTCCACCCGCGCCGCGATGAGCGCCTCGACCGGGCTGTCGGCTGGCGTTGCCGCCGCCGGCGCTGACCCCAGTGTCTGCCAGGGCACCGCCAGATAGCGGGCACGATGTCCGGCTGCGCGCAGTTGAAAGGCCGCAGCCGCCGCCTGCGTCGGATCATCGGCGTAAGCCAGATAGGGCTGCGCGGGCGTCAGCCGCGCGCAGAGCCAGGGCAAGAGGGCGAGCGGCACATTCAGTGCCCCGTCCAGATGCGCCACGCGATACGCGGCCGGCTCACGCACGTCCAGCCATACCGCGCCAGCAGCCTGCGCGAGCGTCGCTTCCCCCGCGACCAGTCCTTCCAGCACGGCGCTGCAGATCGCGCTCCTGAAGACCGCCGCCGGCAGTCGCATCACGGCCCCGTCCGCTTTCCAGCGCACGCGGGCAGTCCACGGCTGACCGGTAATCAACGGCACCTCGCCAAAGGCCTCTCCCGGTCCAAGCAGGCCCAGCGACAACCGGCGCCCCTCGGCCGGATTTTCCCGGCTCATCGAGGCGAGCCCTTCGGCCACGATGTAGTAATCGCCGGCCGGTGCGCCCTCGGCAATCAGGGTCTCGCCGGCCATGAGCGGGATCCGCTCCAGCGCGTCAAACACACGTTTCAGGCTGACCGGCGCCAGCAGCCCGAACAAGGGCGACTGCAAGAGGCGCCCTGCCCAGTCCGGCGCGCGGTCGCCGTCCAGTTCGTCAACTTCAATCCGGGTATCAGGCGCCATCGCAATTCCTGCGCGAGGACCAAGCGGTCGGGGCTTCACTATGCGCAAGCCCGCCACCGCCGCCCCCGAGCGAGATCAAGAAATCCCACCCGCCTTTACAAGACCGGCAGTGGCGGGCATGGTCAGCGGCCTTCCCTTGATCACCCCCGGATTGGAGCGCCCACTGTCATGTGG
>Ga0255090_1000763_pt1 | contig 9423 bp, 10 predicted proteins | sample Colum_Yuk_RepA_8_2_FD_188444 | JGI IMG/M metagenome (GOLD analysis project Ga0255090, IMG submission 188444) | Freshwater microbial communities from Columbia River, Oregon, United States - Colum_Yuk_RepA_8d | ecosystem: Environmental > Aquatic > Freshwater > River | place: USA: Oregon | collected...
CTCTCACTGATCATTCACCGAGACAAGGCAGCTTACCGAGGACGGGAACTTGCCAAAAAAATGAAGGAGCTGATTGATCGACAGATGTTTGAAATTGCCATTCAAGCTGCAATTGGTTCAAAGATTGTAGCACGAGAAAATCTGTCAGCATTACGCAAGAACGTAACAGCAAAGTGTTACGGAGGAGACATTAGCCGTAAGAGAAAACTCCTAGAAAAACAAAAAGAAGGGAAAAAGAGAATGAAGCAAGTGGGTAACGTAGAGATTCCGCAGGAGGCCTTTCTCGCAGTTCTCAAGGTGGATTAAAAGTTATTGCGGCGCATTAGTTTTGATTTAAGATTTGATTGCTTGAAAATATTCAGCGAATCATGGTTTACTCTAAAGACTTCAAACGCTTAGAAAAAAGTGAAACAAAGTGTATCAAAATATCTTGAGCCTATCATTGAAGAGTTTACGACTGGAGAATACTATCGCGAAGTCTACAACGCGAAGCTAGAGTATTTTGATAAAGCAGGAATCATCTATGAAGATGACCTAGAGTTTGAGCAAAGAATGTGCATCTTCATGGACTGGTACCTCTTTGATCGAGACCTTCCTGGAGTTGATCTCCCTCCAATCAAGTACTACTTTAGGAGAAATAAAGATCGCTTCTCTAGCGAAGAGCTCAATATCTATCGAGATTTTTGCTCAACCCTTCATTCTGTCTTTAGACTCAAACGTTTCACTTGGGTAGGCAAAGGACTTGTCGTCCAAGACCTATTCTCCAATAAGTCGCATACCGTAGTTGATCCGGAGATCAACCAGGGATTTACCCGGGGAGATATTTTTGAGGCTAGAATCATCCCCTTCAAGGGAAACTTTGAGTTTTCTCGAGGCTTCTGCTTTCACCCCGCAGACGTTGAGTCTTTTATCTTTGGTGAAGTTAAAAAAGTACGCTTTCAAGATAAATCCAGACAGACTAAACTCATCCTCCAACTTTCCTCTATGAAGCTCAAACACCTTCGCTTCCCACATATTGATATTCGGCATATCTACAAATTTGAGTCAAAAATCTAATGCATCAACATTACTGAGTAGACTCTATCTAAGACCCAAAGATCTTAAATCATCATATTTTAAAGCACTGCTGATAAAATTTTCTTGCACCAAGTAACCTCAATACTCTAAATATAAAAGAGCGAGATGAATTACATCTGGCATTAAACTCATTCATAGGAGAATTTATGAAGAAGATTGCACTTGTTCTAACTGCTTTGTTCGCTCTTTCATCTGTAGCTTTCGCTGAAGAAACCACCACCACTACAACCACCACAGCAGCTGGTGAAACCGCTGCAGCTCCTGCTGCTGCTGATGCGAAGGAAGCACCAAAAACAAAAAAAGGTCACAAAGGTCACAAAGGTCACAAAGATCACAAAGATCACAAAGGTCACCACGAAAGCGAAGCAGCTGCTCATAGTGATACTGAGTAATTTTAAGATTTTCCGTGTGGAACCTGGACACAGGGAAAATCACCTTAAACTTACGGTTTAGACCCTTGGTTTTTTAATCAAAGACCAGGGGTTTTTTTTGGCCCCAGAGTAGGGTAATCTGAAGGTCTATGACCCCATCAAAGATTTTACTCATTAAACTCAGGGCACTAGGAGATACCATTCTAGCCACGGCCCCCCTCCTAGAACTTCAGAGGGCCTACCCCAATTCCAACATCCAGATCTTAGTACCCAAAGCATGGGCGTCTCTCTTTGATGGATTTTCAGGAATTCAAAAGATTTGGACTTACGAAAGAAAAAACTCAGCAACAGCTCGGGCTCGCTCATTAGCTAGGCTAGCCTACCACCTGAGACAAGAGAAGTTCGATTGCGTCATCAATCTTCATGCAAGCCCCTCAAGCTCTCTCCTTGCCTTTTCCACAGGTGCTCGCCTTCGATCCATTCACTTTCATGGACATACCCACCGCAATAGATACTCAACCGTAGAAATCCCCGATAAGGGCATACTTAAACCCGTCATTGAGAGGGATATGGACACCCTCCGAGCCTTAGGCATTGATGTACCTGCAGGCAGACTCCCTCACCTCCCCATACAGATGAGTGAAATTCAGGAGGCAAATTCATTCATCCAACAGATTGGTCTAAAGCCTCCAATCCTCGGACTGGGCCTCGGCGCAAGCCGTCCCACAAAAATATGGCCCATGAATCGATTTGCTCTCTTGGCCTTCGAATGGGCTCAAAAAACGGAAGGCTCTGTCATTGCATTCTCAGGACCGACTGAGGCCTCTCTCCAGAAGGTCTTTTTGGATGAATTTGATCGCGCCTTAAGCCTAAGTGCTTTAACTACTCAAGCTCGAGCCGAGACGAGAAGACGAGTCATTACAGTACATGACCTGCCCCTGCGTAAGCTCACTTCCCTACTCTCCCAAATCTCCGTATTCGCTGGAAACGACTCAGGCCCGCGCCACCTGGCCGTAGCACTAGGCACTCCCACATTGACCCTGTTTGGACCCGAGCACCCGATTGAGTGGCATCCTTATCCTAAGGATCGCCACCCTTATTTATTTCATGAAAATCTTCCCTGCAGAAAAGATGTAGACCCAGGTATGCCCCCTTGGTGTGGCATTCAGGAGTGCACTCTCTATGACCACCAATGCATGAAGTTAATTGGAGTTGACTCAGTACTTGCAGAATGCCTAAGGATAAACCGATCATGAGTCAAAAAGTTAAAATTTCTGGTTTTACTCTCATTCGGAATGGCCAACAGTTTGATTATCCATACCTGGAGTCGATTCGCTCTCTACTCCCCTTGGTAGACGAACTCATCATTAATGTAGGCTATGGAACAGATAACACTCTGGAACAGGTTGAAAAACTTGCTGCAGAGAACAAAAAAATTAAGCTTTTTCAGTCGGATTGGCAGCTAGATATTCCTGAAAAACTAAAAAGTGGGTTAATTCTTTCGGAACAAACCAACTTAGCTCTAGATCATTGTACTCATGATTGGTGTATCTACCTACAGGCTGATGAAGTTTTGCACGAAAAAGATTATGAACTCATTCAAATAGCGATCCAAAGAGCAAATTCACGCCCTGAAGTGGAGGGATTGCTCTTTGATTATATCCACTTTTATGGGTCTTTTAATGTGATCCAAAAAACAAGGAGCGCATACAGGCGTGAAGTCCGAGTCATCAGGAAGAGTTCCCAATTAAAGAGCATAGCAGACGCCCAAAGCTTTCGAAAACTCAATCGGGAAAAACCTCGAGTAATTCATTCTGGAGCAAGAATTTTTCACTATGGATGGGTAAGAACACCAGAAGCCATGAAACAAAAAACCTTTTTTATGGATCAGCTTTATCACGGAAAGCCCTCCATTGAACAACAACGGACAGGCACTCCACATACAGGAAACAACTATCGCTACAAAAAAATCTGGGGTCTTCGACACTACACCGGGGATCATCCAGAAGTTATGAAGTCTAGAATATCTCAAAAGGGCTGGCATTGGGATTTAGAGAAATCCCCTTTTATTTTCTCATTTAAAGACATTAAGCGAGTGATCTTAGATCTCTTTGAGAAAGCCACAGGAATTAGACTCTTTGAATACCGATGCTATCGCTTGATGAAATAAAAACACATTCGCATGATAGAACTCTATTCTCTTTTTATGCACTCCAATGAGAAGCCTCACCTTTTCTAAATTCAGGACTTCCCTGGCAAGCTCCTAGAACAGAAAAAAGTGAAACAAATAAAGCACTCTTTTCTCCAAATCTAGGCGTCCATGCCCACTCAAAAGAGAAATGGTAACTTAACTCTTCAGCCTGAAGTTCGCTCTCTAAAATTCCCCAATTCTTCCTATCAAGGGACAATTGGTCCAGATGTTTAGGTATTTTCTCAATCTTCCCAAACGGTTAATTTTTATGGTACTTATTAGCTATAACCTATGCAATCTCGCCAACCAGTAAGTGTTACTATCATTACTTTAAACGAAGAAGCTCATATTCGTCGAGCTATTGAAAGTATTCAATGGGCTCAAGAAATCATTGTTGTTGACTCTGGTAGCACAGATCGTACTCGAGAAATTGCTGAATCTTTAGGCGCAAAAGTCATCTACAACAAATGGCAAGGATATGGTCGACAAAAAAACTTTGCCCAATCTCAAACCTCTTTTGATTGGGTCTTGAACTTAGATGCGGATGAAGTAGTCAGCTCTGAATGCCGGGATGAAATTTTAGCTCAATTAGATAGGATTTCAACTCAAAGAGGTTCTACTCGCGGCTTTTACCTGCCCCGAAAAACATTCTACCTCAACCGTTGGATCAAGTACGGAGGCTGGTACCCCAATTATCTACTTCGCTTAGCCGATCGTAGGTATTCATCTTGGAGTGAGCCGCATGTGCATGAACAACTCTTAGTTCACGGAGAAACCCAGCACCTCAGAGCACCTCTCCTGCACTTCTCCTTCTCAAGCATTGAAGAACAGATTCACACGAACCTAAAGTTTTCACGCTTAGGATTTCAGGACCTCTTAAGAAGAGGGAAAAAACCAAGCCTCATCAAACTTATCGTCAAACCCATAGGCAAATTTATTGAGACTTATTTTCTAAAAAGAGGACTACTGGATGGCTTACCTGGTTTTATTATTTCAGTAAACGCCGCACATAGCATGTTCCTGAAATATGCCTATCTTTTTGAATCAAGGATTCGCAATGAAAAAGATCCTCATCATTGATAATAACATAGACCGGGATTGCTGGGGGTCAACCGACTTAGTTCGAATGATTCAGAATGGATCATCCCAATCTCGTTCCTTATTTGTGAGACGGGCACCTGAGCGAGATCTTCCCCGCGATATAAAATCATGGGATGGAGTCATCGTTTCAGGTTCCAAAACTGGTGCTACAGATCAAGCCGTATGGATTGATGAGCTATTGGAGTTTATTAGATATTGTGTGGATTTAAAGACTCCTTACCTTGGAGTGTGCTTTGGTCATCAGATGCTTAATCGAGCTCTTTATGGATTACAATGTGTTAGAAAAGCTAAGGCACCTGAGTTCGGATGGTCTAAAATAGAGGTAACCGAACCTAACTCATTATTCACTGGATTACCTCAGAGTTTTTATTCCTACTCCTCTCATTATGACGAAGTGCATCACCTAGGCCATGACATGCGTCTCTTAGCCCGTTCAAGTTTGTGCTCAATTCAAGCCTGTCAGCTGAAAGAACTCCCAATTTTTGGGATTCAATTTCATCCAGAAAAGACCCTTGAAGGCTGTGAAATAGACCTAAAACATCGCCTCAAAACAAAAAGCCCCCCCAACCTCCTTAAGCCGAGGGAAAGCAAGGCTCTATTTCAGCCAGAAGTGGGGAGATGCATTTTTAATAACTTTCTCTCCCTCATTGAAAAAGGATCAAACCCATGAGTTCACCTCTTACAAAATCCAACATAAAACGCCTGGGCAAGATCACGGTTAAGACAACCTTCATCTCTGCTCTTCTTTTTTTCCTTTTTAAAAAGGGGTTTCTGTCGTTTTCTTCAACTCAACAGGCTCTTCAAAAATGGGACTTCATCATCCCAACTTTCTTTCTTTACTTAGGTGCTAACTTCTTAGCAATGATCCGATGGCAAATCTTACTCCGAGCACAAGGAATGACGCTTTCATGGAGACAAATTTTTCAGCTTAGCTTGATTGGGAGTTTTTTTAATATCGCATTACCAGGTGCAATTAGTGGAGATTTTGTTAAGGCCTTCTATATAGGAAAGTTACTCCATGGACAAAGATCAAAGGCCCTAGGAAGCATTCTTTTTGATCGAGTTGCAGGCATGTCAGCCCTAGTCCTTGTCTCAGCAACCGCTCTTGCTCTGGGAATAGAGCAATTCTCCCATTCAGGGGTGCTTGCTGGAGTACAACTCTTTTTAGGAACTGCTGCCTTGTGTGTACTCATCTTTTACACTTATCTCTTTCTCGTTCAAGAAAAGCACGATCCTATTCTCAAATTTTTGAACTGGATTGAAACTCACCTACCCAAGACCTCTTCACTAAAAAACGTTTACAACAGTTTGAAGTACTACCATCACCACAGAATTGCTGTCACTCAAGCACTTATAATTTCAATAGGGATTCATTTACTTGTGGGGCTCTGCTGCCTAAGGCTCATCCAAGCCTTAGGCGATACGACACTCTCACTCCTCAGCGCCTACCTCGTAGTACCCCTGGGCCTTCTCGTTACTGCTGTACCCGTTGCACCAGCCGGGGTAGGCACGGGTAACATTGCATTTCTCTACCTCTTTCACCTCCTAGGTTCCGAGCAGGGGGGAGATATGTTCAGTCTTTTAGCCATATTTAATCTCCTAATTGGGGCTCTGGGTGGGCTCATCTACTTCCGCTACAAGTCAGGAGGTCATCACCTCTCAATCAATCTAGATGAAATGAGGTAAGTCCAGAGCAACGAGGCTAGTTCTACGGTCTTACTCGAGCGAGACCACCTTCAGGGGCATTCGAACTCCAATGATCCCACAACCGTCTTTGAGTGATCACTCATAGAGTGATAGGCACAGTTTTGGCACTGTGCAATAAGGAATGTATACCCTTCGCCCTTTTCAAAAGCAGGCTCTTGAAGTCCTCCTCAGAACAACGTCTCATCCCGAGCACTTGCTATGCATAGCCGCTACAGGATCGGGAAAGAGCCTCATCTATGAAAAAACGATTCAAAAGATGAAGTGGAGAACTCTACTCATCACTCCTCTCGTTGCACTTGCAAGGCAACAATATCAGAAATTAACTCATTTAGGCATTCCTACACGATTAACCTCAGGGCAAATCCCCCCTACACCCCCTCCCCCCCAATGGGGTGCCTGGATCATGAGTCCGGAATCACTCCTCTACGCTTCAAAATGGGAAACCCTCAAGCAATGGAAACCTCACTTTTTGGTTGTGGATGAGTGCCACTGCCTATGGGAGTGGGGAGAGTCTTTCAGACCGGCGTTTAGAGAAATCCCAAAAATCATCGACAAAATCCCATCAATCCAAAAAAGTCTCTGGCTCACAGCAACCCTCCCCTATCAAGCTAGGGAAGAGCTGAGGTCATTCTTCGCTACTCCATTCATAGAACAAGGTGAATTTGATCTCCCAGGCTCCCTCCACATCTCACTCAATCGCGTGAGCTTTGAAAATCGAATTCAAACCCTCCTAGACTGGACTTTGACCGAACCCTCGCCCGCAATGATTTTTGTCCCCACTCGAGCCTCTACTGAAAAAATAGCCAGAGTATTGAGAGCGACAGGAAGGAGAGTCGTGACCTACCATGGTGGAATGTCATCAGAGGAAAGAAAAAACACGGAAGCACTGATTCAAAATCAAGCTCCTCAACTCATCGTAAGTACCTCTGCTTTTGGTATGGGAATGGACTACGGACACCTCAATCGGGTTATTTTATGGCAGATCCCAACCTCCATTCTCTCCCTAGTTCAAATTATGGGTCGAGTCGGCAGAGGAAATAACTCACAGGGTCGAGCTTTATGCCTGTGGGACTCAGATGACTTTAAGATGATGGAGTGGAGCATACGTGGCCTTCAAAAAAGACGAATTGAAGTTCAAGAGCTCTTTCATTTTTACTCCACTGCACAATGCCGCAGAAGCGCTCTGAAAGAGTATTTTCAGCCAAACAATAGTCCATTTCGATGCAACCAATGTGACTGGTGCGATCAAACTTCCATATTTCTTCAATGATATTCTGGCCGTTGGCTCAAAACCTGCTAAATCATTAATTAATACTCTGAGTATAAAAAAATAAGTGTTCACGAGATGATTTTACATATTTTTGGTAGAATCTAATGTGTAACAAACGCAGTACTTTTAAACTCTCATGGAGGAGCTCGAATGGATAAAATACTTTCGAAGTATTTATCATCTTTACTGCTTGCGTCATTTCTAATCCTGGCGTCAATCCCAGCTTTTGCGGAAATAGAAAAAGACTGGACGGTTCTCGTCTATCTCAATGGAAACAATAACCTGGATGAGTTTGGTTTCTTAAACATGAACCAAATGGAACAAGTAGGGTCCAACGACCATATCAACATTGTAGTTCAATGGGCGAGCCTAAAAAATGGAAAGACTCAACGAGTTTATGTCAAACAAGATACAAACTCCTCCGAGGTGACGTCACCTGCGATTGAAGATATGGGCAAAGTCGACATGGGAGATTCAAAAAATCTGCTCAATTTTATGCTATGGGGATTTAAAAACTATCCTGCCAAACATTATCTCATTGATGTTTGGAACCATGGAAGTGGCTGGCGAAGAATGAAGACTCTAAGCTTCTCTCTAGAACATCCTTTTTTCCCTACAGATATTAGCTTCGATGATAATTCAGGCAACTCTATCACAACTAAACAACTGGGAGAGGTCATGGATCAAGCTGCACGCAGCCTGGGTAGAAAGATTGACCTTTACGCAAGTGATGCGTGCTTGATGGGTATGGCAGAGATTGCAAATGAGCTCTCTGACTCAGTCACTACTTTTGCAGGATCTGAAGAAGTAGAAGCGGCAGCTGGCTGGCCTTATCATACGATTCTCAAGAGATTAGCTGAGCATCCCGAAAGCAGCTCAGCTGATTTTGGAAAGATCCTCACTGAAGAATTTGTTCGCTTTTATAATGGAGGAGGAGAAAGCCGACAAGATGCTACTTTCTCTGCCTTTGATCTCAGTCAAATGAGCTCGTTGAATCAATCCATGGCTGAGCTGAGCCGAGTATTGAGCCTGGTCAAATCCCCAGAAAAACAAAAAGTACTTCAAGCAGCAAGAGCTACCCAACGATTTGCCTACTCCGATTACGCTGACTTGCTTGATTTTGTAAATCAGCTTGAAAACCAGAAGCTGACGTCAATCCCTGCGCAAGCCATCACGGGAGTGAAAGATGCTTTGAGGAACTTTGTCATTGCCAATGGATCAACTTCAAGTCACCCTAGGGCCTACGGAACTGCGTTTTGGCTTCCTACTTCTTCATACGTCTATGATCGCTACGCCTCAAAGTATAGCACCATGAAGTTTCATCAAGAAACTAAGTGGGGAGATACTCTTAAGATTCTTCTTAAGCCCAAAAACTCTGAAAGTAGACAATGATCTTAGCCAGTGTGCTTCAGACCTAGAGGTACACACTTCATCTCTGGGTTGAGGTAGAGCAGTAAGAGCTGCCTCAACCCTAGGCTTCCCTCCCAATTTTTAAGATCCTTCGTATACTGCACCCCTAGAAACTGTTTACAGCAGTGACCGGAGACATTTCAATATCCCGACCCCTTGAGTCGGATGTAATATAGGAGATGTCTAAGATGGAAAGCAGTACCGTGAAAGAGAATTTAAACACTGAAAAAGTTGATTACGAGAAGTATGTGGTTCGCAAGGCTCTGAGTGAGTATTGGCGAGCTGACGAGAAGGTT
>Ga0255090_1000764_pt1 | contig 9412 bp, 5 predicted proteins | sample Colum_Yuk_RepA_8_2_FD_188444 | JGI IMG/M metagenome (GOLD analysis project Ga0255090, IMG submission 188444) | Freshwater microbial communities from Columbia River, Oregon, United States - Colum_Yuk_RepA_8d | ecosystem: Environmental > Aquatic > Freshwater > River | place: USA: Oregon | collected...
GGCTCATTCGGCTCTTCGCTTTCGAGTGGCTCGTCAGTTAAGAATTGCAACTTGATGTGAGCAAATTTCCCACCGGAGCGAAACATGCCGTCGCCTTCGATGATTGTTCGGCCCTCTCCATCATTGGAGACATGTGCGCGGAAGACCAAATCATTTTCTGAAGTGTCGAGAGCAAAGTTTCCGCTGTCAAAGTCGTAATTGACGCTTTCAAAATTAAAGGAGACATATTCATGCGAATTTAAGGCGCCAAAACCAAGTCGCAAAATCATACCGACCCGAGGAAACTGCATGAGTTCCGATGGCTGGTATTGAAAGACATCAAGACTTGTCGAGATGGATGAGTGCGAACCGCTAATGGTCGTGTGACCAACGTAGCGTCCAAATGGCATAACAGTTGCGGCAAAAGATTCACACGAGACAAGAAAGCTTAAAATTGTAACGCCGATCCATGACTTTTGCATAATTGGCTCTTGTTAGAGTAATTGCCGTCAGGAACGGACATACACCTCCGCGAGTACGTAATCAATATGTCATAAGGGCGGTCTATTCCTTGAGCCACAATAGATGCGTGTGATGCCAGATCGTGCTGTCATTTGCTGCTGCCCCGAAGTGATTCGGCGAAATTGCATCTTCCTTTGTTGGTTGGGAGGCATTCACTATTTCGAAATGATAACGCAAAAGACTGTAAGTTGACCTGTCGGTTTGATTTTGAATACCGAGGCGCGATGAACACGCTATAGCAGGAGTTCGAGAAATAAATCCACAGTCGTGGTCTCTGCTTCGATAGAGATGCCAGAACGGGTAGTTTGCTCGGCTTTTTGTAGTCCGCCAACCACACGGAACTCGACGTTATTGGAAACGCCGATGCTCGCGCCGAAAGTATAGTCCTGCAATTTTCCTCCACGTTCATCCAAGCCCACACCGTATTTGTAACCAAGGTCAATGGACGTTCTTTCTAAGATGCGTAACTTAGTCATGATGGAACCAGCTGCACCCGTGATCTGAGTGGCATATTTTCGCACGGATGGTTCACCGTCGTCGGAGACTGCGAGTTCTTGCGAAATCACTAGGTATTGAAAACCCTGTGCTCCCATTCCCAATGCAAAGCGTCCGCCATCGATATTGTTGATGAGCATGTAGTTATAGTGAATGGAGTTGCTGTGATATTCGTCAGCGCGAATGAGTGTGTATTGGGTAACGTCCGAGATCTTCTCGTCGATGTGTGAACCGGCTTTCAAAACCAAACCAAGAAAATGGGTGCGGTTCATATGAAAGTTTAAGTCCGTGATGACTATGGGACGAATGTCAAACTCGCGTGCTTCAAAGTCAGTATGAGTCACATCGAATTTCCCTGATACGAATCCAAATCCGGCGCGCGGTTGAAAGTGAACGCCGACATCGAGTTTGCGCATAAAGGCCTGCCGCGCAACGACACTAAATTCGAATACCTCTGATGAGAGCTGGCCTTCATTGGTAGTGATCGACATCTTCAATCCAAGTTTTTGGCCGTCCACGACGTAGTTTCCTAGGTCGGAACGTCCATCCCAATACATTTTTGCAGGTGGAACACCGTCACCGGATTTAGACCACACGATCTCGGAAGACTTGAAGTCGATCATGTAAACTTTCCATCCGATCGCCGAAATTACGGGGCTGATGGTATCTGTGAAATCCAAATAGACATGCCCCGAACCTGATTTGACCAGCTCGACATTGAAAGACGTTAGTTCGTCACCCTTTGAAGTAAACATGGTGGGACGCTGTAGCTTCTGTTTGGGAGCAGCAAATGCCGATGTAGCAAGCATCGCTTGTGCCAGAACAAAAATTGCGATCAGTGCTCTCATTTTACGTTTCCAAATCGTTCCACTCAGTGTGCCATTGAGCCGTTTTCGCAATCCCATCCGAAACCATATTTGCACGCTTCTTCCAACAAGCTTTTAGATTCTTTTGTCATGCCGAGTTGCTTCGCGAGGTTTCCGCCGCGATAGCAACCTTTGCCATCCTTGAGGTTGCAGGCTTGCAGATAGAGCGCTACGGCTCGTTCGTTCTTCTGCTCTCCTTCGTATAAGCCCGCCGCCGAAACGCACGATCCTACGGCGCCAAACTCACATGCTCGCTCATGCCACAGACGCGAATCATTGATTTGTCCGCGGCTGTAGTCGAAGTCTGCGAGTCGGATGCAGGCGGTCGCGCCTCCTTTGGCACACGCAAATTGATAGACAGGTAGAACCGCGTTTTCGCCAATCTCCTCGCGTAGTAAGTCAGCCTTGTGCATGCAGTCTTTGGCATCGATCGTCTCGCAAACGTCCAACGTCTTTCTCACCTTGTCTTCTGGGGTCAGGCTAGACTGCGCGACCTGCTTGGCTGTCTTCAGACAAGCCATGTCTTCACCGAGTGCGCAGGCTTTGGCGAGGAGTTTTGCTTCGACGTCTTGCTTTACACTTTCCTTGGCAAACTTTGCGGCTTCCATGCAGTCTTCGGAAGAACCCTTTTCGCAATTGGATTTCTGCAATTCGAATACGCGGCTGGGGTCTTCTGTTTTGGTCAAGGCGGCGAATTGCGTACATGCGAGGGTAAGGCCGCCTTTGCAGGCTAGTTCTAACATGTTCTTCTTTTCTTCAGCGGAGACGTTGGCGTCTTGATAGGTCGCAGCTTTGAGGCAGCCTGCCGCTGCACCCATGCGGCACGCGGACTTGTACTTGGTAATGGCATCAAAAGGCTCCCCAACTGATGCGTCATTATCGCCCGAGTTGATGCAACTTTCGGCATGACCGAGTTTGCAGTTTTTGGCAAAGAGAGCGAGAGCTCGCCTGCGGCTGCCACTCTTTTGCTCAAGGATGGCCAGTTGGTTACATCCTTCAATAACTTCGCGATCGCAGAGTTGCGTAAGTAGCTTCATCGCATTTTCAGTATCTCCTTCAAAGCGATCTTCTTCGGCCTTGGCGAGACATTCTTCGGCGCTCAACGCACCGCAACTTGTTAAATTGTGCTGCGGCGACGTCGCTGTTTCATGGATCGCTTCGCGGATTTTTTCGCTACTGCGTTCACTTGCGATCTTGGAGGTAAGTGTGTTAACGCTAGGTGCGGCAGTTGTAGCAAGTGCGTCTGGCGCAACGGCATTCGTTTCGCTCGCAACGATTCTAACTGAAGATGCATCGCCATTATCAACGTTTGGCAATGTAGTGGGTGTGGAGCTTTGCTGGCGCGGTGTTGATTCATCCGCAGGAACAGAGGCTGCGGCAACGATGGCGGGTGGATCAGCAGCAATTGTTTGCGCATCTTTAGCTGATTCGGCCTTCAAAACTTGCTTCGTGGGCATGGGCATTGGCGTCGGTGAGGACATCACCTTCGGTGCTGGCGTTTGGGCCATCATGTTGATTAGATTAGGGGTCAAGATAGCGCCGTTGCCAGAACAATGCGTCTCTGACCCGAGGAAGCAACTTCGCGCGATCATTGTGAGAACGAAATCATATTGACCGTTGTTTTGTCGAATTTGCGCGGCACGGATACATCCGTGTGCCATGGCCATTTCACAGGCGGATTCGTAATCTTTCAGGGCAATGATCACGCCGGCAACGGACTCGCTATGCTTAGCGGATGCGAGGCAGGCTGGTCCGTATTTCCCGCGACATCCGCGCGTGAAGTATTTCGCCGCAGCCACGCTGTCGTTCTTTTTGATGGCCGCAATGCCGTCGAGGTAACAAAGTCGAGGGTTACCTCCCCCGCAAGTCTGCAATTCAAGTTCGAGCAAGGCGTAGCTCGGTGCAACGATTTCGAGTGTCATTTTGCGCGCAAGATTGAGAACCGTGTCAGACCAATGTTCAATGAACGATGTGGAATCATCAATGCGCGGAATACGACGAATGGTGTTCCAATCATACAAGCGTGCATTTTCTTGTTGTTTGGAACGTGACTCGAGATGTTGTTCGGCAAATGCGTGAGTGAATGACAGCAAGCACATCAAAGCGAATGCAAAGGATGTGCATTTCGAAATCTTGCAAATGAATGATCGAAATTGTTCAGAACAGGTCAGCAACTTCGCCTCTCTATTTGTATATGAACGCAATTATCTTCGGCAAACTTGCGCAAACGTTTAGCGAAAATGGCGAAAATTATTGGCAAATGACGAGTATTTAATGCTGTTTGCGGAGCGGAAAGGGATATTTGATGTTTTTTTCAAAAGCACCAAATGGAGGGATTTGATGTGACTCAAGATTATTTAAAATTGTCCGATTGCACATCGAATGAAGACGGTTTGAATTCCTAACTTTGGGATCATCATGGGCTCAGCATTTAAACTGACAAATGGCAGTATTCTGATTTCCACGGAAGCGCCGGGTGGATTGTACAATGCCGCGCAACTGAAAAAGATTGCTGCCCTTTGCGATAGCGATGCCGCAGTTGTGCGCGCGACAGAAGACCAGCGAATTGCTCTCTTCGTACACGACGAACAAGCAACTAAGGTTGTTAGTGAATTGCGTTCAGTGGGATTAGGAGTTCGCAACTACCAGGAAGGTTTGCATCAACCGATTTCCTGCGTGGGAGTTCTTTGTTCAGAGCACAAACAGGATGCGCTCAGTGCGGCTATGGAGATTTCGGAATCGCTCGGTGGCGAAGAACTAAGCACGCCTCTCAAAATTGGCATCAATGGGTGCGGAAAATGCTGCGTTGCAACGCACACTCTCGACGTAAGTCTAGTCGGTGAAGAAAATGGTTATAAAGTCGGTATTGGAGGCAAGAATGCTCAGATACCAGAAATGGCATCACTGCTTGCAGAGGGTGTGCCGGGTTCAGAATTGCCTGCACTGATGACAAAGCTCATCACCGCTTTTCGCAACAACGCAGAGGCCGGGGAGCGCTTGCAGGAAACGATCGAGCGAGTTGGCACGTCTAGTTTTGTCGAAGCATTTGCTCCGTATAGCCAAGATGCGGCGGTTGATAATCCTTTTGCTGCGAACGACGCTGTGGAAATGGCCGCAGAGGCTCCAGCTACCGTCGAACAAACAGCAGAGGTTGCAGACGAACAACCTGCTGCCGCAGAAGAATTGGCATCCGACGCTGAACCATCTGCGGATGAAATGGGTGACCTCACGCTGGAAGAACCCGCAAGCGCAGAACTAGAAAGTATAGACTCAATGGATGTCGGCGCCGCGAGCGAAGAAGTCATGGGTGATGCTGAGTTAAGTATGGATGCGCAGGATTCGGGGGAGGTAAGTGTGGCGGACGGTGAACAAGCGGTGGGTGAACAACTACTGAGTGCCGATGCGGATTTAGAAATGACCGCTGAACCAGATGTTGATTTGAGTTTGGATGATGTTTCAGCTGCCGTTGAACCTGACTTGGGTGAAGTTTCACTCGAAGACACAGATTCAGCGATAATGAGTCCCGAGGTTGCTGAAGTGGCAGCCGTCAATGAAGACTCAACCAATATTACGGCAGAACACTTGGACGATATGCAGCTCGGCGGTGTGAATGGTGAAGAGTCCATGGCGGTGGACAGTGCTCTCGGTGATCACGTTGCGGATATGAGTTTGGAGAGTAACGTGGCACCGGAGGAAGAATTGGTAGCTTCAGAAGTCGTTGCAGAGGGCGGTACTGACGAAATCGTCAGCATCGATACCAGTGGAATCGAGCCTGAAGAAGTAAATCTTGATGATGTCAATCTTTCAGACGCACCTGCCCTTGAGGATGTAGAGCTTGAGGCAACGACGACTGATTTGGCGTCGAGTGAATTGGAATCTGCCGAAGCGGAGTCGGGCGAAGTTTCCATTGACATGGAGCCTGAAATTATTGCTGAAGATCCTGTGCAAGCGCAAGAAGCGATTGCTGAGATCGCGACAGAAGAGCATCACGATGATCTGCAGTTAGATCTGGTGCCTGAGGACAGTGTTGGAATCGAAGATCATGCACATGCCGAACCACTGCATGAAGTTGAAGCAGCGCCTTCTGACGAGAGTGGGGCAATAGCGGATGAAGCACAACTCGAAGACGACATCAATCTCGACATCGATGCGGAAGCTTCTGTGCCTGCTGATTCGGATGAAGAAGCAGAGAACGCCGCAGATCGCCTGGAAACATTGCGTTTGGTCAAAACATCCAATTCCGAGGAGTCAAACATGGGGGCGACTGCCAAACTCGATCCGCTGATGGATCGGGCAATGATTGAAGGATGACGATGCGGCACAACTTGCGTCCGACCTGAATGAAATCGGAGCTGCAAGCTCCGCAAAGGTACCTGCAGTCGCTCCGACTTCGACATCTTCGTCCAATGCAAGCAGCGGCGGCAATTTGACTGATGTATCGTCGACACGTGATGGCGGATGGAAGCTTTCGTTTGCAAATGGCATGGCCGTGGAAATTTCTGCAGCAGACTTAGCGCACGGGGCGCGCAAACTTACCTTGGCCGGTGTTCGCATCGAACTGGAAGTTGCTGGCAATGAAGTTAAGATCAAAGCTGGCGGAATCTCGATTTCGATGCCGCGTCAGAAGGCTGCCTAATAGACACGCAAGCGGTAGGGTTCTGCTACCGCTTAACGATGTGCCCGTCGCTCGTTACTCCCAACATCAATGCCGCGTTGTCCGCAAAAAAACCGGCGAGGTTAGGATAGCTTGTACGCATCTGGTACGCCCAAAACAGCTGGCGACGAGGATGACGATGTTCGGCAATGACGGCCAGCACTCGTTTTTCGTCTTCGGTGAGTCCTAGTGTCTCGAATGCGGCGTACATTGTCTGTGCCTGGTCCCGTAACTTATCATCCAACTCTTTGTGTTTTGAGCGTGCTTCTTGGAAATCAATGCGATGCGTTTCTTCATCAAAAATTTCTTGGAAGTGGGACCACGAACTTGCCAGCAAGCTCAGTGTGGGAATCTTCGCGCCAAAATGACGAATCATCAATAACACTTGGTCAACCGGATGCGTCTGAATCAATACTTTGGCTGTTTCCGCTGCCATCTTAACTTCTTTTTCCGACAAATCGCGACCTCGTGTGAACGAATCAACGATGCGCTGCCAAGTTGCATCCGATTCCTTTTCGGTCCGCCTAGGCGTGCTGCTGATGACTGATAAAGAGGGCGATTCTTTGCGGCGAAAGGGGAAGACTACGGCATCGTTAGATGTCGCATCAACTTCATAACCCAACCGCCATTGTTCGACGTTGAATTGCAATCCCAAGCGGAGAGATTGATTGACGCGATGGTGCTGCTCGGCAAAGTGCAGGCGAACGATGTTCTTCTTGCTCAAAGAATCGAGCGCATCGTTTATGGTTGGCAGGTCGTATCCGATGAGCTGCGACAATTCGCCATCGGTTGTGATTAATTGATCGAGTCCCGAAACCGCGCAATTGATCAGATATAATGTCAGGCTGTATTCCGCTTCGGTTAAGCGAGCCAGTGACAAGACTTTGAAACCACTCTGTTTGGAAAACGTATTAAAATCAAATTCATGCGGCATGATCGAAACTTCCTTGTTTCATTCATCACGAATTTGAGGTCTGCTTCCAGCTTGCGAGAGTGGCGCCCGCGCCAACTTGTTCTTTTAACTGAACCCGTACCGCGTCGATCGTCCCTGACTGGCCAGCTTTGACTTCAAATTCCATTTTCATAGATTCGAGTACGAACAACACCGTACCCGCTTCAACATGATCTCCTGATTTTACTTTCACTGCAACCACCTTGCCCGGTACTGGTGAGGTAAGTTCGCTGGAGTGATGACCTGATTTACCGCTGGCCGTGGTTTCGCGTTCGTCCATTCGTGACAGGGTCACGCCATTCATGCTGGCACTGATGGTCGTTTGCTCAAGAGTGCTGCGGACGCTAGTGCGAATGAGAGATTGCGAATCTTTAGATGTTTGATAAATGAAATCAACGTGCTGCACGGACGAACGGTCAATGGTCAAGGGTGCGGCGCGATAAACCACTAGCTTGTCGTTGGCAGTATCGGATGGAGAGTCTGCATTCTTACCAAAAACGCGCATGGTGGCATCTTCGACGGATGCACTAGCATTGGTTAGTCCGCTCGCTTGGCCAGAAAACAGCGAACCTCTTCCTGAAGCTTCGTGTTCTATGATCGAATGAAGAGTTTTTTCACATTTGCTGCGACGGGAGGTCATGGTGTCGGCAATCTGCTGATGCTGTTCCTTCAGAAACCCAGTCGTCACGGCTCCTTCGACGAACGGTGTCTTGCTCATGATCGCATGTAAAAATTCGATATTGTTGGCGGGCCCGTGAAACACCGTACCTTCGAGCACGCGATTCATTAGTGCCAACGCCGCAGGGCGAGAATCCGCTGTTGCAACAAGCTTGGCAACCATCGGGTCGAATTTGGGCGTCACCACATCGACAGAATCGATGCCGCTTTCCCAACGGACGCCCTTGGTGTGGAAAGGTGTGAAACGAGCAATGGGGCCGGGCGCTGGCAAAAAGTTCTGCGCGCAATCTTCCGCGTACACACGAACTTCCACGCTGTGTCCTTCGGCAGACTTCTTCCACGGCAGTTTGCTGACATGGCCCTGTGAGGCTGCAACGATCTGCACTTCGACAAGGTCGATCTTGTGAACTTCCTCAGTAACTGGATGTTCGACTTGCAGGCGCGTGTTCATTTCAAGGAAATAGAATTTTTGCATGGGAATGTTGCGAAACTGAGGTGACCAGTCTACCAAAAATTCGATCGTACCAACCGAGTCATAGCCGACTGCTTTCGCCAATTTCACCGCGGCTTCCGCCATGGCGGCGCGTGTATCTGGTGTCAAATCGGGAGCAGGACTCTCTTCGATGATCTTTTGGTGACGACGCTGAACCGAACAATCGCGATCGCCAACAGCGGCGACATATCCGTGTTTGTCGGCGATGATTTGCACTTCTACGTGACGTGGTGCAGTTACGTATGGCTCAACAATCAAAAGTCCATTACCAAAGGCGTTTACAGCTTCTGACGCCGCGCGCTCTGCTGCGGTGATCAGGTCTTCGGCCTTTTCAACCATGCGCATGCCCTTGCCGCCGCCGCCATAAGCAGCTTTGACCAGCAATGGAAACGTCGCCGTCTTGGCAAATTGGGTGAGCTTTGCTTTTGCATCAGGGTCTTTGTGAATATCAAGACCTTCAAGTGCTGGCAGACAAGGAACTTGCGAGCTAACTGCAATATCGCGGGCGCGTGCTTTACTTGCCATTTTGTCGATGGCTTGCGGATTCGGGCCAATCCAAATAAGACCAGCATCGCCGACTTTCTGCGCGAATGTAGTATTCTCGGACAAAAATCCATAGCCCGGATGAATGGCGTTACAGCCGTGGGCTTTTGCGAGCGCGATCATCTTTTCCATGTTGAGAAAATCAGTCGGGCCTGCGTCGCGCAGCGGAATCAAAACATCGACCGCCTCAGCTAAGTACAACGGTGGCGTCGCTTGATCGTAAATGGCGG
>Ga0255090_1000766_pt1 | contig 9399 bp, 8 predicted proteins | sample Colum_Yuk_RepA_8_2_FD_188444 | JGI IMG/M metagenome (GOLD analysis project Ga0255090, IMG submission 188444) | Freshwater microbial communities from Columbia River, Oregon, United States - Colum_Yuk_RepA_8d | ecosystem: Environmental > Aquatic > Freshwater > River | place: USA: Oregon | collected...
GTTTTTGAAGTGAAAGCAACCAACGGTGACACTTTCTTAGGCGGAGGAAACTTCGACCAGAGAATCATTGACTGGCTTGCTGATGAGTTCAGAAAAGAAACCAGCGTTGACCTCAGAAAAGACAAAATGGCTTTGCAGCGCTTAAAAGAAGCTGCTGAAAAAGCAAAGCACGAGCTCTCTGGCACCTCAGAGACCGACATCAACCTTCCTTTTATCACCGCAGATGCTTCTGGACCAAAACACCTCAACATGAAGCTTTCTCGTGCAAAACTTGAAGCACTCGTTGCTGACCTGATTGATCGTCTTGTTGCTCCTTGCGAAACCTGTATCAAGGATGCAGGAATCTCCAAGAGCAAGATTGATGAAGTGATCTTGGTAGGCGGAATGACCCGCATGCCTCGAGTTCAACAGAAAGTGAAAGAAATTTTCGGAAAAGAACCACATAAGGGTGTAAATCCTGATGAAGTGGTTGCCTTAGGTGCTGCTATTCAAGGCGGAGTTCTCAAGGGAGACGTCAAAGACGTTCTTCTCTTAGACGTCACTCCTTTGTCCTTAGGAATTGAAACCTTAGGTGGAGTGTTCACCAAGCTCATTGACAAGAACACCACCATTCCAACAAAAAAATCTCAGGTCTTCTCGACTGCTGCAGATAACCAATCTGCAGTAACCATTCACGTCCTTCAAGGAGAGCGTGAATTTGCTGAACACAACAAGTCTCTTGGACGTTTTGACCTAGTAGGAATTCCAGCAGCTCCTCGCGGAGTACCTCAAATTGAAGTCACCTTCGATATTGACGCTAACGGAATTGTTCATGTCGGTGCAAAAGACTTGGGCACAAACAAAGAACAATCAATCCGCATCACTGCATCGGGTGGATTATCTGAAGAAGAAATCAAGAAGATGCAAAAAGAAGCGGAAGAGCATCGAGCAGAGGATGAAAAGCGTAAAGAACTAGTCAATGCTAGAAACACCTTAGATAGCTTGATCTACACCATTGAAAAGACCTTGAAAGAAAATGGTGAGAAAATTGCTGAAGATACAAAAAAGCAAGTTGAAGAAGCCCTTGTAGAAGCTAAGAAACACTTAGACAGTAAGGAAATTGCTGACCTTCAAAAGGCAACTGAACAACTCACCACAGCATCTAATAAGATGGCTGAGCAAATGTATAAGTCTACAGGAGCTCAACAACCTGGTGCAGAAGCTCAATCCGGTCACACTCATGAACAGTCTTCTCAAGAAAAAAAGAAGAGTGATGATGTGATTGATGCAGACTATAAGGAAGTTTGATAAATCCTTTCACTATGAGATGATGCACCTCATGATTTTCATGAAGTGCGTCATCTCATAAGGATTAAACTTCAAAAACTCAACGGCAAGCTGGCGGCAGATAAAATATGGCTAATAAACGTGATTATTATGAAATTCTTGGTCTTGGGCGCAATGCAACACCTGAGGACATAAAGAAAGCCTACCGTAAGCTTGCCGTTCAGTTTCACCCCGACAAAAATCCAGGCGACAAAAAAGCTGAGGAAAAATTTAAAGAACTCTCTGAAGCTTACGAAGTCCTCTCTGATGGTCAAAAGCGCCAAATGTATGATCAGTTCGGACATGCAGCCGGTGCTGGACAAGCTGGCGGTGGCTTTGGTGCCGGAGGATTTGATTTTCAAGGTTTCGGTGGCGCTTCATCCATGAATGATATATTCGGGGATATCTTCGGGGATATCTTTGGTGCTCAGGCTGGAGGGGGGCGCGGTGGCCGCACAGGACGCCGCCGTACAGGACGCCCTGGAGGGGATTTACGCACAACAGTAGACATCACTTTTGAAGAAGCTGCTTTTGGAGCTGAAAAAGTCATTACTATCCCAAAATCTGTAGCTTGTGACACGTGTACAGGAAGTGGAGCAAAACCAGGCACACAACCTGAAACCTGTTCCCAGTGCGGTGGTAGAGGAGAAGTGAGCTTCCAACAAGGCTTTTTTGCAATCACAAGGCCTTGCGCCCGCTGTAATGGAATGGGACAGACTATTCCCAATCCATGTGGCAGTTGCAATGGAACTGGTCAAACCAAGAAGCGCTCTCAAATTGCAGTAAAGATCCCTGCAGGAGTAGATACAGGCCAGCGATTAAAACTCTCAGGCGAAGGTGAAGCTGGGGAGCAAGGGGGAGCAGCAGGAGACCTTTATGTGGTCATCAACATCCTACCCCATGATTTCTTCACCCGAGATGAATTTGATGTGATCTGCGAGGTTCCCATTACCTTCATTCAGGCAGCATTAGGAGCTGAGATTGAAGTCCCCACCCTTGAGGGTAAGGTCAAACTGAAGATTCCTGCAGGAACCCAGTCTCATAAAATCCTACGCCTTAAGAATAAAGGATTAGCCCGCTTAGGGTCTTACGGAAGAGGCGACCAGCTCGTTAAGGTCATAGTTGAGATCCCAGCAAAGCTCAATTCAGAGCAAAAGGAGATCCTTAAAAAGTTTGAAGAAGCCTCCTCTGATCATGTACACCCCATGCATCATAGTTTTTTTGAAAAAGTGAAAAATCTTTTTGGCTAATTCAAATCCTTAGCTAAAACTATAAGGTATGAAAGCATCTCTTCTCGTTAGTGTGGGTTTACTACTATTCATATTTTTCATACTAGAAAACTCTAGTATCACCCCTCTGGCTCAGGCGGATGTAAAAGAGAAGCCTTTAACATCGAGCCTACCCACACCTCAAGGAGCCCCTTCCGAATCAAAGAGCATCGAGATTGACGAGTATGAGGAGATTCGTGCACTTTTTTCACAAGAGCATTTTGATGAAACTGAAAAAAAGAGCTCCCTCTTTCTAGAGACCTATCCTGACTCAGAGTTTAGTGCTGCAATTGAAAACATCCGCGGTATTATTTTCTTGAGGAACAAAAACATTGTAAAAGCGCTAAGCTCTTTCAAAAAAGCACTCAAGCCTACTCATGAGTCCTCATCTTTTTATCAATATGTCCTCTACAACCTCGCTGCTGCGCAATTTGAGGGTAACGATATTGTCGAAGCTGAAAAAACAGTTCAGAAAATCAATTCTACTCTTTTAGATCAGTCGAACCAGCTCAAGCTCATTTCTCTAAAGGCAAATCTTCTAGATAAAAAAAACCAATACAATGAAGTCATCTCCATGATTTTCTCATCTACCCTAAGATACGATGAAGAAGACTTAAAGCCTGTAAAAAAATCTCTAGAAAAGATCAGCCTTCACGCACTGGACCAGATCAATGATAAACTCACCTTAGAGAAATTCATCTCAGAGTATGAAGGATCTCCACTTTCTGATCTACTCATGTTCCGAATGGGCACTTACCACCTTCGATTAAATCACTATGGACAGGCTGAGAGCTTATTCAATCTCCTCCTCAAACAATACCCAGAAAGCTCTTTTAAAGAGGAGATCCAACGCCTGCTCTCTCAAAAAAAGGATGACTCGAAGGTGAATATCAAAACCATCGGAGTACTCCTGCCTCTTCAGGGGAAATTTGCAAAATATGGATTGAGAAGCTTACAAGGCATACAGCTTGCCCTCGGCATATTTGATAATCAGGAGCCTGACTCACAACTCAAGCTCATCATTGAGGACGGAGGAGAAGACCCCGAGTCTAATATTGAAGCACTTAATCGTCTTGCTTTTAAGCATCGCGTAGGTGCTGTGATTGGCCCCATGCTGAGTAAAGGTGCAGAGCAAGTCTTTGACCGAGCAGAGGAAATCGGAATCCCTCTCATCTCTCTTTCCAGAAAATCCCCTCAAAACCCGGAGTATGTATTCTCGGCAGGACTCACGCATTCCCTTTTAGCCCACGAGGCAGCTCGCCATGCGATCACTCACCTTGGCCTAAAAAAACTAGCCATTCTCTCTCCTCATGATAAATTTGGAAAAGAAATGACACAAGCCTTCTGGGATGCAGCAGAAAGCCTTGGCGGAGAAATTGTAGGATATGAAACCTACTCGCCTTCTGACACAGATTTTAGATCACAAATTGATAAACTCTCAGGTCTCCACTACTTAAGCTCCAGACAAAGTGAACTGGACGCCCTTGCTAAAGAAAGAGAAATCAATCAAATCAAAAAACGCACTAGAAAAACAGAGAAGTATTTTCAACTTCCTCCCGTTGTAGACTTTGAAGCAGTTTTCATTCCAGATGAGGCAAAAATTTCCGGGCAAATCATACCTACATTTGCATACCGTGATGTAGAAAAAGTCAAATTTATAGGCACTTCTGCATGGAACTCAACTGAGTTTCTCAACAGAATCTCAAACACAGGGGACTATTCTTATTTCGTGGACGTACTCCTCACCCAATCCTCTCAAAACCAGGTCACCTCTAGATTTACCCAAGCATATCGTAATACATTTAAGCAAGATGCCACTTCTATCGATGCCATGGCTTACGATGCAGCTCTCTTGCTAAAACCTATACTCAGTAGCTCTTCTATTGACTCCCGAAAAGACATTAAGCAGTCTCTGAAGAGCATAAGAGGATTTACAGGCGCTACGGGTATGATCTCTTATGAAGAAGGCAAATTTTACCGAGAGCTCAAATTAATTTCTATTCAATCGGGACAATTCAAGGAAGTTAGCCCTTAAAAAATAGCAAATCCCCTTGAGTGAGAGATTTAATATTCTTAAATATCTTTAAGATATTTTATTTTATTTGCAGAATAAAATTAGGAAATTTCTGCCGATTTTCAATAACTGAATTTGTGACATAATCAAATCTATGAATACTTCTTCATTTCACTGGGGAGATCCATAGGAGTGGGCTTAAGATTTGATCCAATGGGCGGTGGACAGTTTCAACAGGCAATCAATGGAATTATTGAAGCTGAAAAACAACCCATTAAAACTTTAGAAACTAGAAAAGCACGAGAAGACGCAAGGCTTAAGCTTTTTCAGGAGTTCAAGTCTAAGTTCTCAGCCATTGAAAAATTTCTTCTTTCAGAAAACTCAGAGAACTTAAAGTTGACCTCGGAGATGGAGCAGAATTTCTCTCCGTAAGTCTTGATAAAGATAAAGCTGAGGTTGGACAGTATCAAATTGAAATCTCCCAACTTGCAGAAAAGAGCTCTGCCATCACCAATGGCGTATCCAATCCGGATCAACCTATTTTTGGTATGGGCTATGTATCTCTAGCACTTGAAGAGGGTGATTCAGTAGATCTTTACGTCGAGGAGTCCTCTTCAAGCCTAAGAGACATTGCCTCGCTGATCAATCGTCAATCCAGCTCACCTGTGCGAGCGGCTATCATCAAGGATGACCTACCTGAAGCCAGTGATCGGCCCTGGAAGTTGATTTTAACCTCAAAAAAAGAAGGTTTCATCAATCGCCTAGACACCCCCCAGTTCAACTTCCCCAACTCACAAGAGGACTTATTTGTTGAGAAGGAGAATGAGGGAGAAAACTCTCAGATCTCTATTGATAATTTTGAGATTGAAACCGAGCGAAATGATGTAAAAGATTTTCTCCCAGGAGTAAACCTGCACCTCAAGCAAGCAGCGCCTGATCACCCCTTTCAGCTCACAATCACCGAAGATTTTCAGAAAATTGCAGCAAAAGTTAAGGGTGCAATTGAGCAGATTAACCAAGTGCTCCAATTCATTTACAAGCAGAATGCCATCGATTCAAAATCAGATACGAGCACCACTTTTGCGGGCGATAGCACACTTCAGTCCATAGAGTACAAGATCAGAAACCTCGTCCATGGCACATTTGAAGCTACAGAGTCTGACGATGAGGAGCCATTAACACTGAATCTTAGTCAGATCGGGATAGAATTTGAAAGAAGCGGTCTGATCTCCTTCAAAGAGGATCGCTTTATCCATAGCTTAGAGCAAGACTTCGAACTGATCTCTCAAGCTATTACAGGGCCTGATGGGTTTGCCAATGCTCTACTAGGTATCATCCGAGGCTATAATCAAGCGAACGAGGGAGTACTTGCTCAAAAGGAAAAGGGATTAAAATCTCGCATCAAGCAAATGGATGATCAAATTGAGAATAAGTCGAGATTTATAGAACAAAGAAAACAAAACTTAGTCAATCAATTTTCACGTTTGGAATCTACTCTTGGAAAAATGCAGAAACAACAGCAGTACCTTGCTGCAACTCTACCAGGAGCTGGATCCTCTATCTCTCAGCTCATCGGCGGGGCCTAGTCTATGAAAAGGGGAAAATAAATGAGTCAGCCATCCTTAACCCATAAATATAAACAAACTTCAGTGACGACTGCGAATCGAGGACACCTTTTACTCATGCTCTATGAGGCTGCAATCATAAATGTAAAAAAGGCGCTCGAGGCTATTAATAAAAAAGACCTTAAGGCAAAATCTCACCATATTGGTAAGGCACATGACATTATCAACGAACTTCAAAATACGCTTGATTTTAAGGTGGGAGGACAAATCGCAATCGACTTAGATCGACTCTACAGTTACATGACAGAGCAGCTTCTTCACGCTAATTTACATCACTCCACTGAATCTCTAGGTGTCATCCTCACCATATTAAATAATCTACTCAGCGGCTGGAAAGTAGCGGTGGAGCAAGCGAATCGCTCATCAACAGGCAAAAGTGAGCAGACCTAATTCATGAAGCTCATTGAGACTCTCTCCATCATGAATGAGTGCCTAGAGAAGATGATTCAACTCTCCCAGACTTTTTTAAATCAAGCCCAGAAGAATAACTTCAAGGGAGTGGATCAATTTGACGAGTCTCGAGAGGTCAACTTCAAATTCTTAGTTCAGTGCAATCAATCGTTAGACGCCCTGACTCAGGCTCTCATTCCAGTACAACTTCCGCAAGAGACTCAAAATCGACTCAGAGATCTTGCACTTGATTATCATTCGCTAGCTCGCACCCTGAGCCTCATTGACGAGAAGATTGAGATTCACATTGAGTCTCACCAGTCACTGATCAGAAAAGAACTGACTGTACTAGAAAAGCAGTCCCTTCACGTAAAGAAGTTCAAAAGCACTTGGTTACCTGAATCCGGAGAAAGGTTGGATGATCAAATATGATCGACTTAACATCAACTCTCAATACTACACTCAAGACACAACTTGAGAAAGCTCACTTGGACCTCATCGACTTACTACCTGTCCCTGTGCACGGAGATCGGATGGTGCGTCTGCAAGCACTTGAAGAGATGATTCAGGAAATGGACCACTCAAGGTATGAGGGTGTATTTGGGTATTTTCTTCAGATCATGCCCAAGCGCAACACTCCTAACCGGGAGATCACGTCAATAGAAGAGCCAGCTACTCCTGTATTGGATGAGGATATTCACCTAGCCAACGGGAAACTCAACACTCTATTCTTACTTAAAAATGCAGATCTTCTTATTGAAAATGGGGAACATATCTTAGCGCATAATATTCTCATAGCACTAATTCCAAGCGGAGATTATCAAGGAAGTATCCATCTTAAACTTGCAAAGTGCTATGAACTTGAAAATAATATAGAAAAAAGCATCACTCATTATGAACAATCCATCACCTATCAACCCTGTTTTGAAGCCTATCAGAGACTCTCTTCCCTACTTATTGAACAAAACCGCCATAAGGAGGCTGCTGAAACCTTGGAGAGAGCCCTTCATCAAACCTCTATTACACAAAGTATTCGATTTGAGCTCCTTAAGGCTGCTGGAAACTCCTGGACAAGAGCGCAAAATGTACCCAATGCCGAAAAAAACTATAAGAAAGCGCTAGATCTTATGCCTCATGCTGATGAAGTGAGAGCAAATCTAGGTACCCTTTACCTCCAAGGAGGAAACCTCATCGATGCAAAGCGAAATTTTCAAGATGCTGTTGCCTCAAATCCAAATAATGATCAAGCCCTAGCGGGACTCGGGACGTGCTATTTCAATGAAGGCAATAAGACTCTAGCTCATGATTATTTTGTGCGTGCCTTGAAGATTCGTATCCAAAACCCTAATGCGATACTTTATCTCATCAGGTGCGCCTATGAGATCAAGACCTACACTCATGCTGTTCATTTACTCAGTAAGTTCATCGATACCTCACCCCAGCAGGTGAGCTTGATCTACACACTAGCAGGTCTTGAGTTTCACCTAGGCAAGGTTAAGGAGGCAAAAACTCATGCTGCTGAGGTTCTTGCAATTGACCCACAACACGCTGGAGCTAGTGAGTTAATTGCTATGATCAATAAATTCTCACCAAGCATAGAGACTCAATAAGGTCAGTAGATTCTATTCTGTCAGGGAGGACGGATGATGACACACGTACAAATGGGTGAATTAAATCAAGAAACCTGTAAGATCAACTCAGATGAGAAGAAGTTACTCAATGAGTTTTTAGAGGCCTTACTGAACGAACAAAATCAAACCCTAGGAGAAATCAAATGATTGAGACTAGAACTCCCGCAAAGTGTCTCGTCATCCAACTGGCTCGGCTCGGTGATACACTTCAAAGCTTAATGGCCCTGCGAGCAGCCAAGCAGCTTTACCCTCACCTTGAAATTCACTTCTTAGTCCGCGAATCTTTTGCTGACGCAGCCAGACGAGTTCCCTGGATTAAGCACGTCTACACACTCCCCTCTCAAGATCTTCTGGCTCCTATTCTGAGCGGCTCTAGAACCCTCACGGATACCTTACCTGAGCTTGAAAAGTGGATTGCTCCTATCAGGGCTGAATCCTGGCAATACTTAATCAATTGGACTTTCTCTGAGGCTAGTAGCTATCTCACAGCACTGATTCCCGCACAGATCAAGCTGGGCTATACCCGAGGATCAGATCACACCATGCAAGGAACGGATGGTTGGAGTCACTACATCCAAGCCATCGTCCAGGGCAAAATTCCTCAAAATATTCACCTCACTGATGTCTTTACGACCCAACTTCTCACTGCACTTCAGATCCATGATGGTGAGCCTGCCAACCAAGGACACGCTGCAGTCACATCAAAGAACTTCTTCTCACTCACTCTCACAGAAACTGAAATTGCACAGATTTCATGCGACTCAAGGAAGCGTTGGATAGGCTTACAAATTGGGGCTAGTCGAGACTCCAAAACTCTCTCTCCGAGAAAGTGGGCTCAATTCGTAGAATACTTTCTGGAGAGAAATCAGGAGTATGGAATATTTCTACTCGGTGGAAAATCGGACAAGACTCGAGAACAAGAGTTTATCGCTGAATTATCACCCAATGCTCAAGCTTGGCTGCAGAAAAAAGTAATCGTCTCATTTGTTGGAGAAAGCACTTTTGATCTCTGGGCATCTCTTTTGAGCCGATGTCAGTGGTTAATCTCTGGAGATACTGCGGCTATACACTTAGCGAGTCTCCTCGGAACTCGAGTCATCAATCTCTCTTTAGGAGACGTCTCTTATGCGGAAACCGGACCGTATGGAAACGGACATTATGTGGTC
>Ga0255090_1000782_pt1 | contig 9322 bp, 8 predicted proteins | sample Colum_Yuk_RepA_8_2_FD_188444 | JGI IMG/M metagenome (GOLD analysis project Ga0255090, IMG submission 188444) | Freshwater microbial communities from Columbia River, Oregon, United States - Colum_Yuk_RepA_8d | ecosystem: Environmental > Aquatic > Freshwater > River | place: USA: Oregon | collected...
TTGGCGTGTCCCTTAGCGTCGATGAGCCTCCAGGTGCGCTCATCGTTGCAGTTGCGCATAGTAAGGTGCGCCGGCACAACGTTGCTCTTGCAGTACTCCATGTTGCGCGCCGCCAACTCTTCCGCAGCAGCTGCCACGGTGTGTTTGCGGCATTCCATACAATTGGGGTCGCACACGCGTTTAGGAGTGGGGTTGATGCCAGGATGAGGGCAACCGCGTTGCTGCTTGCCGAGAACATGGTTACAGGTTGCATCCCAGCTCGGATTTATGTGGCCGCGGGCATCGATCAGCCTCCAGGTGCGCTCATCGTTGCAGTTGCGCATAGTAAGGTGCGCCGGCACAACGTTGCTCTTGCAGTACTCCATGTTGCGCGCCGCCAGCTCTTCCGCAGCACCTGCCACGGTGCGTTTGCGGCATTCCATACAATCGGGGTCGCACACTTCAAAAGCAGCGGGGTTGATGCCAGGATGAGGGCAGCCGCTGCCATTTTTCTTTGATAAGTGATAGCACCTCGTTTTCCAGCGCGGATTGGCGTGTCCCTTAGCGTCGATGAGCCGCCACCAGCGATGATCGCCGCCTTTCTTGAAAGTCTCTGCCGCGGGCACCTCGTTGCTCTCGCAGTACTTCATGTTGCGTGCAGCCAGCCCAGCGACGAAGGCGGGGTCGGCGCAGCTCTGCTCCAGCGTGGGCTTGCGCTGCATCCTGGACATGTTAATAATATAAACCTTGTCCGAGTCGAGTCAGCTATACCTTCCTTGACTTCAACCTTTTGCCACCCCACCTCATTCTAACCGAAGTAAATGCAGTGTCAATTGCAGCAGCAACAATGGGATCCATTACGCGAAAACTTTATTAGCTCCCTTGTTGCATGTGCACAAAACGGCTACGCGCGGGAAGCCAATCCCTTTGTGGGGCTGTGCAGGGAAGTATGGGGAGACGAGCAGCTGTTTGACGCGCTCAAGGATTTGCCGCATGGACCGTTGCTTCGTACGCGCCTGATGTATGCAGCAAAACAGAATGACGATGCGCGCGTACAATGGCTTCTCACGCGCGGCGCACGCGCAAATTTGGGCGACAAGGCGGGGTGGACAGCGATGCATTATGCCTGCCACCACGGGGCGGTGCAGTCCATTCTTGCCCTTTTAAGACCACGCTGTACACTTGCCAAGGTGGCAGACGTCCATGCGCGCACCTTCATGGGAGAAACTGCCCTGCACTTTGCAAGCGCCAACAATTTTTCGCATATTGTGCGCATACTACTTGAAGCCGGCGCTGACATTCACGCGCAAAGCAGCAATGGACAAACGCCGCTACATTTTGCGGCATCTGCGGGCGCAACGGCTTCTATGCGCACATTGCTGGATATGGGCGCAAGCATAGATTCGGGTGAGATTGATTTCTTGACACCACTTCATTTGGCCAGTCTTCATGGCCGCACAGAAGCCTGTCGCATGCTAATTGAGGGCGGAGCGCGTGTGGAAGGCTTGGAAGCTGCGCATTTGAACTATGCTGCTCCCTCCATAATGTTTCCGTATTGCGAAGAGTACGCGGCAGAGAGACCCTTGGCGGCAGCTTGCTCAGGCAATTTTGCAGACATTGTGCGCCTCCTTGTTGATGCTGGAGCGAAAATATGGGTAGCGCCGCACGAATCTACGTGTTCCCCCCTGATAGTCGCCGCGTATGGTGGTCACGCTTCCATTGTGCGCATTTTGTTGGAGACGGACAATCAGTCACGCAAGCGAAAAAGAACCATGAGCACGCCTGGATTCCGAGACGGATTCCGCGACGGATTCCGAGACGGATTCCGCGACGCGTGGGGTTCTGCCTTTCATTATGCCTGCAAGCAGGGGCACAGAGATGTCGTCAACATACTTCTTCACATGTGTGCCATTAACGTGGACGAGCCCAACAGCGAAGGTTGTTCGCCTCTGCATTTGGTATTGCAAGGAAATGGCGAGGAGCGTGCATGCATGATTGAAGAGCTTTTGGGGGCAGGTGCCCGCACAAGCATGGGTCTCTTTAACGCAGAAGGGCATTCGCCCATACACGCGGCATCAACTTCGGACGACTTTAACATGGCGCTCTTTGCGCTTCTAGAAAGTCCTCATGCTCAATTGGATGCTGGCAATGAGCGAGGCGAGACGGCACTGTTTGTTGCAAGCCAATGCGGAGCGATTGAGAATGTCCACGACCTCGTGCTTCGTGGCGCCGATCTTGATGCTGTTAACCATGAAGGTACCACTGCACTTGCCGCTGCATCGCTCCAAGGCTATGCACATATTGTGCGGGTTCTTTTAAGTGCGGGCGCGGACATTAGCATAGAGAATGACAGCGGCGAAACGCCACTAAGCTACGCGCAAGCAGCTGGTTGGCAAGATGTTCTGAGTGCGCTGTATGAGCATGGCGCAGAAGAGGCTATCGATGAAGAGGAGGGCTACTCGATGGATGAAAGCCATAGCGAGAGTGAATACGCAGAGAGCGACAGTGAGGGTAGCGAGTACATTTACATTTTCGATGAGGACAGAGATACCTAAAAAATTTTTATTCTTTTTTTTTCGAAAAAAGTTACGGAAGAAGGTTTCGATCCTTCGACCTTTGGGTTATGAGCCCAACGCAACTGCCTCTGTGCTACTCCGTATTAACCATTGCAACTGAATTGCAACTGCTCAATCAAATATGTGTACAACTGATCAGAATCTACTATAAAAATTCCTTTGTAGTCAGGCTCACACCATGAGCAAAAGATTTGTTTCCTTCCTTGACACGAGATACATAGAGCGGTGGCGCGTAGGTGTACCTAGTAGGTACAGACGGAGATGTTTCAGCCCAGGCCCCGTGGGTGGAATAACCCATGCCTCCAAAAGCATAGGTCTGTGCGCGGCAAGTCAACCGCCGAAACGCGCGTGTTTGATGCCATTGACGATGCAGTGTACGACAACAAGCTTGTGGGTGCCCATCGCAAAGCAATTGTTCGGCTGCTCGACAGCATTATTGAGCTGCGCGACTTGGAGTCGCACCTCCTCTTTATGCGACCTGCTTATCAAGAATCTACGCTGGATGCCGTTTTCCAAGAGTTTTCACAGGCCATGGCGTATTATCTGAAGCGAGCAGATACAAAGGACGCCGAAGCGCTGGCCCTGCATGCGGCGCGGATTTTGGCAGAGAGCCCCACTTCCTTGGACGGGCTTTGGGAAACGATTGATTTCATAATTGGTGGTATTGGGCAGCTCTGCCGTGTAAACGTGGGTGTTTTGGAGGATGCGATGCGTCGCTTTAGGGATTGAAATGAAAAAAGTTTGATTTTTAGAGCGAGCTAAGAAAATAATGCGTTTGTTTCTGAAAGTGCCGCATTGCTGTAATGACACCTTCCCAAGAATGACCACTTAATCTGGATAGTTTCGTTTGCGGCGCCCAGATGGCTCAAATCGATAGCGCTTCTTGCTTTTGGGTCTGCATTTGCGCGTGCATGTGCAAATCGGACTTTCGCTTCCGAAGTTGCATCCTTGCGTTCTTGAATGCTTTCGCCACCAATGTCGGCCGCAAGTACCGTTGCAACATGTACGTGTTTTGAAAACTCCGCATCCGGCTGCTCAACAAACACGCTTCTCCACAGCGAATCCATCCATTCCTGCTCCTCCGAAAACTCGGTATTGCTTGGAATGGAATCAAAGGCGCGCTGATAAAATTGCTTAGGCCTACGCAAAATATGGTCTTTGCGCACCGCAAAAATGGGGGGCATGGTGTACCACTGGGCCTTTAGCCCAAGTACTTTGCAAAACGCGTCCTTGGACATGTGCGAAAGTTGAATCGCAATGTCAACCTTTTTTGGTGTCGATACCACCTTGGGTAGCTCGGGTACCTCTTCCGGACGAAAAGGCCCCAGAGTAGACAATTCGGCGTAACCGTGCGCAAAGGCCTCGTGAAACAGCGCCATTATTTCGTCCTGGAAACTTCTTGCGGAAACAGGATAATCTGAAGCGTCTCCTATAACAAATGCTGTAACTTCATCCAAGTCTTCATAATTCTCTATGATGTGCAGCAAGTACGCACGTGTATTGCACTGGAAAACGCGGAACCTACGCGCGTAAGAAAAGTCTCCCAGGAAATGTAGATCGCTGCTCGAAACATTCGCAGCCACAATGCCAAATGCACTATCATCTCGATAGCGGTAAGTAAAGTCTGTGGCAGCTTCTGTGGGCACAGCGGGCACAGCTATTGCGCCGTCCGCGTCGTCTCTGAGAGCATGTTCCCAATACAGCGCATTACCTTGTGGCACTTCGATTTGATAAGCATGCTTTCCAATCCATGCATTGAACTCTAACACGCCATCCGCAAAGTACTTGTACCCATATCCATAACGGTGCGATGAATCGCCGAGAAGCATTTTTAGGCGATCGTCTATGCGCTCTCGAATCCCCGCTGCGTCTGTAAGAAACGCGCTGTGAAGTGTGAACGACGCGTCAATGCTAAGCTTTCCTCCATGCCAATTTTCCAATAGAGTTATGCGTAGCGGCTTGGGGGTTCTGAACTCATTGGAAATCGGCTTCGCCCTCTCTGCCAGATCTTTCAGGAGAGCAGGCGTGCGCTTAAATACGATCGACTTCGATATCCTGCTTTCGCCTCCATTGTCCGATTTTGAGTCACCTACATACGCCACCTGATGACTTGTAACCCAAACTTCGGGCCTGTTATATATGCGTTGCTCATTGAGCGATTTCCACGAGTCGGAAGACAAAATTCGATCATTTGGAATCGTTTCTTGAGCATTGATGTCATTTACATGAGCTTCGTATTCGTCAAGCCAGTTTAATACGCGCTTGCTATACACCATCATTGCACAGCAAATAAGAAGTTGTGTTGGTGATGCCCGAAAAAACCGTGTCGAAGTTTTTGAAAGAACTTCGTCCAAATCCTTAATTGATGTGTGATCAAGTAAGGAGGAGTCTATTAGGGGACTCAAGTAAAGTGCGTCGAATTCGGCGCTTGCATTTCGCGCTTCTGTTAAAATGTCTAGAAGTTTTGAGCGTGTCAAGCCCTCCTGAGGAACGGAGTCGTCCTCGAGAACTAGTACAATTTTTCCAAGACTCCCTTCTTGCTCTTGTGCGTTCCACGCTGTGCGAATAGCGGAAATGTGAGCGAGCGCACAACCTTGAAAACGCTTCAAGCTTTTTACGCCGTCTACACGAACAAGCGTATCCACAATTCCCATCCAATTTTGCTGCATTTTTTGCCATCTGTCTGTGCGATGAGGCAAATTGATAACGTATGCTTTCAATACTTCCTTTGAGTAAAATGCCTCCTTAACTTTGGATTCCGCTACTGAAAACATGTCTGTATAATCTACTTTTATGTTTTCTATCAAGCTTAGTCCAGGCCTTTGCAATGCAAGAAAAGGAAACACCGTCCAAAGCCGAAAATTGTCGCGGTATACATTGTCTATACAAGCAAACGGATACCCCTGTGACTTAACTTTATCGAATATGTCAGGCAAAGCAGAAAATATGCTGCTGTTAACCAAAGTAAAGTGGGTAGATAGTCCTTTCACTTCAGCCAAATGAAGCGTTGCGTCGCGGCATGTAATGTGGGCATCTTGGATCTGGGTAACCCCACCCAAAAAAATGTCCCATGATTCTTTATTGTCCCACAAGAACGACAGTATGTCAAGAAACCGTTTTTTTGAGTCCTCTCTGAGCACACAGTCGTCTTCTAATATTAAGACCCACGGCAAATTTTGATTCGATGCTTTCTTGATACACTGAAGATGTGAAAGAGCGCACCCTATCCATCCTGGAGAAGCTCGTATAGCAGAAAAGCGTTCAACTGGGGTTGTCCAACCAATAAATTGGTCTTGGATGTGTTTCCAGCGATCTAAACTAGAATCTAAATTTATGCAGAATGTTTGAGGGAAGGGAAAGGTAAGTTGCATCCCTTCTTTTTTTTAACCTCTGGAAACAACTCAACCGAAAACTGTTCAGTGGGTAAAACCAAAGCTCCATATACAATAAAACCACCACTATGGTATCTTTTAACGTTCTTTCGAGCGGAATGGGGCAGTGGGGGTATGTTGTCATAGATCAGCTCCTAGAAAGGGCTTTCCCGACAATTGTAATAACTCACAACAAGTCTGAAAATCCGGATTTGGTAGTTTTGAGTCACTTCTTAGGGGAAGAAGATCTACAGTTTGATTGCCCTTATGTGACGTATTCAGCTGAGCCTTACCACGTCAAACCAGCAATTCATGATACGCCTCTTTGCGAAGTAAACACTTTTGATTGTGACGATTCTAATTGCGTGTATTTTCCGCTACTCGCCGCGGATTCAAAAAGCGTTCGACCAGAGTCATTTGCGACCGACAAAAAGTATTGCTGCGCCTTTGCTTTTACAAATCCAGTAAAGGAGCGCGAGGCGCTTTTTCGACAACTACGGACGCTTGAGCCCACCTGCTATGCCTTTGGATCCTCTTGTGCCACGCCAGACAAGCCATTTGAGCTATCACGGGACAATAGGTTCCAAAACGCCAGAGCATTCCGAAACTTTGGCTTTGTGGTGGCCATGGAAAATACTGTGAAGGCGGGCTACATCACAGAAAAGATCGGTATGGCTTTCGAATCGGGTACCGTGCCCATTTATGACTCGCGTAACGGAGTTGAGCGGTTCTTTAACACTGAGTCATTTTTTGATGTTGCGTTATACAACTCGCCCGTGGACGCCGCGGTTGCAGCTGTTGAAGTGTGGAAAGATAAGCAGAAACTTCAGCGCTACCTAGACGCGCCCATTCGCGTAAATGGCAACTTGGCCGAGTACGAAAACCTCGAAGAGTGCAAGGAAGCGCGCACGTGGATGATGCCTTTCGTTCGCGCACTTCGTGAGCAATTCCCTGATTTATGAAAGAAAAATAAAATCAATTTAGAGTTGAATTGTAAAGACAATGTCGTCGTAACGGCCCTTATTTTTTCTCAAATCGTATGTTACTACTTTATCCCGAAACACTGGATCTACTTCATTCTTTAAGTCGTGGAGCCATTCGTATTTTTGTACATCTTCAATGATGAGGATGCCGTCGGGCTTTAACTTCGGCAAGTATAAACGAATCGTTGCCTTCATTGAATCTAACGTATGCGGCCCATCATCCAAAATCACATCAAACTTGTTTGTAATCGTAGAAGCAAATGCGTCATTGTACGCGTCGCCAACCAAAACATTGATCCTATCCTTTTGAAGATAATCAGCACATCTTAAATCAATATCGAGACCATAAACCATTGCATTGGGAAAGTAGTCATGCCATAGTTTTATGCTTCCCCCATAGTAAATTCCGATCTCAAGAATATGACTCGCCGAATCCCTTTTCCCACTTAGAAGCGATTCGTACAGAGGCAGATACGAATGAACCGTGTTTTTATCAGTTCTGGAGTTATCTACGAGCGAAAGCATTTTTTTTTTCTTCTACGCAATGGTAAAGTTCTGTTTTATTTATACCTCCTCTTCCGAATCTGAGCCTGAGCCGCTTTCCTCATCCTTGCTTTCACCTCCATCCCGACCCCCCACCCGCCTTAAATGCAGCTTGTCCGTGCGCGTGGCGGGCAGGGCCGCAATCTTCATGAGCAGCGAGCGCTGCAGCTTGTCTCGTGAGGCCTCCCAATACGCTGCAGCGCCCTCCTTGTTCGTGTCGGGGCAATCCGCCAATACCTGCGTAAGCAACATATCCCGCAATCCATTCAGCGTAATCTTGGGCTTGCTGGTGGACTGGCGACGAACAATGCGATAGGGCTCATTGCCCACCTCCACTTGCTGCGACGACACGCCCAGCTTTTCCAGCACTTGCTTGACCTTGGGCTCCAGAGATTTTAACCCTCGGCATCTCCCGCTCCACCGCCACCGCCAGCACTGCCACCTCCCAATTCTTCTTCCTTGCGCGCCTTTGTGATGCTCTTGGTTTCTGCCGCTGAACCATGAAGGTCCGCTGCCATGTGGCCGATTTCTGGAGGCAATTCGGGCGTGTCTGCCAAGCGCTGGCCCCGAGGCAAGCCATCATAGAGCCTGCACTGCTCCTTGTACGAGCGCACCGTGCCGCGCACTGCCCCTACAAAGGCGCTCACAAGCGCTTCTTTGCCCCCCTCAACTGGCTGCTCACAAATGGCCTCGCGCGTAAGGCTGCGAAATGCGGCATCCAACACATCGGTGGTGATTTTCCGATCAAAGTTATTGCGCACCAGGCGCACAAATGGGGGTAGTGGCGGTGCACTCTTTGCCGAAAATTGCCGTTCTCGCTCTGCCAGCACGCTGCGAGGAATTACGGCGCACGCAATGTGACGCTCACGCATCCATTCTTCCAGCTGCCCACGCAGCTCCGAGGCGCGACCCCGCACAGTTTTCGAAGTGGCTTTGGTTTTCTCGGCAGTTTTTTGCTTTTTGATGGACGCCCTACAATAATCGCGAATGGCGCGGTTCTCTTCTGCCGTTAAGGCGGCAGCACTAGCTTTTGCCTGTTGCTCCCTTGCTGCCGTGTCTGCGCTGCTCAAGAGGTCATCCAAGTCCATTACGTCTTGTGGTTTTTTGTCTTTGGGTGGCGACACACCCTTTGCGGATCAGAACTACAGTAAGTCAAGGAAGGGTTATTTCTAACGAAGGCGGCAAGGTGGACTGGACTTTCACAATGGACGGTAATGGACGCTATGAATCGCTGGATGACAAGCTCATCCTTGCATGCGATCGAGGCCTGACCGAAAGGGTGCGCGAGCTCTTGGAGAGGGGGGCAGACGTAAACTACAAGCATCCCATTTGTGGCTGGACGCCCCTGCATCGCGCATGTGCGGGAGGGCACGTGGATGTTGTCAAGGTATTGTTGGCACAGCCGCACCTGGATGTGGAGGCTACGACGACCCAGGGCAACACGGCGCTGCACGTTGCGTGCAAAAAGAACTTTACAGAGGCTGCATTGCTGCTTTTGCGCGCCCCGTCCGTGTTGAAAACTGTTTCACAGTTTGAATCCTTGGTGGAAAAACGCAACGCAAAGGGGTACATGGCATTGCACTTTGCATGCCGCGCGCAAAACCTTACGCTTGTAAAGGCGCTTCTCCACAACTTTCTGTATGGCGACTTGGATTTTGAGGTGCACGACTTGGTAAAACTTGCCGAGCACAATACCCTGGTACGTCGTGCATTGTTCACGCATGTGCGCAAAAACCTTGGGTTGAATGGATAGGTATATAATTAGAAAACAAAAACGTTGTCCGACATACCATGGCTCAAGGCCTGGCCCAGGCTCCAGATCAAGCACCGCCTCAGGCAGCCGAGCCCCTTTACGTGTACATTGTTCGCT
>Ga0255090_1000789_pt1 | contig 9286 bp, 6 predicted proteins | sample Colum_Yuk_RepA_8_2_FD_188444 | JGI IMG/M metagenome (GOLD analysis project Ga0255090, IMG submission 188444) | Freshwater microbial communities from Columbia River, Oregon, United States - Colum_Yuk_RepA_8d | ecosystem: Environmental > Aquatic > Freshwater > River | place: USA: Oregon | collected...
ATATAAAAAGGAGTAGGCAAATGCTGACCTAAACAGGGAGCAGAAAGCTCAATCTCTTGAAAATCTACCTCAGGCAACGCATTGTGAAGGAGTTTGAGTTGATCTAACCCACTTAATCCTTTTGCTTGATGGGAAGGATCTAGGGAGTGCTGAATGTGCTCAACTTTGCGAGCTTCAAACCTCATAGTGTCCATAAGATGATCTTAACCTACTTATTTTTTGACGATTAAGCCATTTTATTTTTTTGATGAAATTGCCTGCTATGTTTGGCCTGAATTTATTGCTAAATTGGCTCTATGTCTGCCAAAAACCGTAGAGTAGCTCTCATTTTGATCTTTTTCTTGCTGCTCAGCATCGCTGGGCTAGCTTTTTTGCGACTCAAAGGACTACCCGCTGGCTTATTGTTCAATCAAAGCAATAGAACCATAGCCCAAGAGATCTCTCGCTACCTATCTCTAGCAGACAAGAGTACAAGCATCATCCCGGGGCTGCCCTTAGCTAAGCCCCCCAGCTACAAAGCTGAAAACTTCAAATACATTTCAGTTTCAGAGGGCAGAAAAATCTGGAAAATCCTTTCTACAAAAGCACTGATGTATAATCCTGAACGACTGGTTCATGCCCGGCAGGTGACTGCTGATCTTTATGATCACGAGGGAAAAACGACTATAATCATCGGAGACGAAGCAAAGTACTTTTTTAATCAATCTGATCTTGAGATCTTTGGAAACGTTCACATCCTGCTGCCTGACGGATTTGAGATCCAGAGCCCTTATGTCTTTTACTCCGCTCACCAGCAGCACATCAAAATTCCCCTAGAACATGAGGTTCAAGGAGGCGGCAAACAGGACGCTCAACATTCGATCTTGGAGTTTAAGAGTCATGGAATGAATTACTCCATGCAGAGCGGCTTAATCTCACTTTTGGATCGTTCGGAAGTCACTTTTTTAAAAAAGAGTAGCTCAGGCTCAGAAGATCAAAAAAACGAAAAGACCTTAATCGAATCTGATCAGTCTATCATTGATAAAAAGGCTCAAAACATTGAATTTAGGATGCGTGAGAATCGATCATGGAAAGACCGCTTTGTGCACATCACTCAGTCCTCCCTATTGACCCGTGCGCGTAAAGTGAGATTGAACTACGGCGAGACTAAACAATTAGTGAACTATTTAATTGCACATGAGGATATCCTCATTAAAGAGCGTGCGCCTAGAGATCAAGATCAATTGCTGCGATATGCAACTGCAGGCCGGGCAGAATTCAATGCTCATAGCGATAAAGTCATCCTTTTTCAGTTTCCGCAGCTCTATGAAAACGGGGATACGGCGGTAGGAGACTCTATTATTTTGCACAGAAACTCAGACGTAGTTGAAATCATAAATAGCAATGCATTTAGCGAAGGCAATCGACCTAAGAAATAATGAGAGATGAGAGTAATCCAATGACTCAAAAAACCAGCCAAACCATTCATACTTTAAAAGCTACTACACTCAAAAAGGGATATAAGGGCAAGTCTGTGGTCACAGACGTCTCTTTTGAGATAAGTTCTGGACAAGTAGTTGGGCTTTTAGGCCCAAACGGAGCAGGTAAAACCACCTCCTTTTACATGATGGTGGGAATCGTCAAGCCTGACGGAGGAGAAGTCACACTCGACGGCCAGGACATTACTTCTTGGCCCATGCATAAAAGAGCTCAACATGGGATTACGTACCTCCCTCAAGAAGCCTCTGTGTTTCGTAAAATGACAGCTGAGGAGAATATCATGAGCGTCTTAGAGATGCTCCCCATCTCAACCCAGAAGCGACGTGAGCAGCTACAAATGCTGCTTGATGAATTCAACATCAACCACATTGCCCGCCAGAAGGCTTATACTCTTTCGGGTGGGGAAAGAAGAAGAGTGGAAGTGGCACGTGCGTTAGCCATTAATCCGGTATTCCTTTTGCTAGATGAGCCTTTTGCGGGTATTGATCCCATTGCAATATCTGACATCCAGAGGATGATTCAGGTTTTAAAAAAAAGGGGGATAGGGATTCTCATCACTGATCATAACGTACGGGAAACATTGAGAATTTGCGATTTGGGTTATTTACTCAGTAATGGTAAAATACTAGAAAAAGGAACCCCGGAGTACCTGGCTCAGAGTCCAAAAGCTCGGTCAGAATACCTTGGGGAGGACTTCCAATTCTGAGCGATAAAAGCGGTATAGAGCGGGAAGGTAAATTTTAACACATGGCATTAGAGATCAAACAGAGCCTAAAACTGAGCCAACAGCTTGTGATGACGCCTCAACTCCAGCAGGCCATCAAACTCCTCCAATTGAATCGAATGGAGCTTCAAGAGGTCGTCACCCAAGAGATGATGGAAAACCCCATCCTTGAAGAGGTCAGCGAGACAGCGGATGGAGAGGGAGCTCCCTCAACAGAAGAAATGAATCCTGCCTCATCTGACCCTGAAGCAGAACAGTTAAGGGATGAAGAATCTCTCATCAAGCCGAAGGGACCTGAAGAACAATTAGTCGCAGGAAAGGATGACTTCAACTGGGAGTCTTATGTGGAGGAATTCAACTCCACTTCGAGCTCTGCACCTTCCATGCGAGAGATCAACGATGAACTCCCGAGCTTTGAAAACGTCCTCACGAAGACCACCACTCTTGAGGATCACCTAGCCTGGCAGCTCTCGATGATTGCTCTGGCTGATGGAGAAAAAAAACTAGGTGAGCTGATCGTTGGAAACCTCTCTGATGATGGATACCTCAATGCAAACCTAGAGGATTTAGCCAAGGAAGCCCAGCTTGAACTTGAGGATGCGGAGGAAGTTTTGAAGATGATTCAAAGCTTTGACCCACTCGGGGTAGGGTCGAGAAATCTACAGGAGTGCTTAATGATTCAGGCGCACTTCATGAATCCTAGACAACCTTTAGTTGAGCAAATCATTGGCCACCACTTAGGCGATCTAGAAAGAAAAAACTACTCCTCCATTGCTAAAACAATCGGCGTTCCACTCGAAAAAGTAATTGAAGCTGGAGTTTGAGCCTAAACCTGGGCGATCGTTTCACACGAGTGACACGCAGTATATTACGCCTGACATCTACGTCTATAAGGTGGCAGATGAGTTCATGATCGTCCTCAACGAGGATGGCATGCCCAAACTCAGAATCTCTCCCTATTATCGCAACATTCTCTCCTCGGCACAAAAGGATCAAAACAAGGTAACCAAAGAGTATGTACAGGAGAAGTTGAGATCCGCTGTATGGCTCATCCGCTCCATTCATAATCGACAAAAGACCATTTACAAAGTCACTGAAGCCATTGTGAAACGACAGAGAGACTTTTTTGAGAAGGGCGTACAACAGCTCAAACCCATGATCCTCAAGGATGTTGCCAACGACATTGGAATGCACGAATCCACCATCTCTCGCGTGACTACGAATAAATTCGTGCACACTCCTGTAGGAATATTTGAGTTGAAGTACTTTTTTAACTCAAGCATCAACGCTGCAGATGGCAGTGACTCATTAGCGAGTGAAGCGGTGAAAGAGAAGATCAGGCAAATGATTCAAAAAGAGGACCAACGTAATCCTCTTTCAGATCAAAAAATTGTTGAGCTTTTAAGAACGGAGAACATCGACATCGCTCGGCGCACTGTAGCTAAATATAGAGATATGCTTGGAATCCTCTCCTCGGGGAAAAGAAAAAAGGTCATCTAAGAAAAGACCCCACCTCAAGCAGGACCCAAAGCGGGAGAAGAGGCAGAATAAGTGAAAGAGAAAGAGCAAAAGAATTGAGTTAGAGAAAAGAAGTCAGCAAGAACCTCAACACTGAACAAACAGCTCCGCCTGTGATCATCTGAAAGTTACTCTTTTCGATCAGGTTTTAAAATTTTTTGTAGCGGCGCTCTTGCCAAAGCAAAAAACAGATTCATTTTTGAATCTGAGAGACGATGGAGGTCAATTCAGTATGGATCTACAAATCAGTTTTAGAAACATGCATTCCAGTGATTTTATTCAAGGGTTCATTCAGGAAAAGTCACAAACCTTCAACAAGTACTTCGACGGAAAAATCACCCTGAAGTGGATCATCTCAGCGGAAAAATTGGGTAAAGTTGCTCATTGTCATCTGATTGGAAACCACATGGATTATTTTGCTGAGGCAGACACATCAGATTTTAGGGGCTCCATTGAGGAGGTCATTCATAAACTCGAGCGGCAGATCAGAAAACACAAGGAGATCCTCAAGGATCACCTGCACAAGAATCGCTCCTCGCAGAGGATCTCAGCCTAAGGAGCTGAGAGGATCAGGAAAGAAAATCATCACCTAGGACAATAAATATTGATCATCAAAGATCAATCCCCAGGTACTGAGACCGTAACTGAGAATTGAAAAAGAGAGCCCTGCCCTTTCAAAAATGAGCTCTCAACAGAGCAAAAAAAGAGGAAAGAAGGGTCGCATCTCAAATCACCCCCGCGCAGATGATCTGCGCTTCAATTCAAGTTACGGTCCTCGGTCACCTCATTATATAGAGTTACCTCATTATATAGAGTTACCTCATTATATAGAGTCACCTCAATATAGAGTTACCTCATTATATAGAGTCACCTCATTATATAGAGTCACCTCATTATATAGAGTCACCTTTTTATGCAGAGTGACCCTTCTATAGATAGTCACCTATTTGCATCATCGAGTGACGCTTACCCGTCGATTGCACTGCGTAGGCCAGACTCTTGAGATACCGTTGTTCAGTCACTCCTATTTCTGCTACACTCCAGACCACAAGCCATGAAGATCGAAGAATTTGCCCATACCCTTCTCTTTGGAACTACCCTTGAGGATAAACTCCTTGAGAGCCCTGTGCATTGGGATGACTCTGGGCACCCTAAAAAAGATGATGAAAAACAAGACTCAACTCATCAACTTGAGTTAGATTCAAGATCTCCCTTTAAGCCTCATTCTGATTTATCAACCTCTCACTTTTTACACCCTTCATCACCGCACCCTTCATCACCGCACCCTTCATCACCGCACCCTTCATCACCGCACTCGTTCTCTTCTTTTGAGACACCCTTATTCCCAGGCAGACCCAAGCACTTGAGTCGTATCGGCAAATCCGAATTCCCCTCAACTCAAAAACTTAAGCTTGATTCTGAACGAGGCAAGGTCCTTCATTTCTTTGCCAATCATGAGCTCTTAGCAATGGAACTCATGGCCTTAGTCTTGTTGAAATTCCCCAAAGCGCCCACCCCGTACCGACAAGGTGTGGTTCGAATCATACAAGAAGAACAAAATCACCTGAAGCTTTACATCTCTCGAATGAGGGAGCTTGGAATTGATTTTGGAGACTTCCCCGTAAATGATTATTTTTGGAATTGCATGAAAGATGTCCGTTCACCTCTGGATTTCACGGTTCAGATGAGCCTAACGTTTGAGCAAGCAAACTTAGATTTCTCTCTCTTCTACTTAAACGAGGTGAGCCGTGTCGGAGATGAGGCCACGGCAGCCATTCTGGATCGCGTATTTCGAGAGGAAATTGGACACGTCAAGCATGGCTTAGTGTGGTTTAACAGATGGAGGCCCGACCGAGAGAGTCAATCTGATTGGCAGGAATACCAGAACCTTCTTCCTTACCCTCTCAATCCACAACGAGCTAAGGGAACCACCTTCAGTGAAGAGGCCCGACGCCAAGCAGGACTCTCTGAAACCTTCATTCAAGAGCTTAAGATCTATTCAGGCTCAAAGGGTAGACCGCCTGTCGTGTGGCACTACAACTCGCACTGCGACAGTGAGATTGCTCGTGGAAAACCTGGATACTCGCCCTCTCAATCCTCCCAAAGAACCGCTGAGGACTTATCACTCATCCCAATTTTTCTTGCTCACAAACAGGATATCCTCCTCACACCTCAGCGAGTGAGTCGAGCATGGATTGAGGAACTACAAGAGGCTGGTTTCTCAACACCTGAGCTGATCGGGCTAGGAGCTTCTGAGAAGATCAGCTCGAAGATTCGAGCCGATAAACTTGGAGGGCTTGAGCCCTGGGGATGGAGTCCGGATGCTCTTGAGTTTTTTAGGCCAATCCAGAATCGCCTGATTGAGATGGATGGAGGAAACTCAGCTTTCTGTCAGTCGCTCTATGAGAACGATTCATACTTTCCTGTCCCCATCAAGGATCTCTTCTCTAAGAGCTGGAGTACCCTATTCCTCAAGAACTGGATGATTCATCACCCCAATAGCCTCAATTATTTTGGCCCCATGGAGACTTTGGGTTCACAAGAGAGTTCTTTAGAGCAAGTCATGGGGAAGGCTCATTTGATCCTGCTCAACCACTCCTGCGTCATGCTCAAAGCTCCCTTTGGAACATCGGGGATGCAGAATAAGAAAATTCAATCCGAGACTCAACTCTCATCTCCTCAAATTTTAGGATGGATCAAACGCATCCTTCAGCAACAAGGATCGCTAGTGATTGAGCCTTATTTAGAAAAGCTCTTTGACTTATCTCTTCAATTTGAGGTTAAAAAAGAAAGAATCGAAATTTTAGAAGCTAGGCGTTTCATCACTGGCTCAAGATTTCAGTACCAAGGCACGTACCTTGGAAAAAAAATGATGGGCTTTGAACCCAAGCATCATCAGCTTTTTCATCAGACACTCCCGCATTGGCATGAGATGATTCGAGAGCTAGGCAAAACGATGCGAGAGCACGGATACCTGGGCCCAGCAGGTGTGGATGCGATGATCTACGAGTACACACCTCGACATCTTCACAACACAAACACATCTCCCTCACCTCTTCTTTTTTTAAAACCACTGGTTGAGCTCAACCCGAGATGGACTATGGGAAGAGTAGCTCTTGAATTGGAAAAACATATCGACCCGGGAGTAAGTGCAATCTGGAAATGGATGAGCCTACCAGAGATCCTCTCTCAGGGTTACCCCTCCATTCAAGAGTATGTCAATGACCTCAAATCTAAACATCCCCTGAGATGGACTCAATCCCCTCATCGTAAATCTCTACGAGCTGGAATCCTATTCACCAACCCTCCAGAGACGGCAAAGACCCTCATCACGTTTCTACACATAGATGAATAGTTAGAAAAAAACACCAAGAGAACTCCTGACTTGCCCCTATCCTCTTATTCATCAAAAATTCTACACAAAGATCAAGAATCTCAGACTCCAAGAGTCTCAGTCAAAATAAGAAAAAAGGGAAAGGAAGCACGGAACTCCTCTACACCTATCTTTAAGGAGTAGGTCTTAAAACTTGATATGCCCCGGTATCACTTCCCGATCCCTTTCCTAGAATATTGTCCAATTCAAATGTTGAACCCACTCCTTTGTCGTGACCGTTTGCTGTTTTCCAATTTCCGACATCTCGAGCCCAAGAAGAAGTATGCCTTTTCCAAAAGATGTCTGCGATTGCATTGGGCTCAGCATCACTAGACATATTGCTTTCTAGTATATTTCCAGCAGCACTAGGTTTAGCAACTGCCTCTCTGACTTTTCTTGTATATTCCTGATTGATCCGACCAGAACATACGATAATATTCTTTTCAATTTTTTCTTGAGTATCGCATTCACCAATTGCCACACCTAAAGCCTTGGCTGCTTCATAAACAATCTTTGGTTCTGTGGGTGCATGAGTAAACACCACAGGTCTACCGTCACTTTGCCGTGTTACACTCACCAATTTGAGATGTTTAAGGTAGGTCTCTCTTATAAATGCATTCACATCTTGCATGGCTTTAACATCAGCTTCAGTTTTGTCCTTTTTTCCCATCACTCCTTTGATGGGATGACTTGAATTTGCCTGACCCATGAAATCTAAATCATTACCTAAGCCAGACATTTCTCTTAAAAACTCAATACTATGATTAGACATCATGATCTCAAAATTAGGTTGAGCAACAGAAAGCTTTTTTAAAAGCTCGATCGTGATACCATCATTTTTTCCCCTATCGGAAAGCTCATCTCCAAGCAGTCGAACGTTGGGTGCTTCTGGCGGACCTTTAATATTAATGGAATCAAGTAATCCTTTTAGTTCGTCACCTAATGGAAATTTAGTGGCGCCAGAACTTTTATAAAAATTCAGTATTTTTTGGCAATTCCCAGGGGGATTGAAAGAGGCAAGCCCTTCTTTAATCAAAAAGAAGATCAGCTTACCAGAATTACCATGAAGATCTCCAATTGTAACAAAGTCCCCGCGGCCATATGTCTTACCAGCATGACTTACACGCTTATCTGGGCAATGACTAATATCGACCGTTTCCTCAGGTGAAAGGGTAAGCGTCCTTGGCATTTCTGCTCCTGCTCCTGCTGCTGCTGCTGATAAGGATGGCACCCTTCGACTATCTACTGTAGTAGGCCTGGGAGTTGGTTGTAGTTCAATTGCCCCGCCGCGTGCTCCCGAATCCACATTACGCAAACGAGAATAGTCCGAGGAGGAGCCTAAAATGCGCTGAAAAATAGACAAACCAAAACGAGATCCACCCGATTGAGCGGCACTCGCTGAGGGAGCTTTAGCTTTTTGTTTTGAACTATCAGCAGAAATTCGAATCACCACCTCTTTCCTTTGAGGAGATGAAGAACTTGCGTCGCTCGGTAAAAGCGATAGTCGATTTCCCCTTAAGAACTCTGATGCATCACTTCTACCCGTTCCAGCGGCACTCGATAAGGGTTCAACTTCGTCCGTTAGCTCAAAATATTGCCGGCTATTTCCGGTCGTCCTAATGGGATTCCTCAATCTATCCCATACTCTCCTCCCCAAACCACTCATCGAAGATGAAGAACTTTTATCTTTCCGTAAAAGCGGCTGATTTCCTCCGCTTGAAGGCTTTAATTCATCATGTCCACCCGATCCAGAGGCACTCGACGAATCCCTCGCTAGGGTGCGAACCGGTAGACCAGGAGGAACATACGTTGCGCTAGGATCGAGACCATGACCAGTACCCACGCTTTCGCTAGCTGCCTTGCTTTGCAAAAATTTTAATTTCCTCTCACGAGTCATCAATTGTAATCTCTCCTCACGAGTCATCGAACTAGCCGGCTTTAGTAGCGCTCGGCCCGCTTGAAGACTCTTAACACTAGATGACAAATGTCTATCAGAACCCTTTAAGTTAAGCGGCTCATCATCAACTACACTCCTTATATCACCATCACCATCATCAGACTTCCCAAAGAGAGGTGGTGGTGGTGGTGGAGTTCCATACCTACCAGAACTAACTGCAAGCTGAGGATCAGCAGGTACTCTGGGATTAAGAGCCTGACTCAACTGTTGCAAGCATTGAATAAGGCTATCCACA
>Ga0255090_1000790_pt1 | contig 9281 bp, 7 predicted proteins | sample Colum_Yuk_RepA_8_2_FD_188444 | JGI IMG/M metagenome (GOLD analysis project Ga0255090, IMG submission 188444) | Freshwater microbial communities from Columbia River, Oregon, United States - Colum_Yuk_RepA_8d | ecosystem: Environmental > Aquatic > Freshwater > River | place: USA: Oregon | collected...
CCGCTCCAGGCTGGAGCTACGCGGTGTTTGCGATCGAACACCGCGGGTATGCTCGCATCGACAAGGGAATCAGTGCCGAACTAAAAACAGCCGCACGTTTTGGCGAAACGCAATCTCTGCGTGACTTGGGTGCGTCGACGTTTCAAGGACCGCTGGTATCTGATTATCTGAAAAGCAGCGAAATCGTACTCGCTGAGGCGCAATGGTCTCCCTGTAGCGCAGGCAGCAGTGATGATCATTTAAATATATTCACCACTGCAACTGTTGCTCGCACCGGTGACAGTCTTGTGCAAAACTTGGTTCTTTCCAGCCGAGCCGCCCGCTACGCTGAGCAAAATTTAGAAAAGCCTGTGACCGCGATGAAGCTCGTACGACAAGACTCTGCAGCAGCTTGCGTCCTAAATCGCTCCTTCGGCTTCACAGACACTCGCGTCTGGACAAACTTCGGTTGCCGCGGGGAGTTTGCCGTCACCGTCTTAAATGAACCTACACCAGACTCTTCCGGGGCGCTGTTGACGGTGGACACGATTGATGGTCAAGCGTATTCCCAATTTCACCTCGCTTGGCGCAAATGTGATGTCGGTCAATGGATACAGAGCGACGGCAAGAAAACTTGCGATCAAGTGTGTAAGCTAAGCGGCAAGCGTGTAGGGAAAGAAGAACTGAGTGGCGCGCAGTGCGCTTCGGGCGAGTCTCGCCCCAATGGTGCCATCGCTGCGGGGATTCAGTTTCCCTTGGGTTGTTGGGGAGGGTGCTCCGCTATGGGTGAAATTGCCAGCGCTCCGATTGGTTTGTTCTGCTTTGCTCCTGGTCAAAAGCGAGACTTCGATCGCACCGACCGAATCGCCGCGTGCTATTGCCAATAAAGAGAGATTGACCCCGACGCCCGTGTTCGCGGCATCGAATGTCCTGTCCCTTCATTTCCCCGCCCCAAAAAAGGAACCTCCGCCCTCTGGAGGTTCCTGTATGTGCCGACATTGCAAATCTGCTTACATTATGAAACGTGGTGTGATTGCCCGAACGCAGGGCAAACCTCGCAAATTCTGCTTGACGAGAACATGCGACCCATGTGGATTTGAGGACGGCAAAGACGTCCCAGCTCCCGCGGAACGGGCCGGTTCAAGAACTATTTATTTCCGAAAAAAATGGCTAACAAGTGCATAACAAGCTGCTGCAGGTGCGATGTATACACCGGCCGCTGAGTCCATATTTCTCTCAAACCACTTGTCTACTTTTTCGATTGTATCTGGCTCCCGCTTCTGTGGTGGTGGCACATACCGGTCAGCAGCAACTCTTGGTTCATATGCAGGTCTTGGTTCTGGAAAAGTCCGCCGAACTTCCTCGATATTCGCGGCCGCGGGTCGCACGACGGTTTTTTTGCGGGTGGCAACCTTTGCAGGCTTCTGTACGGCAGGCTCGACCACAGAAACGTTTTCATTAGCATTGGCAAAAGTAACGATGGGCACTTCTCGTTCCATGCCAGTGGCAGGATCCTTAGCTTTTCCCGTCTTCACCTTGACGTTCTCGGGCAATGATTCGTCAAGAGCATCAACTTCCGCAACATATACATACTTATTTTCCCGTACTGACGACGATACAATTTTTTGATCTTTGCTCTTCCCAGGCTCAAACCCCAGTCGCAGCGAAAAATCGATTGCATCGCGGTCGGAATCAGCAAGCGCAACGGCGACTTTGTCACATTCAATGAGCTGAACCAAATCGGTACCGTATTGACGCCCCTCAGATTCCGCATGAACGAAGAGCTCGTTGATAAACGCTATGTTAGAGGCTTCACCTCGTCCTTTTCCAGTTCTTGTGGTTACACTCGCGTATCCTACGATCTCTCCCTTTTCATTTTCAATAACGATGACATCTTTGTTATTGAATCGTCGCACAAATTTGCCATACGCTTCTATCGGTCCTGAAAAATGCGAATTATGAATGTCGTAGAGTTTGCCCGCCACACTCATCGCATTCGCGATGTAAGCGTTCCTCTTCTGTTTCGCATTCGCTACCGGCACAACCAAAGAAAACGAAACCATCGCCAAAAATATTAAAATTTTTCTCTGCACGTTATGCTCCATCCATGATCGTTTATTAGCCTAAAACCCAAAGCCAATTCGGAACCAAAGATAACTTACGCCGCCAAATGAATACAGTTTAACGTATTCTTTCGCGACACCGCGCGCGTCATCGATGGTGTCATTGTCGTATGCTTCGGTCTCGTCATGATTGGTGTTGCTCAGCGTTTGCAAGTAACCGATCCATTCGAAGCCAAACATGAAATTACTAAAACGAAAATTGTTACCAACAGACAGGCCGCCAAACATCTGATCGTTGTATCCGTGGTAATGCACCTCAACATCTTGACCTTCGTCTTCTAAATGCGACGAATATTTGACCACGCCCTTGCCGACCAAAGTCGTAAGATGAAAGGATCCTCTCATCGGGTAAAATCTCGCGTAGGCCATTTGCGCCGTACGTTCAATCTTTCCAGCCAAAACGGAATAGCTGCTTTCACCATCCGTTGCATCGGGGGTTGAAACACCAAAATTACTTTCCGCCTTGGGTACATAGGCCGCCCCCAGCGCAAGACCCGGTCCCAAATTGATTTCGGCCTCAGCACCGGTGAGATTGCCCAGCCCTTGCCCGCCAGTAAAGTACTGCACGGAAATGATCGGAACGTCTTTTTCCGCACCCCATGCGAGTCCGCTCGTGACAAGCGTTGCCAATATGATCCACACCGTAGATTTAGTGACTGACACCATGGTTCACTCCTCCATGTTTTGGCGAAATGATCTTATTACTCGCTGCCATCTTGCGAGGGCAGATTTCTGACAATGATTTGTTTGGCTCCGATATTTGCATCCATAGATCATAATTATGTACACCCCGAGACAGACCGGAAACTTCCAAATACGTGCCAACGCGATGCGGTTCTTTTTGAAACGCCTGTCCCCACCCAAGATCAGAGAACGATTGCGCGGCGTCTTCGACAAACATGGGATAGAAACCCTTCTCGACCTTTTCCTGTGGCACATGGAAGGTCATGGCGAAATCATGATCACGCATCCGCCCCTTCATACGGTAAACGCAGTTCCCAAACTGGCAAAACTTCAAACCTTCGCCCGCCAGCGCTTCTGGCCCCTCTTTGATTTTTTCAGCATTCAACTTGGGGATCATTGAATCATCAACGGTCCACGTGAGTTCTTTAGGATTGTCCTGCCACGTGAACAAGATCCCTGTGGACGGATTCACTCGCTTATTTACATCGATCGGAAATGTCATCGCCAACGGCAGATGCACGGCATCGCGGTAAAACGTCACCGTCGTCTCCGCCTGCATGTCGATCTTGAAAAAGAGCAGACTTAGAAAGAACGACAATTGACCCATCATCCCGAGCGGTCCCGGGCGAACATTATGCAACTCGGACGTAACGTCCGAACTATCAAAAAGAACGTTGAAGAATCCCTTGATATCCCCGCGCATGGTCAGATCTGCTTTGCTAGCGATCGGAAACTTTTTCGCCGCGTCGTTAGGATTTAGATCGATGGTTGTAAATACAAGCTGATTGTCCGGCACATAGTTATAGGTGAACAACGGCGCCATAACGCGATGGCCCGCAAGATCGTGCGTCGTGCGATGGGCAACGGGCGATGGTGCTGCGACATCTTTGGTTTCGTCACATGCCATTAGATACGCATAGCGATCAATGGCATCACGGCTGCGCACTTCGATCATTTCTTTGGCGGCACAAGGCCACGGATCTTTACTGGTCCACTGCGGACCAAAGTCTTCTGCACGCAATGAAATGCGATCGCGTTTCTGAATGGCGGACGACATCACCGCCGTTAATTCGGCGCCTTGTGGAAATTGCAAAACACCTTTTTCATCAACCGGATCGACTTGCAGTGGAATCACCTGCCACTGTCGCGTTTGCCCTTTTTCAGCGGTTGTTAGCGTTTGGGCGCGAAGTCTTTGGCGCGGAATGTTTTTGAGCGTTTCCCACTTGGCCTCGTTTGCCTGCGCAATCAGGGGACACGCGCCTGCTTGATCCGTAACGAACAGCAACAATTGAATAGCTAAAGACACCAGCAGATAATTGAGGCAAAATGTTCGGTAAGATGAGCCAAAACCGTTATACATGGAGCTCCCTGTGGATCAACAAACGGCCAACATCATCACGCAATTTTTTGCATTGATTCTTTCTTTGAGTCTGCATGAAGCGGCGCACGCTTTTGCTGCCAAGATTCAGGGTGACGATACCGCCGAACGCGAAGGACGTTTGACGCTCAATCCCTTCCCCCATTTGGATCCCATAGGCACCGTGCTTCTTCCGTTGATGATGATGTTTGCGGGCGGCGGATTTTTTGGTTGGGCCAAACCCGTTCCCGTTGATGATCGCAATTTCAAAAGCCCACGCCTTGCCAATGCGCTGGTTTCGCTGGCTGGTCCGTTTTCCAATCTGGCTTTCTCTGTGTTGGCGATGCTTGCACTTCATTACTATTCATCCCATCTGTCAGAATCAATTCGTCCTGGTCATTTCCTCTATCCGACGGTCAACCTTCTCCAGTCACTGGTGCTCGTGAATGCCGTGCTTGCATTCTTCAATCTCGTTCCTCTGCCTCCGCTCGACGGCGGAACTTTCCTAGGCTCTCTTCTCTCCGGGCGCGCACGCGAAGCTTGGCAACAATACATCGAGCCAATGGGCTCTTGGATCCTGCTTCTTGTCGTCATCTCCGGCGGTCTATCGTTCGTATCGGTTTTCACTCGCACATTCATCATTGCGACCAGCGAAATGATCGCCAATTCGTTCTGAGTTGGCTCCTAATGAGCTAACCTGAACCTCGATGACGGCATGCCCACGCCCGGTCGATACCACGCCAAGTCAGCGGCAATATTTCGCCCCGTAAAAATGCGCTTGTGATTATCAACCACCATTTCGCGACCGGACGCATCGTATTGCCGCCCTATGAATTCCAACCAGTCTCGCCCCTCACTACGCCAAAAAACGATGTGACGCGTGTCGCGGCACTTGAAGTAGAATACGTTGCCGGAACGTTTGGTTCCTCTCATGAAGCATCCGTAGTTTTCGGAAAGAACCTTGACCATCACCCAATAAAGCCGATCGGCATCAGCAATGCGATCGCGACTTGCACCGAAAATGGTCGTATCGCCGATCTTGCCCAAGAAGCCACGCTCAAAGGATTTCATTTCGGTGATCGGACGGTAAGTCGCAAGGCGCGACATTTCAGGATGGTTACGCACATCTTGCGGTAGACTTTGGATTCGTGACCAGAAGTTCTGCCGCCAATCAAATTCTGGGCGCTTTACCCAGGACTCGTCGTGAACAATATCAGCCCAGTCCGAATCGATAACAAACGGCGCTTTGGGAATAATCGGCTCCGTCGTCGCACATGCCCAAAGGGCAACGCACAACCATGGCAACACCAAGGCTCGTTTTGTCGTTGAATTCAAGTCGTTTTCTCCATGATCTATTCTAACATGTAACTACCCCCACTTTCGGTTCAACAACTTGATCTCATTGCATTACAAAGGAAAAACTGAGATAGTTTCGATCACACAATTTTCCATCGGAAAGACTTTTGGCACGACTGAAAGCAACATTTGCCCAGCTAGCATTCTTGCTATTGTCACTGGGTTCGTGGAACAGCCTCGGGCAAACGTCCGTTGCCATCGAGCCTCTCGAATCGACGTTGCATCCTTATGACCTTTCAGGAACCAAGGGACGTTATGTTGCCGGATTCTTCCATGTTTCCTTGGCGCAGCTCGATGCCAACTCACAGTGGCAATGTTTGTTGTGTGACCCGCAGCCAACTTGGGAAGACGCCAAGCTCCTCGACAAAAAATCCTTCGGCAATTCAACTTCCGTATTGAAAGTTCGTTTGAACAAATTGGCACGTTGGGCTGACGGTACACAAATCACCAGTTGGGACATGCGCTTTTCGCTCGAACTTGAACAAACGCGTCATCCAAACGTTCGCAGTGAGATACAATCAATCATCATCAACGACAAGGACGCCTCCGAGTTTTTCGTCGTCTTCAAACGCAAATCGTACGACTACTTGCAGTACCTCTCGTTCCCTGTCATTCCCGCATCCATTGAAGAACAGATCTGGATCGAATCTGGCAAGTCACTCGTCGATTACATCAAGAAGTCCAAGTATTCGACCGATCCGTTCTTGCCGTCACTGTATGCGGGACCCTTCGTTCCCAGTTCCCGCAACAGCAACGAATGGAAGTTACGCGGCAACGAACGCTACATTAAAGGCAAGCCAAAACTTGCAGAGCTAGTATTGCGCGAGATACCGTCCACAAGGCAAACGGCAATGTCTGCCGCAGACATTGTTCCCGAAACATTTCGTCCAGAACAAACGGCACGTGCCGAACGCGACACAAAGCTCGCTGGCAAGAACGTTTTGAAGTCCGTCACCAACAGCTGCGATGTTCTGATTTTCAATTTGCGCAACCCCGACTTCACTGATAAGCGCGTGCGACAGGCGATGACGCAATTGATCGACCGCAAAGGCATCGCAGAGTCTGTGACACGGGCGGTATCCATTGATCCGCCACAAAATATTCCATTCCCTTTCCCCACATGGCCTTGGCAACACCAGCCAGAACAGGCTGCTCAATTATTTAAGTACCTGCGCTGGAAGCCAAACGCCAACGGCCTACGCGAACGCGACGGTCACATTCTTGAAACTAACATCACAACCAATCAGAGTTCACCCCACCGGCCCGCTGTCACCGACAAACTCATCCAGTTATTTTCGACCTCAGGTATCCGGAGCAGCAAGAGCCTGCAAACTGACGACACGTTCTTCCGTTCAACGATCAACCGTGCCGACTTTCCCAGCCTTGCTTTGGCAGGATGGCAATTGGGCGATGCCGAAATACCCTATTCGTTCTTTCACTCCAGCCAAATGCCTAGCAACGAGAATAACTACACGGGCCAGAATACTTCGGGCTGGCACATCGCAGAAGCGGACGAAGCCCTACAAAACATGTTAAAGGCGGAAGACGCCGCTACATTCAACCTTGCACACCAAGCTTTTTGGAAGCTATTCGCTACCGAGATTCCCGCTGTTCCTCTTTTTTGGTACGAAGCGATCGCCCACGTTCCTTCAGACCTAAAGGGATACGCCGTCGGCATTCATGAGCATGCACCGTCAAGCTCTCTATCTTACCTATGGACGCGCTAGTCTAGTCAGTAACTGCCAATCAATTTGTCAAATTTTTGCACACAGTGTCAGACTGCTAGACTATTTTGCGCGGACCAGCGCGTCGCCCCACTTTCAGGTAATGGCTGAATAAACACTGTTATTTCAGGACATTACGCCCGTACCCATCCTACGCCGACACTCGTGGACAAACATGGCCTAAACCTTGCTCTAAGGGGGATGTGCCCGATTGATTAGTTGTGGAGCTGATTTTACTGCAACTGTAACTGAGTTCTGATGGAAGGGTGGTTATTGCCATGAAAAAGATTGCTGGCCTTATTGCAATGTCCTTGATCTCCGTTTCTTGTAGCGATCTCGTGATCCGCGTACAGAAGAAATCCAAACAAAGTGAAGTCAAAGGCGTCTCTGATCAAGAGAAAGCAAGTTCGGTTCAAGAAGTTGAAGATTTCTTGAGCGATATGGACAATCTTCGCGCCGTGGCATTTGACTTACTCATGAAGCAATTGAAGGGCAAAGACTTCCAATCAAGCGTACGCACCGCTGTACGCGAACTTCGCGCAAACATGATTGCCGAAGCCAAGAAGAAGCACAATACAGCGACTTTGTCGCTCGATACATCCTTGATCGCATGCAAAGCTGACAAGCTTGATTTGAACTACGCTCAGTCGCAGAAGTATGTCGGCGTAATCCTTAAGAGCGCCATCCTTGCAAAGCTGGGCGATGCCAACGTTAAGGCATTGAACTCCAAGTTGGCCGACGAATCATCTGCGATCGCTCAATTGATCTTGAAAGAGATTGGCGTGAAGATCGAAGGTAAGTCAAACGTCACCCGCGATGGAGATGTTGTTACAACTGATGGCGATTTCAAACTTAGCCTCGTACCTTTCTCGGATGACTCCGCTGAATTGCAAGAAAAAGACGCGAAAGAATTCTTGACCTTGAAGTTTGTCCGCGTTGCTGACGGTGACTATGCTGGCACATTCAGCGCAGACATCGGCGCAAGTGAGCTCGTTGGCAGTGAAACAGTTCAATATGAAATGTCCCTCGACGTATCCAACGGAAAAGTTAACGGCCTGACCGAGTACAGCTCGCAAATGACTGTCGGCATCAAGGAACAAGCACCAAATCTACTCCGCAAGTTGACCGTGACTGAACTATCAAAGAAGAAGTACCAGGTTGTTGACTTCATCAACGCCTCTGGCAAAGAAAAGCAGAACTCGTTCGTTGCTGACTTGAACCTCGCCGGACAGTGCAAAGTTGATGACAAGAAATCCGACGACAAGAAAGTTGACGACAAAGGTAACGATGACAAAGGTGGCGACAAGAAAGACGACGACGTCCCACCACCTGTTAAGAAGGTTGATGACGATTCATCGAAAGATGACGACAAGAAAGTTGATGATAGGGACGATGACTCCAAGGTGAACAATCCAGGTCAGAATCCCAACCAAAATGCAGGACAGAATCCAGCGCAGAAATAACTGCGCTCCTACAGAATCTAGAAATCTTCACTCCTAGAAGATTGTGTTGCTCAGTAATCACCCCGCCGGAAATGGTAAGACCATTTCCGGTATTCGCTTTTAGAGCAGCTCCAATAGCCGCCGATGATTGCCATCACCAATCACAGCATCGACGATTTCTCGCACAACTGGCTTAGGACAATAGCCGATGCCCAGACCTGCCGCCTTTAGCATGGGAATATCGTTTGCACCGTCACCAACGGCGACGCAATGGGCAATGTCCCAGCCAAATTGTTCGCAGGTCGATTCCAAAAAATTTCTTTTGCCCGGCGCATCGACGATCTCTCCCAGAAGCTCGCCGGTAAGTTTGCCTCCAGCAATACCCAGCGTGTTAGCGTGGATGCCACGCAAGCCAAATCGTTTCTGCAGGGCGGTTGCCATTTGCACGAATCCACCTGACACCAAAAACGCTGGGATGCTTGCTCGTTGCAACGATGAAAGCAATTGTTCGATGCCATCATTCAATGTCAGTCGTGCCACGACCGCATCAATCGTAGCTGCGTCCTTTCCCTTCAGTAACGCCACACGCTCTCGCAGCGATTGCGCAAAGTCCAAC
>Ga0255090_1000797_pt1 | contig 9230 bp, 12 predicted proteins | sample Colum_Yuk_RepA_8_2_FD_188444 | JGI IMG/M metagenome (GOLD analysis project Ga0255090, IMG submission 188444) | Freshwater microbial communities from Columbia River, Oregon, United States - Colum_Yuk_RepA_8d | ecosystem: Environmental > Aquatic > Freshwater > River | place: USA: Oregon | collected...
CTCCAACAACCAATATCAAAAAAACAACCACTAACCCCTGTTTTAATCACTGATTCTAATCCCGGAAGAAACTTAGAATTATGTGAATAAGATAATCCGTTTTCAGTACCGATATTTGTCATTATTAAACTCTTTCTGAAAAATATTCTTTATATCTTTCTTTTTGTCCTAAAGTGGACTCTAAGTGCTCTACAATTATAGCGTTTTCTAGGTAAAACATTGGAATATTTTGTGTTTTACAATATTCGGAAAAATTAACATCTTCTCTACCACTGTTTAGTGGAGAATAATCAAAAGGCCAACAAAAAGATTTAGCTATTTTACTAGGCATGATTCTAGCAAATCCTCCTATGTGATGCACTTTTCTAAATGTATAATAAGTATCTGTATTTTTTCCGTAAATTAAAAAATGTTCTTTAGAATGGACGCCACCGGGATTGTTTATTAATCCGACTGGGTAGGGTGAAAATATACAATTTCCTCTTGTAAGGTTGTATATTTCTTTTATATGCTTGAAATAATGTTCCCCATACGGTAAAGCGTCATCATCTAATTTGCATATGATTTCACCAGAACATTCTTTAATTAATCTGTTATTAGCTTCACCTGCACCACAATTAGTATCCCATCTATGTAATTTTATCCATGGTTTGTCTGGAATACCTAAATCGTTATCAGAACCCTGAATCCCGATGTGCCATTCTAAAATTTCATCATGGTGCGAATCTAAGAAATGAAACAATTTTTGTAAATAAAAATTTCTGTTCCCTAATGTTGTTGTATATACACTTATGCTCATATCAACTCCCAGTTTTTTATTGGAGATAACATTCCTAATTCACAGTGCGTTGAATACCCCGGAATGGGTGTGATTAGAGGTATGTTATTTTTCCATAAATCTAAACACCTTTCATGATCTCTACTGTAATTTAACCCCAATGATGACCATTTTATCATAATATCTTTAGCCTTTTGTAATGTTGATTTTTTTATACAAAATGTATCTGTTGTAGATGGAGTTGTTCTCCAATGAGAAAGTTTTCCTGACAATATTTGTGCAGTCAGGTTATTGTATTGAGGTAATTCATACTTGTCTGGATGGTCATACAATGATATGTACCCATTAGGATTCATAAGCATACCTTCAAACAAAACATCAATCCAGCCCTCTTTGTGAATGTAATCGTCTTCTAAGAAATAAACAATATCATCATCACCTGCGTTATCCAAAGCATATTCTATAGACATAATAAAAGATTTAGCACCTGAGTTAGCTGCTATATTTATCACTTTATTTGCACTAGGTATTTTTGTAACAAAATGCTGTGAACTATCACCATCAAAAAGAACAATGTGTGAGATGTCTACATTTTGATATTTTTTTATAGAATCAGTTAAATTTAAATAGCATTTTTCTCTAGAAAACCAACTCGGCCTAGGTTTATTTTTTGATATTTCTGAGTATGTACAATGTCTGTTTATTATCCACAATTTATTCATTTAAATATACCCATTTGTTTGTTTATCATAATAGTCCTTTTTCCATGAAACCCGAATTGGTTTTTATATGGTAGATCTTCTACAGAAAAGTCATAGGCAACTGATATGGGTGCAAATTTAATTCCTAAATTTTCTAAGTAATCACCATTCATTCTGCATAAGAATTCATCTTCTGGAATTTGTAAATCTGAGTATTTCAGATTACTACAGCACTCTAAAAATTTTTTACTTCTTAGTGAGAATCCCCCATTACCAACAGTTTTATTTTTATTCCAAGGTTGTGTAAGCCAAGGTGCTCCTATATAATCATACTCAAGAAAACTGTCAGACCATGCATTTTTATTAATAATGTAACCGTCATATTGAATGATTAAAACATGTCCATCATCAATTTCAGAATTTAAATCGTGGACAATAAATTTGTTATATTCAGATAAAGTTTTGGGATGATCAAAAAAAATAGAATTTTTAAATTTATACAAAGCATTCATTTCATTAAATATTTTTTTTGATGCTTCTTTTGTTTGACCACCATCAACACAAACCAAAGTAAAATCAAACATACTGTGCTCCCGCTCGCGTAAAAACTGCTGATGGGTATGCTCTATAAACCTCATTAATCAAATTTACCTTCATACTTTCAGCTAATGCATGAGGCAATCCTTGATTACCTACAAACAATTCTGATCCAGCAAGTACTTCTGCTAAATCTAAAATAGTTGGTGTTTTATAGTATTCTACTTTATGATTAAATGTGTATTCAAAAATTTCATGTTCTTTTTCTAGTCCAACGAAAACAGATTGATCTTTTAATAATGATAAATTATTTTCCCAAAAAGAATAGTTACCATGATATCGAACTGACCTTGATATAATTGTAGGTTTATGTATTTTTCTTGGATGTTTTATATTTAACCATGCGGAATCCCGTTCGGTAAATGGTAAATTAAATGCAGCTAAATGAGAATCCGAAAGATTATTGTACTTTATATTTTTTCGAAATAAGTCTAAATCATAATTCACAGATTGACCTTCCCAAAGTTCTACCCCCTTAATATAATCTTGCTGTTCTAGCACAGGAATTAATGATTTAATTGCTGTTTCAGTTAGTTTGGTTTGTTTTTTGTCTGCCCATTTCACCAAAGGATTATTTAATCCACCAAGAGGATCTAAATATAAAATCCCGCCACCTAAAGCTCTAACTGTAGGCAAAGAAAATATTATATCCCCTAAGTCACCTGAATGTTTGAATGTTTTCATAGTATAAGTTCCCTACGAGAATAGTAATGATTAAATTCTTGTAATAATTCGGATTCCGAGCTTTTTAATTGACCGCCAATTCCGTTATTAACTAATGTTTTTCCTAAATCAGATAATCTATTTTTTTGTGAATTTATTCTCTCTAGTCTATGGTCTACCCCTAGAAATTTATAATGCAGGAGTAAAAAATTATTGTCTTGATAGGGGGTAATTGATTTCCCATTTGAATCAAACAATCCTGCATTATGAAATCCAAACGATGCCTGAAGAAACTGTTTTGGAGAAAAAATGACAGGTTTACTAAACCCAGAATCAAAACACCCATGTTTTATCAACTCTGTCATGGGAGTCCCTGTATATTTTGGGAATTTTAAATCAGACATTTGATACCCATTTGGCTTAAAGAATTGATAACCTTCTTGTACCTTTTCAGCTAAAAATAATTTAGTTGGAATAGTTCTATGATAAATTAATTCATCAGGATCTACCTGAATCACCAAATCATAATCAATAGCTAATGTTTTATATACATTTGTTTTCAAAGCAGTAAACCATTGTTCATCAAAACCACCTGTAACAAAATCCAATACGGTTAAGGGAACATTTTCTTGCTCTGCTGTTGTTTTTGCAACAGAAACCATATTATCATCTGATTCATTATTAATCAGAAATATGTGAGATGCAATGGTTGAGTAGTGCTTTATAAAGAATGGAATAATCTTTTCTTCATTCCGAGCAATAGTTATTACTGCTATTTTCATTTTTTATTCTTCCAATCATAAAATTTCTTGTATAAGGTTAATCTGTGATGTACAACTTTATTAAGATCAAAATATTGCTCTGTTATTTGATGAAGGTTCTTGCCCATTTCCAAACGCATATCTTTATCTTTAATAACTTTAGATAGAATACTCACCCATTCACTTTTAGGGGCATCTGGAGGAATTAGGAATCCCGTCTTACCATTTATTATAGTCTCATCATAACATCCGACATTTGATGCAATCAAGGGTACAGAATATCTACCTGCTTCTGCTACCTTGATCTCTGACTTGGAATCATTAAACTCGTTCATCTGCAATGGAGCGATAGCCATATCCATATGACTGTACATTACTCCATATTGATCGGTTGGCAATGCTTGGTTAATTGTGTAGTTTTTTCCACCCTTTAAACCAGCCATGATTATTCTCTCATAGTTTTTCCATACATCCTGTTGCCAATCAGGGCCTGTGTTAGGATCAATAGGAGGTTTTCCATAGAAGTCCCAACGAACTCTTTCCTTGCCAACTCTTTGATTTACTATGTTTGGGATACCAGCAAACTCTTTGACATCCTCCTCATGGTGAATACCTCCTGCCCATCCAACACGAACAAACCTATCCTTAGGAATTACGGAGCGTGTCGCATTCCAAGAAGGTAAGTTATAGTCTATAGCGTTCTTAACTACTGCTAGAACGCCATTACCCATAAACTGCTGAATTCTCTGCTGAAATTTTCTTTGAGTAACTGTAACTATATCACTGTTGTGATATATGAATTTAGTTATATCAGACAATCCACCCTTATATACTTCTTCTAATCTATGCCCTTCGTACAATTGAGTAAGGAGGTCATCTGTATCGTAGTGGAATATTTTACCCCGTTCTTTGGTTTTTCCACACATTCTAGCCGTGTATGGACCTCCAAAGTTAGATATGTTATTAGTCATTACAATGTCTGACCAATCCATATCAGCCCAATCCCAACCATCTATCCATTTTGGGATATTCTTTTTAGCCATCTGCTCGTCTATACCTAAGATATTTTCAGTAAATCTAACTTCAATAACATTAGGATACAATTCAGCTAATTTGGCATATGGTGCTATGGCTCGATAGTATGCACATCCGCCCCTGTTAGGTAGTGCTACAGCTATGCGTAGAGGTCTATTGAGTCCGGGAAATCCTACCTGACTCTTCCAGAAAGTAGTATCGTATTTTTCGCTATCTAAATTTTCTTTTTGCATATAAAAAAAGGTGAGGAGTTATTAGCTCCTCACCCATAATAGTCTTCTTGATTTAAATCAGCCGTTTATTTGCTGCGTTTTTTGTGGCACAACAGCGGTTGTAATTACATCACTAGAATCCTTAGGTGCTAGTGTGATAGCCTTGGTCAAGTCGATCAGAGCTTCACGCAAGTCATCCATATCGGGAACCTTACCATCGTGATTGGGTCCTTGTACCCCCGGTACAACACGCTTGACAGCAGTAACTGTGTGCTTACGGAATCTGCTGGATAGGAACGGTAGGAGTACTAGAAGCATTTCCAACCATGGTCCTGATCCGGGGATAACAGCACCAAACACACCAGTAATCACACTCAAAACATTAGGCGATAGGATTTCCTTGGTTGCATTAGCATCCAAAGTTACAATCATTGCACCCGGAGTATTGATGATATGATCCTGAGTTGTTATTACAGGCTCAGTTCCACGCTTGGCAAACTCTTGCTTGAGTGCATCCCCAACATCACCTCCTAGGGTTTCGATAGGAATGGGAACCGACTGCTTTGACTGTAGTGACTCAGGAGTTACATTGTTGGTTTCTGTCAGGACTAGGGGTGCTACAGGCTCTGTAGTTTCCCCTCCCCCAAATGAGAAGCCCTTACATGATGCAATGCCTAGAGTCAACACACACGCGATAATAAAGTTTTTAATCATATTCATCCTTTTAGTTTAGATAGATAATCACCATCGTCATCATCTTCTGCTGGAGAAGACACTACCTTAGGTGAGAGGGTAGTAATGCCGATCTCCGACAAGAGAATTTCTGAACTCTTACGCATTTCCTCGTAGTCTTCCAACTTGACGAGAGAATGAATATCATGGAGAGAATCCATGAAACGAGCGATCTCCTGAGGAGTACCAGCGGGGCTAGACTTAGGACGAGGAGCAGATTGATCGTACTTCGGGAAGCCGCCATCCATTTCCTTAACTACCTTAAAATCGTAGCCGTTCTTGAGATCTGTGATATCACCATAATCAGGATCCATCATAGTGTTCAAGATTTTCTTGAACACAATCTGTCCGATTGAAAGGATCTTGATCTCATTTGCAGGACGAACAGCCACATTCAAGTAGTAGCGTTCACGAGGCTTGATAAGACGAGCTAGAGCAGCGTACTGATCCTTTCCATCCTTACCAGACTTCTTGCTGTAGTCCCACAACTTATAGTATGCATCGCACAAAGGACACTTCTCATTGTGTATCTTACGGCAATGGAAGTTCTTTACATTCTGTCCTTCGCCAATACGGTGGATCTTGGTTTCAGCATAGAACCACCGTTCATCCCCTTCCTTTGATGGGAGAATGCGTAGGGTAGTCGTACCGTCCTCAAGTTGTACAAAGTTCTTGAGGAAGTCCTGACCTCCACCACCGCCACCTGTTTGCATTGCTTCATGCTTCTTGCGAAGTGCATCTAAATCTACTTTTGCCATGTTAGTTTTCTCCGTTACTTAGCGTATAGCTTGGTTTCTGCTCTTTGGTTACTAGACAGTTGAATTAGCATATCCTTCTTGTGGTCGAGAGCAGTCACTAGCGACTTCAAGAGGGAATAGCGTGTTGTGAGGTTGTTATAGTCCTGTTTGAGTGCAAAAATCTCAGGGTCTGCTGAAACAATTGCCTCTAGGTTTTTATCGGTAATCTTTTTATCTGCGCCATCTACAGCAGCAAGGCGTATTTGTGCAGACTTTTGTTCTATTTGTACTTCTACAGAATCCATCTTCTGTTTTACAAGTACCATGGCTCCAGCATAGTACGCATAAATAGAAGATTGACGCTCTAGTTCATGATCAACTTGATGTTTATCTATCAAAGTTAGATTATCGCATAGGCTGATATAGAGTTCCATGTCGAGCTTGTCTGCGATGTTCTTTATAATTTCAGACTTCATTGTGTGTCCACTAGTATTTTAAACAGTTTGGGATTGAGCCTCATCAATAATAGAAGGCTCCTGCTTAAATTAGTTGTTAGCTGTTCGTTGGTTGGATTAAATTCTTTATCCTCATCAGGATCTGTGTATCCAGAGATCTCCATCATCAAATGTGTCATCTCGTGGAGCAGGACTTCTCTAAAGTATTCACTAGGTAATCTATCATCAACATAGATTATGTATGAATTTAAGTTTGTAAACCCAGCGCATTCGTCGGGAGAACAAGGGATGTCATTAGTAAATTTTAATTGAAACTTAGCCCACCCAGCATCCACATGAGTGATTTTAGCATCAATTATTTGGTTCATAAGATGATCAGGCTTCCGCTTCATTTTGTTCCATGACTCCTTCCGTCATTCTAAGAGTATTATAGTCTACATCTAGAGGTACGATAAAGCCCTTACGAGCGTTACGAGACTTAATGACATAAACCCTTATTCTGCCGTCTTCGTACTCTTCCTCGTTCTGGTTTAAACTAACCACGAAATCACAAGGACGAACCTTACCGTAGCTGTCTGCCATTTCGGCATCTGTAATAATCTCTGCTCTACGACCAGCACGGTTTGTTTGTGTGGCCGTCCAGACTAGAATATTATGCTCTACAGCAAGTCCACGAAGCTCTTGCGCGATCCTTTCCTGTGCTTGGTATTCAGGCATACCCTCAGCAATAGGGCGTAGTAACTCAAGATAATCAACAATGAGAACATCAGGAGTAAAGTTTTCATAGTTCTTTAGCTGATTAAGAAGTGCTCTAATGTTATTAACATTAGCACGACCCGTTGGGAATTCCTTAATTACCAACTTACCATCAGGGAATTCCTTGCAGAAGATATCCAAGCGTTCCTTAACTTCGCCTGTATAGTCCTTTAGACGGGACTGAGGCAACAAAGTCATTACAGAGTCGAACCGCTGTGCAAGACGATCCTCACTCATTTCTAGAGATACATACAAGACCTTGCGATTCTCCATTAAAGAGGTAACTCCTTGATTCACAAGGTATAAAGACTTACCTACACCAGCAGGAGCCACAACCATACATAGCTCCTTTCGCATAGATCCACCTTCCATGTTACGATTCAGAGAGCGCAAAATAGTTTTGAATGAGTCTCTCTTTGCAGCATTATATGTGCGATCCCAACGATCCTGTAAATCATCAAAGTAGACCTGACCGTTATCAACAGATCGAGAAATCATCAATGCCTGACGAACACGATCTTCTACCTCACCAAACTTATCTTCCTTGATTAGGGTTAACGATTCTACAATCGCACCCTTCATAGCTTCACGCTTGGCAAAGTTCTCTATCAGGTCTAGGTAATACTGTTGATGGCCGATTGACTGAACATCTAACTTATTAACAAACTCAAGCTCATCAGCGTAATCAGACAGATCCTGCCCTTGACGCTTAAAACGCTTTGCTTCTTCAATAATCAAATCATCCGTAGGTATCTGCTTATACTTATCGTAATATTCAGTTACGATTGTATAGATCTGAGAATGAATACGAGATTCAAAGTACTCAGGCTTAACAAGGTTTACTATTTCTAGATAGAAGTCTCTGTTAGACTTGACCAGATAAAGGATTCCTCGTTGGATTGATTCAGCAAATTGATACATTACTTGGCTTTCTTCTGCAACTGTTGTTTGATGTTATTCATGTTATTCCCAACTTTTTGTATAGTCTGCTCTCTGCTTCTTAGTTCAGAATCAGATAACTTTCTTAATGTTCCATTCTTAGTTAGAACATCCATGTTAGGCTTATATCGTTTATACGGGCTAGGTGTATTGGTTACCTTCAACCGATCTCTAGTATCTTGGATTGCCTCATTATAGAAAGAGTGGACATTGGATTTACCTATTTTAGCAACTCTTCCAGAAACCTTGAATGTGGTCGCTGATAACACTCTATCAGCTTGTTTACCGCACTCAGGGCATTTTTTTCTTTTTGGCAACTTTTTAGGTATGTTCATGTATAAGTGTTCAAACACTAGTTTACATTTATCACACCCAAATTCGTAAGTAGGCATATCAGGCTCCGCAATCCCCACCATTTAAGGAGCAAGCACCACCATCAGCCATACCAGTATTTACTGAACGATCACCAACATACTTAGTAATGTTTTCTGGTGTCATGGGTACAGCTTCTAGTGGTTCATTACCCTTTGACCCTGCGCGATAAATAGTAAGTCCTTTTAGATACTCAACATAATCCAAAGCTACATTACTAAGTTCGGCAGCTTCTGCCTGCTTTGGCAAGTTGATTGTCTTGCTGATTGAAGAATCAATGTACTTCTGCCAAGCGGCCTGTACAGCTAGATGCTGTTCAGGAGTTATGTCGTATGCCCCTACGAATCCTTCGATTGATTTCCCGGAATCATAGTACTCTCGCAATAACGGATCCACGACAACAACTTCTTTCCAAACATTTGCATCCCGGTATCTACGAATGTAAATAGGAGCAAACATAGGCTCAATACCGCTTGACACACCCCATAGCAT
>Ga0255090_1000813_pt1 | contig 9129 bp, 6 predicted proteins | sample Colum_Yuk_RepA_8_2_FD_188444 | JGI IMG/M metagenome (GOLD analysis project Ga0255090, IMG submission 188444) | Freshwater microbial communities from Columbia River, Oregon, United States - Colum_Yuk_RepA_8d | ecosystem: Environmental > Aquatic > Freshwater > River | place: USA: Oregon | collected...
CGAAAGTCGTTCGCAAAACTGCGTTTACATTTTGCGATGTGCTGATGGTTCACTCTATACGGGGTGGACCAATCGCCTCGAAGCGCGACTTTCTGCGCACCAAGCAGGCAAAGGAGCGCGTTATACGCGGGGGCGATTGCCGGTAAAATTGGTGCATGTGGAGTATTTTGCGAGCAAGTCTGAGGCAATGAAGAGGGAAGTGGCGATCAAGAAGTTGGGCAAGAGGGAAAAAGAGGCAATGATTCGAAAATCCAGATTGTAATCCCATTTAAAGGCGAGTGCCCGCGTCAATGTTGACGCGGGCACTCGGTTGAATGGCTAGTTATTCCTGCATCTCTCTCAGAATTGGGCGAGTGCCAACGCCGCCGCCTTTGCCTGTACCCATGACCCAGACGCCGGTGCCGGCGGTGAAATTGAAAGTATTGAATGTTGACTCAATACCAAGTTCTCCGCTGGTCTTGGCGGTCGCGCCCGTACCGGACACTTCAGCGGTTCCTGACAGATAGTAGGTATTTGAAACAGAACCAACACCCGGACCACCCGCAGAGGTTGGTAAACGTCGCACCCGTCGCATATGTGGTGCCGGTACCCGACGAGTTTGTGTTCCAGCCGCTGAATGCAAAATTTGTTTTTACTAGATTGCCGGAGTTCGACAGGGTTGTGACCGTTGATCCCGTTGGATAGGATGTCGAATCCGTTGGAGCAGTTCCTGATGTTGGAGTGTTGGCATTGTAGGTTACCGTGTAGACTAGGCTCCAGCGAGCATACAAAGTCACGCTACTTGCGCCCATAGTGAACGTTGAGCTCACTGCGCGTGCTGTGCCGGTTCCAGCAGAATTTGTGTTCCATCCATCGAATGCGTATCCCGTGCGAACCAAGTTTCCGGAATTACTCAACACGGTGGCGGTGTCGCCGTTTGCATAATTGGTCGAGTCTGTTGGTACTGAACCGGATGTAGCACTGTTGCTATTGTACGTCACGGTGTAGGCTGTAACCCACTTGGCATACAAGGTGATGTTTGCAGAGCCAAACGTGTACGACTGACCTGCTGTGTAAGTTGTGCCTGTTCCGTTAGCCAGGGTATTCCATCCGCCGATTGCATAGGACGTTTTGACAAGATTGCCAGTGTTTCCTGAAACCGTTGCCGTTGAACTAGCTGCATAATATGTCGCATCAGTTGGTGCGCTGCCTGATGTCGGAGTATTGGCGTTGTAGGTGATGGTGTAGCCTGTGACCCATTTGGCATACAGCGTAACGTTTGTTCCGCCCATTGCAAATGTTGATCCGCCCGCGCGATTGGTGCCTGAGCCGTCTGCCGCCGTATTCCAGCCGGCAAACGCATATCCCGTTTTGACAAGTGAGCCCGTGTTTGCTGCGGCGGTAACAGTTGCACCTTCCGCATAGCCGTTCGCATCGTTTGGAGCAGAACCACCGGTATTGCCATTTCCGTGATAGGTAACAGTGTAGTCGGTCGAGATTGCCAAAGTTACGGATGCGTCGGCAGAGTTACCCACCGCGTTAGTCGCAACAATTGTGTAGGTGGCTGAAGGCGTCTGCACGTTGACTGTGCCGGAAATGACGCATGTCGAACTATTGATCGTCAGTCCGGTTGGCAACGGAGTTGTTGATTCCTTAATGGCACAGGCAGTAACAGTTGATCCACCATTGGTTAGCGTCGATGGCGAGACATTCATGGCCGCGCTTACTTGCACAGTTGTGCCCGTGGAAGCGGAATAGGAAAGTGTGGGAACGGCAGCCGAAATGTTGAGAGTGATGTTTGCATCGGACGAGTCGCCGACACTATTGGTCGCGACGAGTGTATATGAGCCGTTTGAAACTGTGACAGTAGGTGTGCCCGAGATGACGCAAGTGCTGCTGTTGACTGACAATCCGGTAGGTAACGCTGTCGTTCCTGATTTGACGCTGCAACCTGTTATGCCAGAACCACGAGCATCCAATGTCTGCGGAGAGTTGACATCGCCGAACCAAAACTGCCGCTCGTCCCAGAAGATCCAGCAAACGAGAGTACCGGAACTTGTGCGCTGATGTTGAGCGTCACGATAGCATCTGTCGAGTCGCCGATAGAATTGGTGGCGACCAGAGTATAGTTGACGTTTGCCGCGACAGCCGTGGGCGTCCCTGAAATCGCTCATGTCGTAGCGTTGACGCTCAAACCGTTGGGCAGCGCTGTCGTTCCGCCCTTTATGGCGCAAGCCGTTACATTGGCGCCGCGCGGGTCTAATTTAGAAGGCGTGATGGACATGGACGAGCCGACAGCGCCCGTTTTCCCCGAGGATGTAGAATAGGACAATATTGGTGTCTGTGCTGCAATGTTTAGTGTGATGGCAGCATCTGCGGAAATTCCGCCGTAGTGACTAGCGACTAAAACGTAGTTGCCATTTGCGATGGTTTGCGTGGGTGTACCTGAAATCACGCATGCACCTGCGTTGACGGTAAGTCCCGCCGGGAGTGCGGTGCTGCCAACTTTGACTCCGCAATAGGCGAGAGTTGCTCCACCAGTGTTGAGTGTTGTTGGCGTAATGTTCATGGACGATCCAACACTGCCGCTTGTGCCGCTTGCACCAGCAAACGATAACGTCGGTGCAGGCGGACGAATCGTAAACGTTGCAGTGGCGTCGGCGGAGGTGCCAATGGCATTAGTCGCGACAATTGTAAAGCTGCCGTTATGTACCGGAGCCGTAGGAGTACCGGAGATGACACAGGCAGAATTGACAGAAAGTCCAGCCGGAAGAGCGGGGCCGCCAGCTTTCACTGCACATGCCGTGATCGGAGAACCGTTGTTTTGTAACGCAGTGGGAGCGACAGATACGGCAGTGTTCAAATCAAATGTTGGCGATCCCGAGTATGCTAAAGTCGGCGCACCAGCCGCGATATTTAAGACCACGGTTGCATCCAAAGACGTGCCGAGCGCGTTGGTTGCTACAATTGTAAATGTCTGTGCAGACGCTGTTTCCGTGGGCGTCCCGGAAATGACGCAAGTCTCAGAGTCAATGTCCAGACCGGCCGGTAGTGACGCCGTTGGAATTTTGATGTCACAATCTGTGATCGGCGAACCGTTGCTCAGCAAAGACGTAGGAGTCACTTCCATGGTAACGTCAGCTATGCCAGTCGTGCCAGTTGCTCCAGTATACGAAAGTGTAGGTTTTGCTCTTTGTTCGGCAGTTGTGCCCTCCGGAGCAACATCTATAGGATCTAAATTGGTTTTTTGTTCGATGGTGAGTTCGTTTGCGGCCACAGTATACTCTGCGTCGTCGACGCATACGGCTTCTGCCGACGCCGCAAATATGCCATCGGAGTCAGCGTCTTTGTAACGAATGGACGTTTCATTATTGGTCGAAGTCGGACAAACATCATTGATATCAGCAATGCCATCGGCATCTGCGTCATCAAATTTCGGTTTGTATGATTTGGGTACTTCGCTTGTCTTGATTAGCATGGCAACAAAGCTAGTCGCTTTGAGATAAAATGATACTGTCGCAGGCGTGACGTTGGTGTTGAGGGCTAGCGCCTCCGATGGAATGGTCAACTTCTCGCTCTTACCGGAGTCATCGGGATTGATAACGATGAGCATGCTGTATTGGTCGAGGTCTTCGGGCTTGACGCCAAAAGTATCTAGCGCAATTTCGATAGGGCCGTTCATTTCGTCAACGGACTTCAGCTTCCCATTCTCGTCCGTGATTTCGATTTTCAGCGCAGCCGAAGCAGCAGAGTTAGTGGCGGTCGGGGGCAGACCGGGAAACTCTTTTGGATCTGCAGTGCCTGCGCGAACGTTGGCTTGGCCGTCAAAAGTTCCTTTGGGGACTTGCAATTCCGCGCCAAGTTTAGAGAATTCAATCACGGAATCTTCGTCGGGGTTGATAGGAGCCTGCCCTGCCATCCAACCAAACTCTTCCACTTGGTTCGAACCGCTTCCGTTGCGCTGATTGAGCTCGCTTTGTTGGTCAACGGGCAACTTTTGATTGCAAGCCGATAACAAGATTGCAAAGAAAAACGCAAACAGCGATACCGAGCTCATAAGTCCCCCCAAGTACTAGCACTAAAGTCCCCGTCTGTGGAATCGGTTAAATATTTTTGAACTTGAAGATCAATTTTGGAGCGTTGGGACAGTGGTTGGGAATTTTCGCAAAACTATTGAGAAAATTCTCAAACAAACGCCAGAAACTTCGGTGCTGTCGGATAGTTGCAAAAAGTTTCCTCCCTCATAACTTCCCGCCCATTTGAGACCGTGGTAACTCCCCCAAGAGACTGCGCGATTTTCAGAAGCCTAAAGAGAATGTCGCGAATTGACGAAAAGGAAAAATCATTACCTTAACGTCAATGAACATCATGTGGTGGGGGAGTTTTTGAGATCGTCGATTGCCATTTTTGGGGTTTTGACAATCTGCACTGGATGCAGCCTCGAGCCTAAGGTTGGCAACGCCCGTCGCGCCAGTGATCTAGAACCCGCAGCGTCGCCCTCGGGGAGTTTCGACACCAAGGACAAGTATGGCGGCGAAACGCCCACCGATGGCTGCGACCCTGCATTGATTGATGTTAGTGGCTGCGAATCGAATATACCTGTCGTGCCGCTTGAAAACCGCGAATTACGGTTTTTGACATTACTTAAAGACAACTGTTCGTCGTGTCACAACCCGACATTTCCGGGTGTTCGCCTGCGCGACGTAAGTTCGCCACAGGTTTTGATCGATAGCGGTTTTGTCACACCTACACATCCCGAGACTTCGATGTTGTGGAATCGTCTGGAGAGCTTGGCAGCTCCGATGCCGCCAAGACCAATGGCGCGCATAAGTGATGAAAATCTTTCTTTTTTGAAATCGTACATTACCCAAGACATGAAAGAAGTAGGTTCGGATCGAGTGTTGGTGCCGTTTGCTGATGAAACCGTCCAAGTTATGAATGACATGAAGAAGATCGCTGATGCAGGTAGAGCACAGACGCGGTTTATTCGTTACATTTCACTGACTGCTTTGCACAATCAGAAATCCATTTCTGATGCGGTTCTGAAGCAAGCGGTGAATGCGGTTAGTCGCACAATCAATAGTTTGAGCTTCCGTCCAGCAGTGGTTTTGCCGGATGTTGTGAGCTCACAGCTTTTGCGCATCGATTTGCGCGACTATGGATGGGAAGAGTCTGACTGGAATGCTCTAGTTGCAAATTATCCATACAAGAATGTGTTTTCGGCGGAGCAGCGTGCATCCATCAAGGAGATGACAGACCCAGACCCAGAAAATGATGCGATTTCTGGTACAGAAGTTGCCTCCGTCCGCGCGGAATGGTTTTTGGCAAATGCGACGCGACCGGAAAATTATCATCGACTTTTGAACATGCCAAGCACAACACAAGAACTCGAACAGCGTCTGGGGTTTTCTATCTTGCAAAATCTCGAGCGCATCATGACCGATAACAACGCCAAGTCGGACGTCGTGGCGCGAAGTGGATTTATGAATTCGGGTGTATCCAGCACCAATCGCGTCATGGAGCGCCATTCGATCAACACGGGAAGCTTTTGGATCAGCTACGACTTTGCTCCGCCCACAGCAGGTGAGACACAAGCAGACAAGCTCAGGAAAAATGTCTTTTCAGCGCCGTTCGGCCCTTCGCTCGCAGATCCAGCGTTGTCGTTCAAGCACGACGGTGGCGAGGTAATCTTCAGTTTGCCGAATGGAATGTTCGGATATTTATTGGTCACCGCAGCGGGTGCTCGGTTGGATGTCGCGCCCGTGGCAATCGTTTCCGATCCGGCGCGCCCGGAGGGAATACTCAATGGACTTTCGTGTATGACTTGCCATCGTGCAGGTTTGATCCCGAAAGAAGACGAAGTCACATCGGCGATTGAATCACGCTTAGCGGGTGATTTGAAGCGAGCGTTGAAGCGGTTGTACGCACCGAAGAACGAGGTTTCAGCCCTACTGGAAGGTGATAACCAACTGTACCTCGCCGCAGTCCGCAAAGCGTCGATTCATAAGGACGTAGAGTCGGTTGACATCGTCGGCCTAGGCGTTCGCTATGAGCGCGAAGTCAGCCTGCAAATGGCAGCAGCGGAATTGGGCACTACGCAAGAAATTCTGAAAAAACTCATCAACGATACGCCTGACCTTTCGGGTCAATTGAGTAGTCTCATTCAAGGGACATTCTCGATGAAACGTCCACTCTTCGAAATCGCCGTGCCGCAGCTCATCGATTTGGTAAATGCCTTACCGAGATAACTTCTGATCATTTAGGGCTTGGTGTGAAACTGCGCAGGCTGGAACTGTGGGTCCATGTACGTGAGGCCCCACTCAGAATTGCGATGAACATCGTACATCAGGCCCTGTTTAGCCAAGTTCTGCAGCCATGTTTCCGCATTTGCGCTGAGAATGTGAATGCCGCGCGCCTTCTTGTCTGATTCGCTAGCGCCATCATCCTTCGGGGTGCGGTCGGCGAAATCGAGTCTGAATTCCAGATTATCTGCCACGACAAAACGCTTCTGATATACCGAATCAACTTCGTCGTGCCCGAGTGCTCCTTTTGAGATCTCACGAAATCCGTACTCGTGCTCATAGTGCCGCTTGCCAGCGGGTGAGGACGAAGCGAAGAGCAGCACTTTGCTGAGATTGACGTTTTCCTCTTGAGCGACGAGAGCTTCGAGCATTTGCTTGGAACCAGTAAACATCATGCGTTTGATGTGCATCACTTCTGCTGGGGTGAAGTCTTTGCTGTTGATGTAGGTGCGTCCGACTTCCATGAAGCGGTAGCCTTGGTACTTCGGATCTTGCCGCATTTTTTCGATGGGATTTTCTTGTTTTGCCCCTTGGCCGAAGATGCGTTCGACGGGGAGCTTCCACGTCGGCACTTTGCCGAGGCTCGTGCCTTTGTAGTTCACTTCTGTATAGGGCTCTGCCGCACCAAATCGCTCTTGTTCCATTGCGACACCTCGGCTGCCGTCGTAAAATCGGGTGTAACCCGCGAGTTTGTTTTTGTAGGTGATCATCACGACGAATGTCCGGGTATCGGCGAGGCCAAATTCTTGTAATCGTAAATCGCGGTGAGCTGCGGTGGGAAGATTTTGTTCTTCGTAACCCTTGGCGAGGGTGTCCAAATTGCGCGAACGATGAAACTCGTGTGTACCGAAGATGTATTCATCGCGCTTTTTTAGCAGTAATTTTCCGTCAGCAACGCTGGTGCTCGCGAAATTGATCACGCCTTTTCCGCGAAGTTGAGTGGTGCCTAACGTGGGTGTGACGTCGCCTGATTGATTTTCGAAAGCGTGGTACGTCGTCATGTAACGCATATCTTTGAGGGGGCGGGGCACGCCTTGGTTGTCGTTGACAATCGAGTCTTCTCGGGTGAATTCGATGTTGGCAACGAGTCGGTTATCTGCATCAAAGAGCACTGCGTCTTTGGGTTTGAACACCGTACCATCAGGCGTTACATAAAAGTCTGTGCTGGTCTTGTTACGTACCATCGGCGGCAAAAGCTCGGGTTGCATTGCCGAGTACTGCAGATGAATTTGGAATTCTGCTGGTTCTTTGGCGAGGAGATCGTCTAACTTTTCGACCGTGAGCATGGGAGCGATGTTGCCACACGCAGTTTTAGGTGGGTTGAATTCCACCGCCCATGCGCTGCGAGTCAGTGATGTAATGACCGCTATGGAAGCGATGTAGAAAAACGATTTCACGATTGATGACCTACTGGTATGTCGTCCCGACAGGATAACATCTGCAAACTGAAGTTTCTAATTCTCCCGCACCTTCGAGTATAAAAATTGAGCGTGCGTGCTCTATTTTTTGACAAATGGAACGCGTCAAGTTGCCGTACCTGACCGATATTAAAGCCATTTTTGTATGATGAAATTGGTACGGGAATTGCTCGGTGTCTCCTACCGGACTTTTCATTTTTGTGAGAGAGGTGGGTTTTGAATCGTCGCAAATTAAGGAAATTACATGCTTTCGTTTAATTGGTTTTTGGTCGGCGTTGCGCTGGCCGCTTCTAGCTGTTCTTCGTCAGAAAATACTTCGGAGTTGGAGGGATCGTTCGAAACCAAATTTGTTACCGATAACTTTTTTCTTTACGAAGATGTGTCTGACGAATGGATGAAGAATTTTATTGAGCGAAAGAATCCTAGCCGTGATGAATCGGTCAAAACTAACGCGCAACTAGCTTCTGAAGTCGGTCAAGTTGCAAGATGTTTTGGCTTGGACGGGCGTGTATTTGCGGGTTTAGTGGCGCAAGAGTCAGCGTTTAAAATGAATGTAGTTAGTAACACGGGAGCCGCTGGTTTGACGCAGCAAACCGGCATCGGCATCGTCGAAGTGAATGATCAACTCGGACGCCGAGGCAAAGACTATGCTCGCGCTGGTGCGATCAACTACTTCCAATCGGCGATCAAATGTTCGGTCTCAGAAACTCCGTGGAAGAACCTTTGGGAGCGAGCTCCAACGACCCAAGCGATGAAAGAAATTTTGAAGTCTGACTCGCAGACCGCATTGATTTACGGAGCAGTTTTACTCAAGACCAATCTTTCGGCTGCGAAAACGCATTCTGCCAATGGAACCATTGAATCTCTTTATCGTGATGCGTTGCGTCGGTACAATGGCGATCCTGCACAAAAAGAACACTACCAAGCAAAGATCATGAAATATGCCGCCGAGGATTTTATCTAAAGCAGCGTTATTGGTTTAGCCTGCAAAACTCGTCGAACAGAGGCCGCAATCAATGCGATCGCGCCGCCTAGCAACCCCCCGGTGGTCAGTGCCAGCGATGAAAACTGCGGAACCGGCGCAGTGTCAAATACCAACCAACAAAATACGGCAGAAATAGCTAGGGTTCCTAGTAGTCCAAGAACAGTGGCCGTGGCCAGTGTAACAGTGTGTTGGATGATAAGAATCCTACGCGCGCTGTGATGCCTTGTTCCCAGCACTTTCAACAGAGCTGTGACGTAACGGTAGCTGCCGTTGTTGCTAGCTATGACTGAAGCTAGTACGGCGAGGGCACTGGCCGCAGTTAGAATGCTGATAAACACAATCACCAACGATATTTGATCCGTCAGTACGGCGATCCTCTGCACGGTGTCCTCGACATTGACCATGGAAACATTGGCGAATAGTCCGATGAGACTTTGCTGAAATT
>Ga0255090_1000868_pt1 | contig 8739 bp, 6 predicted proteins | sample Colum_Yuk_RepA_8_2_FD_188444 | JGI IMG/M metagenome (GOLD analysis project Ga0255090, IMG submission 188444) | Freshwater microbial communities from Columbia River, Oregon, United States - Colum_Yuk_RepA_8d | ecosystem: Environmental > Aquatic > Freshwater > River | place: USA: Oregon | collected...
CTTCTTGTCGATGCTGCTGAAGGCCCATTGCCTCAAACCCGCTTCGTACTTGAAAAAGCAATCAAGCAGGGACTGAAGGTCGCGTTATTTATCAATAAGGTCGACCGTCCTGAAGTCCAAGACACCGGCCGCATCGAAGACGTCGTTAATCAAACGTTTGACCTCTTCATAGACCTTGGCGCGAGCGAAGAACAAGCCGACTTTCCCATCTTGTACGCTTGCGGCCGCCAAGGCTGGTGCACCCTCGACAAAGCGGAAATCCCCAAGCACTTGTCACGCGAGAAGACAGGCAGCCTAGCTGACTTGTTTAAGTTGTTTATCGACTTTATGCCGCCTCCACGAGTTTCAGACGCGCAAGATTTCCAAATGCTTGTCGCCAATCTGAGCTACTCCGGATTCGTCGGTCAGATGGGCGTTGGAAGAATTTTCTCAGGCAGAGTCAAGAAGAACGATCGTTTGTATCGTCACGGCGTTGATGCCAAAGGAAATCCGACCGTTGAATCTTTCATGGTGCAACAGATCTACGGCATCGAAGGTCTTCGCCAAGTTGAAGTCCCCTTCTTGGAAGCTGGCGATATCGGCCTCGTTGCGGGTTGTAACGATGTACAAATTGGCGACACGTTGAACAACTCAGAATCGTTGGCACCATTGCCACGCATCAAAGTTGAAGCGCCAACGCTTGCCATGGTTATCTCGATCAATACCTCACCAAACTCTGGCCGTGAAGGTGAAGCCCTGCAATCGCGTAAGTTGCGCGAGCGTCTTTTGAAGGAAGTTCGTCACAACGTCGCGATGCGTTTTGAAGAAACAGAATCCCCGGACCAATTTCGCATGCTCGGTCGCGGCGAACTCCAGTTTGCTGTTTTGATCGAAACGATGCGCCGCGAAGGTTCAGAATTTATGGTCGGCCGTCCACGAGTTCTGATGCGCACCACGGAAACTGGCGCCGTTGAAGAGCCGATTGAACGCGCGGTTCTTGACGTCCCAGAAGCATATGCCGGTGACGTGACAAGCTTGTTCCAACTTCGTAAAGGGCAATTGTCCAAGTACGAAACGATGGAAGGTAGTTCGTTGCAGGGCGGCAAACGCGTAAAATTGGAATTCAACATTCCAACGCGCGGACTCCTCGGCATTCGTTCAAAATTCATGACCATCACTCGCGGTGAAGGTCTGTTCAGTTCCGAACTCATCGGCTACGAGCCATCGCGAGGTGAATTGCCCGGTCGCATCAACGGCGCACTCATCAGTGACCGCGAAGGCGAAGCGGTCGAGTACGCGCTACTCAACCTCGAAGATCGCGGCGTTCTCTTCCTCGAGCCAGGAACCTTTGTTTACGAAGGCATGATCATCGGCGAACACAGTCGTGATAACGATCTCGACGTCAACGCATGCCGCGAAAAGAAGTTGTCCAACGTTCGTTCAGCAACAAAAGAAGCATTCGTTACACTCAAGGGAATTCGCAAGATGTCGCTTGAGCAGTACATCGAATGGATCGATGATGATGAATGGATTGAAGCGACGCCTAAAAATATCCGCGTACGTAAGAAGATTCTGCCGAAGAATATTCGTCAGTCCGGTCGCGGAGACCTCACTTGAGCGGGTTACCCGCTCATATTCCCCTTGGTTCTAATTCTCATGTTGTTCGATGCGGTCTCGCCCCAATGGAGGGCGTGACCGGTTTTTCTGCGCGCATTTGGTACTTTCTCACTTCATCGCCCTACTGGATGTCGACGCCATTTCTGCGGCTAACGCAAGACAGCGTGCGCATGAAAAAGTTTCACGAAGACTTCATTCCGGAACTGATGCACGCATTGCCTGCGCCGTATGGATTGACGCCACAGATGATGGCCGCGGACCCAGAAGTATTTTTGCACACCGCGCAGAATGTTTTGAAAGTTTCCAACTTCGTTGAAATCAACTGCGGTTGCCCATCACCTCGTGTCGTCGGACACGGTGCTGGAAGCAGTCTACTTGCAAACTCTTTTGAATTCGGGCGCATGATCGAACGACTTAGCACGGCGCTTGGCCCCAACAAACTCGCAGTCAAAATGAGACTTGGTTTCAACGTTGACGAAGAGTTTGATGAACTACTCGCGCCGATCAAGAGTTTGCCGCTCAAACATCTGACCGTTCACGCACGCACCAGAGCCGACCGTTACCAAGGCAAGGCCCGTTGGCAAAAGATCGCAGAGGCTCAAGCTGCTTGTTCATTCAATGTCATCGGATCGGGAGACATACTTTCCTATGACGACATCGCACGTATACAAGCCGATGCACCGTCCATTAATACTGCCATCATCGGACGGGGCGCTCTTCGCAACCCGTGGATCTTTTCAGAAGACTCTACTCGCAAAGTTGCGATTGTTACGAGGGGGGCGCTGAGCTACGCTCTTGGTTGCTTTGCTCTCTTGGAGCACGCCGAATGCAACCATCTGTCAGCGCTCATTGACTTTGCGCAACATGCCTTTAGAAGTGGATCATGCGGCGTTGATGAAATGCGATGGCATGATATGTTCCGCTCGCTTGCGCACGCACTCGGCATGTCTGATTCGATACAACCTCAAGATTTGAATTTGAGCCGTTCCGGCCTAGGGCGACTCAAAATGATGTGGAATTCGATGCGCAGTAGTTTGCCTGATGCTTTCTGGATCACTCCGATCCTTCGCGCAACGTCTGTTCGCGAATTTTTCGTTACCATCGACGAGATTGCGAAGATTCATCTTGAGCAAACAGGCTCCCTGGGGATCGAGGTTTGCCATCGCCCAGATCGCGACCGTTTTTACGCCGGCAGTGGCACCAACCAAGATACGAAACCAGAACTTCATGTGACTTCGCATTGACTTGTCGCTTCGCTGAATTCAAACTCACAATGTAAAAACCTGTTTGTCGGGAGATTTTCTATGTTGTTTGTCGCGCTAAATCGAATTGCATTGGTTGCCGCTGTTTCCCTTACATCATTGAGCCAAGTGGCTGCCGCCGCTACCCCGCTTGAACGTGTCAAGGAAGGCAAAGCCGTCGTCGTTGACGTGCGCGAAACCTCCGAGACACAGAAAGCTCCCGGAATGGTTGAAGGTGCGTTGCATTTGCCGACATCGAAAATCAAACCGAATTCGCCCGAACTCAAAGACTTGCTGGCAAAGATTTCGAAGGACCAAATCGTTTATGCCTATTGCGCCGGTGGCGTTCGCTCCGGAAAGTTTGTCGAGATGCTTTTGCAGAAAGGCTACAAGGCGCAAAATCTCGGTGGTATCAGCGACGTGAGCCAAGCCGGCTTTACCATGGTTATTCCTAAATAGCTGCCCAAGCAGTCTTCGCGACGCCTTCTTCGAAGGCGTATCACCACAAAAACCCAATGTTTCCCTGACATTGCTAAACTCTGGCATTGAACTTGCTGCTATGAACGCAAATAGCTTATTTTGCGACCGCATTGGCAGGGGGAAATTATGGGAATTCGCTATAAATACAGTGTCTTAAGGTCTTTTTCGCCTATACCTGTGATACTCACAGGCCTGTCGAGCCTACTAACACCTGTAGCGTTTGCGAACATGAACGGCAACGCAACCCAGTCGTTCAATCCTGCTGTTGGCGGTCAAGAATTCGCAACCGTACATTCATCCAGCACAGTTCCCAAAGAAAACATCAATTTGGGTCTGTTTTCAGACGCCGCAAAAAACTCGCTTCCCTACCAAAATCAGGACGACGCCAAAGCCCCCAATTATGTGAGCGTTGTGCATTTAATTACTGGTTACGGCCTCACTTCATGGGCTGAGATTGGCTTGGCTGCTCCGTTTGTTGTCGGTCAAGATATTAGCGGCGACGAAACCCACAGCGAATTCTTTGCGCAAGGAAACACTGAAATTAAGCCGTGGATCAAAGCGGCTGTATTCCGCAATTCTACGTTCGGTCTCGCTTTGCAAGGAAACTTCAACATCAATCGCTTGCAAGATGATCCCTACGCCGGCGAAGGCTCGAATTCATCACAGTCACTTGAATCCGCGATGGACCTTACTTTTGGCGGAACCAAGGTTGCTGCGAATGTTGGTTATCTGAACCAGAAAAAAGGCTCAGCCATCGAGGGCTCACTGATTGAACCCATCGGTGGTCGCTTGATTTACAGTGCTGGATTGAGCCAAAAGATCGGCGCAAGCAAGGCTTACTTTATTGGCGAAGTTTTCGCCTCCACTCCACTCGACTCGATCCGCAACAATTCTACCGACCGCGACGTCAATCAGCTTGAGTCACTTTTGGGCTTTCAATATTTCAACGATGCTCGCACTCGCTACCAAGTGGGAGCGACCAAAGAACTCGAGCACGGACTAAACACACCTGACTTACGCATTTATGCGGGCATCAATCAACTGATTGGTCCGTCCAAGTCACCATCAACACCGAAGCGACGAACCGTTGTCGCTGAAAAGCCAATCGAAGATTTCAAGGGTTCTGCACAAGATGAGCCAGTCGTTTACAAAGAGCCGACTCCTCTCGTGACAGAGCCAGAGCAAATTTCACCAACGCAGGTACCGACAAAAAAGCCGGCGGCTGTCTTTGTCTTGAAAGACGTAAATTTCCGTTTCGATTCGGACTTTTCTATTTTGCCTGGTGGATTGAAGGAGTTACGCAAGGTGTCGCATCATCTATCAAATAATGATTATGATCTCGTTGTGATTGAAGGCCATTGCGATTATTATGGTACGGATCAATACAATGACGAACTGAGCATGCGCCGCGCCAAAAACGTTGCGAGACACTTTGTGAAGTACGAAGGTATTCCCGTTGAACGAATCAAGTTTGTCGGATTCGGCGAAAGACGGCCCAAGTCCACAGACTCTGGTGATTTGGGACGGCAAGTGAATCGCCGAGTTGAGATCAAGGTTTATCGGAGAGGCAGTCTAGAGATCCGTTCGACTCATTGATGAGTCAGAATAGTTGCAAGGGGAATTGAGATGAAAATCACGCACATCACGACACTTTTGCTCGCATTGTCTGTTGGCGTAACTAGCATCTCTTGCCGCGCTCGTTACGGCACTGTCCGCAAAAACGGTGGCCAAGGCGCTGAGGACAAGGGCTCAGAAACACCGCCCATTATCGAACCCAACAAACCAAGCGCAAGTCCCTCTCCCGTAAAACCCGCCTCGCAGCTGCCGACAGCAGGACTTGAGGCTTATGTGAACGGAAACATCGTTACATCTGTCGTCGTAGGTACGAATGTCGTTTTGCGTCCGACAGCAAGCACAATTGACCCAGACAATGCAGATGTCGCCGATTGCGACAACGACGGTATTGTTGAAGCAGCCTATTCGATTGAAGGCGGAAGCACTCCACTCGTAGTCAAGCGCAACGGCAGTTGCACACCACTTTCGACAAGCATGGTATTTGATTCCGTAGGGACCATTCGCATACAGTTAAAAGTGAAGAGCGATGAGGCGGAAGAAGCGACTGCGGAATTGACCCTCATTGTGGCTCACGCTGTTTCAGGACAAGATCAACTTCCTAACGAAGGATTTCGCATTGAAGCCGATCCTTTGCTGACCGATGTAAATTCACCGATCAAGTTCAAAGCATTTTGCGTGGATAACAACAATGTAAGAATAAGCTGGGACTTTGCTGATGGGAAAAGTGATTCGGGCCTGAGTCCATCGCATCCATTTGCAAGCGCCGGCCAGTTTGTCGTGAAGGCAACATGCACACGGGGTGAATCCACTTTCCGCGCATCGGTTAGTGTAAGTATTCGCGGTAGCTCTAACGAACCAAGCACGGGATCTGGTTCTGGTACCGGAGCAGGATCTGGTAGCGGAAAAGGATCTGGAAATGGAACTGGAAGCGGTTCGGGAACGGGTACCGGCTCAAAGTCGGGCAGCGGAACGGGCACCGGAACAGGATCGGTAGTTCCCAAAGAAGATCCGGGGCAGAGTGACCCTGGTCAGAGACCCAATCAAAATTAGAAACATCAAGCTTTGTCAGTCGCTCTGACAAAGCACATTATAAAAAACGCAGACATCACCAACAAGAGTATCGGCGACCAAAACGCTGTTGCGACGCCGATGTTCTTGATCAACTGACCCATCACATAGTGCGACACAACTAGCGTAAGCTGCATGACCATGACCGAAGTAATGGTAACTCGTCTCGCATTCACACTAAAGACGCGCGTCAGCCGACCCATTAACAGCGGATAAACGGGACCAACAAGTCCAAGTAACGCTAATCCCCAAGCCAACCCCATTAGGCCCAGCACCATCGCTGCGCTACCAATCAACAGCGACGAAACCATGATGAAAGGAGCGAGCGAAGCGCGTGCAAAGATAAAGGTCAACAACCTCGTGATCGCCATCGCAACGAAGAATCCACTAATGTAAGGTGCTGCTTGGGATACCGTCAGTCCCTTCGCTTCAACTAAATAGGTCGTCATCCACATCGAACCCAAGACTTCCCCTGCCACGTAGGTTGCAAAGGCAGATTGCACCAGTAGTTCCCACCAGATCAAAGTGCGTTTACTGGGTGAAGAATTGGACGCCACATTCGTTGATGGATCAGCCTTGGCGCGTTCCATCTTCGGCAATGTCAATGACCACAACATCAAAGCAGCCGTTGGCACAATGATGACGTTCATCAGGTCAATCCAAGTCCAGCCTCTTTCCATCAAGCCGCCAGCTAAGGCGGGCGCGATAAATGATCCGGCTCCATACATCACATGCAAAGCAGCAAACGCCCGATCTATGTTTTTAGGAGCGACAGCAAAGGTGAGCATCAAATTGCTCAACGTACCAAACGCCGTCAGCGTTCCGCCCCACAAAAATGCGAAAGCAAGGAATCGCTCAAGAGACACGATGTAAGGTGCAGCGAGCAAAAGTCCGGCCATCATGGCGATCGCCCAAAACAGCGCAGACCTGAGGGAAAACTTCTTCAAATAAACAATCAAGCTTAGCGCGATAAATGCTGCTGCCAAGTTGCCGAGAGAGAGCAGCCACGACGATTCCGAATAATTGATACCTAGAAAATTGGTGATTTCTGGAAGTACGACTCCACGAAGATTGTCGAGGTACGAGCCAACCAGCATCAAAGCAAATGAAATTACAACAATTTTCAAAGCTGTCCCAATCTCCTGTGGACTGCGAATTTTCCAAGCATTTCATCATAATAGCGGCCGCGAGATCATGCCACGCAAACAATGGCCGAAGGTCAGGAATTTACCCTTGTATTTTGCCCGCCTCCATGCAAAACGCTGCTTCTTATGACGGACGTTCAGACACAACACCCCGAAACTCTAACCATCGAGCAAGTCTCATTTGGTGGCGATGGCATCTCACGCCACAACGGCAAAGTCTTCTTCATCCAAGACACCGTTCCGGGCGATGTCATCACGGTCGAAATCGATGAAGACAAGGGACGATATGCCAAGGGACGCGTTAGCAGATTCGTGACACCGAGTCCACTTCGCACCCCCAGCCCGTGCCAATTTTCGGACGTATGTGGCGGTTGCCAGTGGCAAGGCATTTCCTATCAGCATCAGCTTGAGTGGAAGACAAACTTTGTTCGATCAAATTTGCAACGTATTGGCCGTCTCGGTGAAGTAGACGTTGGTATTACGCCGTCACCGATTGAATACGGTTATCGCAATCGCATTCACCTAAAGGGCCGCTGGCAAGAGTCCGTGCATCTTGGTTTTTTCAAACGACGTTCACGCGATTTTGTGCACATCCCCGAATGCAAAATAACGGATCCTAACATCAACCGCCTCATGGACCAAATCGAGCGATTGAAGATCGTCACTGATGAGGAACGCAAGTTCCGCGTCGAGCTGCAATACTTTGCGGGAAGAGCAGATGCGGGCGAACGATCTGGCTGCACCGCGGTTTTCTATCCAGAACGTCCTGAACAAACCCAGTTTCTGCGCCCGTTGGTCGAGGCTATTTCCCAATTCGATTCCGTACTCTGGGCAGGATTCATGTTCGAAACGGACCAATCTCCGTACTTCACTTTGGGAGTGTACGAGGGTTTGAACTATCTGTCTGCGCCCGGACTATTCCAGCAGGTCAATCAACCTGCCAACGATCTTATGAGATCGTATGTGCACGGACTGATCGAAAAGTGTCATCCAACTCGCATACTTGATCTGTATTGCGGCTCAGGCAATCTTTCACTCGAACTTGTACGAAGGGGCTACTTCGTCGAGGGGATTGAGTACAGCAAACCAGCGATAAAATGCGCCAATCACGCCCTCGCGACGATGGCCAATCCACATTCGAGTATTTTCCTCGCAGGCGATGCCGTCAAACACACTTGGAAAATTGCAAAAAAGAAAGAACCATTCGACCTCGTTATTTCTGATCCTCCACGCGAAGGTATGTATGAGGCGGTGAATCCGCTTCTTGAAATCGCTGCCGAAAACATCATCTACATTAGTTGTGACCCTTCCACTCTGGCGCGCGATCTCGGCAAACTCTGCCGTTTGCAATATGAAGTGGCTTCCGTACAGGCATTCGACTTTTTTCCACATACTTTTCACATTGAAACGGTTGTGCACTTACGCAAAACATCGGTATGATCCTTTATTCATTTTTTGAATATTGAATGGGTTTGGCTACGATACCGCAAAGTTTAGAGAGATAATCATGGATTTGCTAAATTGGGATCTTTCCGTACTTTCGAAAGCTGTTGCCTACAGCAACCTTTCGGGCGCTTCTGCCCACGTCGGCCTTTCACAGCCGCAACTTTCTCGCATCATCGCCAAGCTTGAAG